>Ga0183101_1001153_pt3 | contig 16880 bp, 14 predicted proteins | sample Biomet3_FD_127790 | JGI IMG/M metagenome (GOLD analysis project Ga0183101, IMG submission 127790) | Microbial communities from bioreactor (seeded with sewage sludge) at LBNL, California, USA - Biofuel metagenome 3 | ecosystem: Engineered > Bioreactor > Anaerobic > Unclassified ... | reverse complement strand
TTGGATTATAAAAAAGAAATAACGAAATTTTTTATTTTTCTTTCGATAATGCTGTTAATCAATATTGGTGGCTTTTTTCTTTCCAAAAATTTATTAATTCTTTTAATTGGAGCTTTGTGTATAATCGTTTTCTCTTTTGCATATTTTTATCGTTATTCATTATTGGTTGAAAAAAGAAAAGCAAAAAATGTAAATCTTTTCATTGATTATTTTTCATATTTTAGGATTTATATTTTTAATGGTGAAAGCGTCTATTCTGCTTTGGAAAAAACAATTGAGTTTGCTGATGAATCTTTGAAACCAATGATAGAAGGCTTATTATCGGAAATTAATGAAGACAAAACTATAAATCCGTTTATCCGATTTTCTTCTAATTTTGATAGTAAATTAATCGAAGAAATTATGATTAGTATTTATGAAATGATTGAAAACGGAAACAACTTCAGTTACATAAATCAATTTACTTCGCTATTTGAAAATTTTAAAAACCGAACAAATAAAGAAGATTCAGAGCGTCGATATGAAAAATATGATGCATACAATAATACAAGTTTGTTTGGTAGTGCAATTATTATGTTCATATTGATTTATGGAATTGTAAATCTTGTAGGGGAAGTTTTATGAGTCATATTCTTGGAACAATTTTTGGATTAACCATGATCTTCATGATGTTCATTTTTGGAACTGATTTAGTTATGATGCAAAATATTTATACAAGTTTAGATTCTTTATCTACGCAAGTAAGTTATGCTATTTCAAAAAATGGTTATTTAACTGAACAAATAAAAGCAAACTTTTTAACAAATTATAATGCAACGATTTATCCTATCGAAACAAATATATTAGCAAAAAGCTATGAGGAGGGTTTTATTTATGGCTATTACTTGGAAAAAGATTACTCACCAATCGCTATTTCCAAGAGCACAATTAATATCAAAGTAAAACGGTTTGCGGTCATTAATATTTATAATTAAAGGAGAAAAATATGTCCGAATTAAAAGGTCAATTGTTAGGCATTTTATTAGTCATTACTGTTTTTGGTTTATTAACAACCTCATTAATGCCTGTTTTTAAAGCAGAGATTAAGAAGGCGAGCGATACAGTTGGTGAAATTGATAATTCACCAAATCCTGAAGAACAACCATTATCAACTCAGAATAATCAATATTTTGATTTAAACAATTTACTAACTTATTAAAATAAATGCGATAAATTTGATGAAACTCTTAAAAAGAGAACACAATCAAATTTATCGCCTTTTTTCTATTATTTGGTATAATAATAAACATAGAGGTGATTTTTATATGGCTGAAACAAAAAGTGAAATTGCTGAAAATTTAATTAAAGAAAAACTTAAGGTTCAAAAAATTGAACGTAAAGCAACTTTAGAGACTTATGGTTTAGATAGTCTTGATGTTATGGAATTCTTACTTGATTTAGAGGATAGACTTGGAATTAAGTTTGAGAGTGAAGAGATTAAAGATTTAAGAACCGTTGGTGAGCTTTTAGATTTAATCAAAAGTAAGTTGAAATAAGTCATTTAATTATTGATTTAACATCTTATTTTGTGATATATTAATTAAGCGTTTGTTACGCATGCGCTGACTTAGCTCAATGGTAGAGCAATCGGCTGTTAACCGATCGGTTGTAGGTTCGAGCCCTATAGTCAGCGCCATTATTTTATGGCCCGGTGGAGAAGAGGCTTAACTCATATGCCTTTCACGCATACATTCATGGGTTCGAATCCCGTCCGGGTCACCATTTAAAAAAATTGAAGATGATATTATTGATATCATCTTTTTTTGTTGAATAAATACATAATTTAAAACTAATAAAAAATTACAATATAAGCATAAAAAGATAAATTTAAATTCAGTGTGTATATGTTTTTATTTTTTTCATGATAAATTATATAATTTTAAAAAGGATTTATTTTTATGAAAAAAATTCTAATTATTGGTGGAGTTGCTGGCGGAGCAACCGCAGCAACAAGGTTAAGAAGACTTTCTGAGGAAGATAATATTATAATTTTTGAAAGAAGTGGCTATGTTTCGTTTGCAAATTGTGGTTTACCATACTATTTTGGTGAAGTTATTAAAGATCGAAACAGATTACTTCAAGAAACTCCTGAAACGCTTAAAGACAAATTTAATTTAGATGTTCGCATTTATAGCGAAGTTATTTCGATTGATTTAAAAAATAAAAGCGTCCATGTTAAAAATTTAAAAACAAATGAAGAATATGACGAAACTTTTGATAAACTAATTATTTCTACTGGAGCATCCCCAAGAAAAATTAATTTTGATGGCCTAAAAGATGCAAATAATGTTTTTTATTTAAGAAATATTGAAGATGTTGATTTAATTTATAAAAAATTAAGTGAAGAACCACAAAAAGCAGTGGTTGTTGGTGGTGGCTTTGTTGGTGTCGAATGTGCTGAAAATTTAGTGCATAGAGGACTTGATGTAACTCTTGTTGAAACGAGAAGTCATATTTTACCAACTTTTGATGAAGAAATTGTTTGCTTATTGGAAAATGAATTAAGAGCAAACGGAATTCATTTATTATTAAATAAAGAACTAACTAAATTTAATAATAATGGAAAAAATATCTATCTAAACGATGGTTCAATTCTCGAATCAGATCTCACAATTTTATCAATTGGAGTGGTTCCAGAGAGCAAATTGGCTCTTGAGTGTGGACTAATAGTTTCTAAGGATGGTTATATTAAGACTAATGATAAGATGGAAACTTTTAATGCAAGTGATAATTCTATTAATAAAGATATTTATGCAATCGGTGATGTTGCACAAATTAATGACTTCATTAGTAATGACGCGACTCATATAGCTTTAGCCGGCCCTGCGAATAGGGAGGCTCGTTTAGTAGCAGATGTAATTAACGGTTTAAATTATAGTTATAAAGGTGCGATTGGAACGTCTGTTTTGAAAGTTTTTAGTTTAACTGGGGCTTCAACTGGATATACCGAAACTTTATGTGAACATAAAAATATTAAATATGAATCAGTTATTATTGAACGTAATCAACATGCAGGATATTATCCTGATGCTTCACTTGTTACTTTTAAATTAGTTTTTGATCCAAAAACGCAAAAAATATTAGGTGCACAAGCGGTTGGTCTTGATGGCGTTGAAAAACGTATTGATATTATTGCTACCGCAATTAAGGGTGGTTTAAAGATTCAAGACTTAACCGAACTTGAATTATCGTATGCACCACCATATGGAACAGCTAAAGATATCGTAAATATTGCTGGTTATGCTGCTTTAAATTTAGTTGAAGGAAAATTTAAACAAGTTTCTTTAAAGAATTTAGATGAAGAAAAGAAAGATGCAATCCTTATCGATTCCAGAACTCCTTTGGAATTTAGTATTGAGCATTTTGATGGAGCAATAAATATTCCATTTGTCACTTTAAGAGATAATTTAGATAAATTACCAAAAGACAAAAATCAAAAAATAATTGTTTATTGTAATGTTGGAATGACGGCTTATATGTGGATTCGTGTGCTTGTTAATTTAGGTTATACAAATTTATATAATGTGGAAGGCGGAATGAGATTATATAAATTAATGCATCAACATGATAATGATCACTTTGACTCTATAAATAATAATAAAGGAAACGATAAAGTTATGAATGATTCAATTAATTATAAAATGATTGAAGTGGATTGTACTGGTCTTCAATGTCCGGGCCCAATTATGGAAGCTTCAAATGCAATTAATAAATTAAATGTTGGCGAAAGAATGAAAATTACTGCAAGTGATTGTGGTTTTACTTCTGATATTGATTTATGGTGCAAGACGACTGGAAATACGCTTATTTCAAATGAAAATAAAGATGGGAAGATTGTGGCGGTAATTGAAAAAGGTCAATCAATTATTCAAAAAAGTAATGTTGCAAACACTAATGGTGGAACAACAATTGTTCTCTTTAGTGGAGATATGGATAAAGCTTTAGCTAGTTTAATTATTGCTCAAGGCACAAGAGCAATGGGAAAACCAGCAACTGTATTTTGTACTTTCTGGGGTCTAAATTTATTACGTAAACCAAAATCACCAAAAGTTAAAAAGAGTTTTATTGAAAAAATGTTTGGAATTATGATGCCTAAAGGTGCCAAGAAATTTAAACTTTCAAAGATGAATATGTGTGGTATGGGTTCAAAAATGATGCGTGGTGTTATGAAAAATAAGAATGTGCCAGTATTAGAAGAACAACTTGAGAATGCTAAAAAAGCTGGCGTAAGATTTTTGGCTTGTACTATGTCAATGGATATTATGGGTATTAAAAAAGAAGAATTAATTGATGGCATCGAATATGTTGGCGTTGCTACTTATTTAAGTGAGTGTCAAAATGCCTCAACAACTCTTTTCATTTAGGAGTCAATTTATGTTAATAAATTTCAAAAATATTGATGAAATAACAATAAAAAATTTCCATGGTGGATTAAAAGAAGTTTATTGTAATGCTTTCAGTGATGATTTAAATCGTATTATGTTTTCTAGAATTGTTCCTGGTGGCTCCAATGGAAAACATCAACATTTAGATAGTTCAGAAATTATGTTTGTTGTTTCAGGTACTGGTTATTCAATTACAGATGGTGTAAAAGAAAGACTTATGCCAGGTGTTTGTTCATATTGTAAAAAAGGCTCCTTTCACGAAGTAGTGAATGATGGAGCCGTTGATTTAGTTTGCTATAATGTCGTTTGTAAGCAATAAATTATAGATTATATATTTTTGTGAATTTGCTAGTTAAATAGTCAGTAAAATATTTAGGATTTAGTTCCTCGCCTGTTACTTTAATGAGTAATTCGTTAGGAGTATATTTTGATCCATAAACATAAACATGATCTTTTAGCCATTTTCCAATTTTTTGTTTTATTTTATTATCTTTAATCGCTTCGAATACATCGAAGTCTTTGTTCATTGTGTGAAGTAGTTGGGCACCAATTGCATTGCCTAATGCATAAGATGGGAAATAACCAAAACTTCCGCTAGACCAATGACTATCTTGGAGAACACCATCTTTATCGCTAGTTACATCAATACCAAGATATTCTTTATATAGCTTATTCCAGGCATTTGGTAAATCTTTGACTTCTAATTCACCATTAATAAGTTGTTTTTCAAGTTCATAACGAATGATGATATGAAGTGAATATGTTAATTCATCGGCTTCGGTTCTAATAAGTGAGGCTTGAACTTCATTTGCGGCAAGATACAAATCATTCTCGGTGATTTTATTTTTATATTCTTTTGGGAGCATTGCATTAACTTTTTTAAAGATTAAGTTAATATATTCTGGACTTTTGCCAATAATATTTTCATAAAATCGACTTTGTGATTCATGCCAAGCCATACTTGGAGCATTTCTTAAATCATCGATTAATTTATTACTTAAATTTTGTTCGTAAATAGCATGTCCACCTTCATGGATTACGCTATAAATATTTGATAAAAATAGTTTCTCATAAATATGAGTAGTTATTCTTGCGTCATTTGGAGATATTCCATCCGTAAAAGGATGTTCAGTTTCTGCAACACAACCTCTTGATAAATCAAATCCATTAGTTTTTAAGAGATAATTTACGATTTTGAGTTGTTTATTATGCGATACTTTTGCGGTTACAAAAGAATCATTAAATTTTAAATTTTTTGCCTGAATTTTCTTTAATAAAGGTACGATTGTATCTTTTAAAGTATTAAAGAATTTGTCTAATTTATCTGTATTATTTCCTTCTTCATAATTGTCTAATAGTGTGTTATATAGATTTCCTTTTATTGGACCCCATAACTTTGCAATTTTTCTTTGATAATCGACGATTTTTGCTAAATATGGTTCAAATGATTTCCAATCGTTATTTTGTTTTGCATCTCGCCAAATTAAAAAAGCCTTATTAAGTAAAACGTTATAATCTTTTTGCATTTCTAATGGGATAGCTTTATCGTGATCAAGTGTCTTTTTACCAAGAATTGCTAATCTTTTATAGTTTTCATCTAATTTGTCTTTATTTTGATATAATCCATCAATCACCTCTTCATAGTCAGGTGAAGTTGATAATTTAATATAAGATTCAAAAACCGAACTTGTGTAATCTGCCTTTTCTTCAAGAGATTTTTTTGGAGCAATAGTCGAATTATCAAAATTTAAAATTGATAAAACAATTGCATAGCCTTTTAATGATTTATAATATTCATCATATTTTGTTTTAAGTTCTTTAATGTTCATAAAAACTCCTTTTGAATATTTTAGCATAGGTTTTAAAAGAATTATGATATTTGCATGTTTATATATTACAAATAGAATAAAAAGTTATAGAATAAATATATGGATTTTGCAGGATTACAAAAAATATCACTTGTTGATTATGATCAAAAAATATCTTGTACGCTTTTTACGGCAGGTTGTAATTTTCGATGTCCATTTTGTCACAATAGTGATCTAGTTATTTATGCAAAAAATGTCCAATATATTCCTTTTAGCGAGATATTGGATTATTTAAATAAAAGAAAAGGTCTTTTAGATGCTGTGGTTATTACGGGTGGAGAGCCAACTCTTATGCCAGATTTAAAAGAAAAAATAATAGAAATTAGAAAGTTAGGGTATAAGATTAAACTTGATACAAACGGCTCGAATCCTGATATTTTGAAAGACTTGGTTGAAAGCGGGCTTATAGATTATGTAGCGATGGATATTAAAAATTCATCTACAAGTTATGCAAAAACAACTGGTGTAGAAAATTTAAATTTATCAAAGATTAATGAATCAATCAATTATTTGCTTAGTGGTGCGGTTGATTATGAATTTAGAACCACTTTAGTTGCTGAATTTCATACTGAAAACGATATTATGTTAATTGCAAAAATGATTCAGGGTGCTAAAAGGTATTACCTTCAAAAATTTATAAATAACACCAATTGTATTGAACATGATTTACATGAAGTGCCACAAGAAACAGCTTTAAGATTTAAAAATATGCTACTGCCTTACATAAAAAATGTGTGTTTACGAGGCTATGATATTGATGATACAAACAAATAAAAACTACTACCTTATAAAGTAGTAGTTTTTTAGTAGATTTATATATGATTATCCAAGATATTTAGCTGCATAAACAGCTGCAATAGCTCCATCATTTAAAGCTGTGACAACTTGTCTAACATCTTTTTTACGACAATCTCCAACCGCATACAATCCTTTGGTTTTGGTTTCCATAAATTCATTCGTGACAATATAACCTTTATCAAGATCAACTAGATTAGCAAATCGATCGTTTTTTGGAATTTGACCGATTGCAATAAAACAACCAGAACATTTTATTTTTTTAATTTCATTTGTTTTGGTGTTTTTGAATGTCAATCCATCAAGTTCTTTTTCACCATCGAAACTGACTAAACTTAAGTTGTGTTCAAATGAAATATTCTTTTTAGCTAACATTTGATTAACTAGATATTGATCGGCAAACCATTTATCAAACAAGGTACAAACTTTTACTGAATTACAATAATTACTAAGCATTATTGCATATTGTAGTGCAGAATTTGCATCTCCTATAACAACAACATCTTGTCCTTTATAGAAAGCACCATCGCAAGTTGCACAATATGAGACGCCTTTTCCAATTAGTTCTTCTTCACGAGCAATACCCATATGACGATGTTCCACACCTGTCGCAAGAATAACGGCACGTGCTTGATAGGTTTGATAATTTGTTTTTACATTGAAGACATCACCAGTTTTTGTAATGCTTTCAACATCTTCAAGATTAAACTCAGCACCTAATCCTGTAACTTGTTCAAATAGATTATTTGAGAATTCCATGCCTGAAATTTCTTTAATCGATGGATAGTTTTCAAGTCGTGGAGAGATAGCAATTTGTCCACCAAAATTCTCTTTTTCAAGAATCAGAACTTTTATTCCGCTTCTTAAACTATAGAGAGCGGCGGTCATTCCACCTGGACCGCCACCGACTACAATTAAATCATACATTAGAACTACCTACGCATTCTTCTTAGAACTATCTTCGATATAACCTTTAATTAATGAAGCGTTCTCATAAACATCATAACTCTTACCATTTGGTACGAGTAAAGTTGGTGCTTTTTTAATACCAAAAGCAATAGTGGTATCACGATTATCTTCAGCATCAATTACTTTATATTTAATTCCGGCTTGATCAAGAAGCATTTTGGCCATCTTGCAGTTTGGGCAAGTCTTTGTTGCGAATAAAGTAATCTCATCAATCTTTTGATCGACTTTATTTTCTTTTTCGCATCCACATGTATCGCCTTCATGGCTGACAATCTTTCTTGAGGTTGACACATTATATTCTTTTCGATCTTCGAATTCTTGAGTCTTACCAGCGTTCCAATTCTTAATTGGTCGATAATAACCAGTAATACGTGAATAAACTTCCGTTTCCTTACCACAAATTGGACATTTATGAACTTCACCAGCTAAATAACCGTGGTCTTCACAAACTGAATATGTTGGTGAAATAGTGAAATATGGAATGTGATAATTGCTTGCAATCTTTTTAACAAGTGCCATACATGATTGCCATGATGGTAATTTTTCGCCTAAGAATGTGTGGAAAACAGTTCCGCTTGTATATAAGGTTTGTAAACCATCTTGAATATCAAGAGCTGAGAAAACATCTTCGCTGAAGCTGACAGGTAAGTGACTACTATTGGTATAGTAAGGAGTTTCATCCTTATTAGTACCAGCAGTAATAATATCTGGGTATTTTTCTTTATCATGTTTCGCTAATCGATAAGCAGTTGATTCAGCAGGAGTAGCTTCAAGATTATATAAATCACCATATAATTCTTGATAATCACTTAATTTTGCACGCATGAAGTTTAAAACTTCTTTAGTGAAATCTTGAGCTTCTTTATGAGTTAAATCTTGTTTTATCCAACGAGCATTTAAACAACATTCATTCATACCAACAAGGCCAATAGTAGAGAAGTGGTTATTGAAATTGCCTAAATATCTCTTGGTATATGGATATAATCCAGCTTCTAAGAAAGCAGTAATTGTATCACGTTTAGTTTTTAATGATCTTGCACTGATATCCATTAATTTAGTAAGTCTTTGATAGAAATCAGCTTTATCAGTGGCTAAATAGCCAATACGAGGCATGTTGATGGTTACAACACCAATACTACCAGTTGATTCACCTGAACCAAAGAAACCACCGGCTTTCTTTCTAAGTTCACGAAGATCAAGTCTTAAACGGCAGCACATACTACGTACATCACTTGGTTCCATATCACTATTAATGTAGTTTGAGAAATATGGAGTTCCATATTTGGAGGTCATTTCGAATAATAATTTATTATTTTCTGTTTCTGACCAGTTAAAATCTTTAGTAATTGAGTAGGTTGGAATTGGATATTGGAAGCCTCTTCCGTTAGCATCGCCTTCAATCATACATTCGATGAAGGCTTTGTTAACCATATCCATTTCTTTTTGACAATCTTTATATTTGAAATTTTGTTCAACGCCACCAACAATAGCATTTAAGTTAGCTAAATCATTTGGACAAACCCAATCAAGAGTAATGTTTGTAAATGGTGCTTGTGTTCCCCATCTTGATGGAGTATTAACACCAAAAATGAATGATTGTACGCATTGTTTAACTTCTTTATATGTTAAATTATCTTTTTTAACAAATGGGGCAAGATATGTATCAAATGAGGAGAATGCTTGAGCACCAGCCCATTCATTTTGCATGATTCCTAAGAAGTTAACCATTTGATTGCAAAGAGTTGATAAGTGACCAGCAGGTGTACTGGAAATCTTTCCAGGTACTCCGCCTAATCCTTCTTTAATAAGTTGTTTTAAACTCCAACCAGCACAATATCCGGTTAACATACTCAAATCATGAATATGGATATCTGCATTTCTATGAGCATCTGCAACTTCTTTATCATAAATTTCACTTAGCCAATAGTTGGCAGTGATAGCACCAGAGTTACTTAAAATTAATCCTCCGACACTATAAGTTACTGTTGAGTTCTCTTTAACACGCCAATCGCTGACTTTTAAATAGTTATCAACAAGTTTCTTATAATCAAGACTTGTATTGGCGACAGCTCTTAATGTGCTGTGCTGTTGTCTATAAATAATATAGGATTTAGCAACTTTAACATAACCCGCTTGAATTAATGAAATTTCAACTGAATCTTGAATATCTTCAACTGAAATAACATCATTCTTTACTTTATCACCAAAATTGCTAGTCGCTTTAAGTGCTAAAAGATCAATTATTTCTTTAGTATAACTGACATGCTCAGCATTAAAGGCCTTTTCAATTGCAGTGCTAATCTTGTTTAAATCGAAGTCTACAATAGAACCATCTCTTTTTTTAACTGTTAACATATTTCTTCCTTTTAATTAATTTTAAAGGTGACAAGAAGATGAGACTTTAAAATATGCTCTAAAAGCTTGCTCAAGTGTGTCATCTTTTCAGTAATTAAATGATAAAGGATTTTTTTAATTTTTAAATAAGAAAATTTTTTTAATAATTTGAAATCAATTTTTTTTGTTTTTTATTGACATTTTTATATCAAATTAGTAAAAAAATAGTAGTTTATAATAGGTTTATAAGTATAGACAGTGACAAAAAAATATTTTGACACTGTCAAAAATAAATGTGGATAACTAATTTTATACATTTTAAAAATAAAATAGATGATAATTATGAATTTATTCGTTCCAATCAACGAAATTTTATTTTGAAAATATTTTTTTCATTTTTTAACTTTATTTAAAGAAGGAAATTACATTAAATGTTATAATAAAAAAGAGAGAATAAGACTTAATGAAAAAAGAAAAAAGTTGCGGTGCAGTTATTTACCGCATAAAGGATAATAATATCTATTATTTATTGTCAAAAATGGGGTTAGGACACATTAGTCTTTCGAAAGGTCATGTTGAGGGTAATGAAACAGAAGTTGAGACTGCGAAACGTGAAATTTTTGAAGAAACATCATTAAGTCCAATTATTGACAATAATTTCAGAAAAGTTATTAATTATTCTCCGTTCGTTGGTGTTTCAAAAGATGTAGTATTTTTTGTTGCTAAATGTGAGGAAGAAACTATCCCAATTGATAAGCACGATAAAGAAGTTACTGGTTTTTTATGGCTTGAGAAGGATAAAGCAATTGCAACTTTGACACATGAAAGCGATAAAAAAGTTTTATTAGAGGCCTCTAAATATATTGAAAGGAAAGAGTATGGAAAACTTTAATTATTATAACGGAACTCGTTATGTTTTTGGAAAAGGAACTGAACAAAATGTTGGTGAATTACTTAAACAATATGGAGCCAAAAAAGTCTTAATTGTTTTTGGATCACACCATGCTAAAGATAGTGGTTTGCTTGATAAAATAGAAGCAAGTATAAAACTAGTAGATATTCAGTATTTTGAATTAGGCGGAGTTCAACCAAACCCAAGAGATACGATTGTCTACGAAGGGATTGATATTTCAAAAAAAGAAAATATTGATTTTATTTTAGCTGTTGGTGGTGGAAGTGTTATTGATACGGCAAAAGCAATAGGACTTGGTTTTTATTATGATGGCGATTTCTTTGAAATTTTTAAGAATCAAAAAGGGCCTTCAAATTGTTTGCCTGTAGGGGTTGTTTTAACAATTGCGGCGGCAGGTAGTGAATCATCTATTAATTCAGTAATATCTTTTGAATCAAAAGGCTTAAAAAGAGGTTTTGCTTCCGAGCTTGAACGACCAAAATTTGCAATTTTGGATCCAGAGTTAACTTATACCTTGCCTGAATATCAAACAAGTGCTGGAATTACTGATATAATTTCTCACTTATTAGAAAGATATTTTTCACCTTCGGTAGAGTCTTTTGTTTCGCAAAGAATGTTAGAAGGTGTTATTCAATCGATTATTTATGATTCTGTTCCAAGACTAATCAAAGATGCAAAAGATTATGGGGCGAGAAGCAATATTATGTGGGCCGGTACATTAGCTCATAATAATATTTTAGGATGTGATCGTATTCAAGATTGGGGAAGTCATAAATTAGAACATGAATTAAGTGCCAAATATGATGCGATTCATGGAGCTGGTTTAGCTGTTATTTTTCCGGCTTGGATGCTTTATAATTATAAAGTTAATGAAGATTTATTTTATGATTTTGCGACTAGAATTATGCATGTTAAAGAGAATGAAAATAAAGAGAAGACTATTTTAGAAGGCATTCAAAAATATAAAGAATTTTTATCAAAATCTTTAAGAATGCCTACTAGTTTTAAAGAAATTGGTGCAAAAGAAGAAGATATTCCTTATCTTGTTGATAAATTATTTGAAGGTGTAAAAAGCATTGGTGGGTTTAAAAAACTTACTAGAGAAGATGCAACAAACATCTATAAAATTGCAGCCAAATAGTTGATTTGCTATTTAACAATAAAAAATACGATATAAGTCATTTCATCGGAGAAATATTATACTTTGACGAAGTGACTTTTTTATAATTTTTGCTACTAATTAGTTATTATACATAGTATAATAATAACTGTTTAAGGAGAATCATATATGGTCTTACGTAAAGAATCGATCGATTTAGTGAAGAGCATCTGTAATCGTTATAAAGATGAACCTTCTCCATTAATGTTGATTTTGAGTGATGTTCAAAAAGAATATGGGTATATTCCGCTTGAAGTCCAAGAGATTATTGCGGACGAAATTAAAGTCCCAGTAAGCGAAGTCTATGGCGTTGTTACTTTTTATAATTTCTTTAGTTTAACACCAAAAGGAAAGTATGTTATTGGTGTCTGCATTGGTACTGCCTGTTATGTTAAAGGTGGTCAAAATGTTGAAGATAAATTCTCAGAATTACTTCACATTAAACCAGGCGAAACTACTCCTGATGGAAAGTTTACTATTGATTCGCTTCGTTGCATTGGTGCTTGTGCACTTGCTCCAGCTCTTTCAATTAATGGTAAAGTCTATCCAAAGATGACAGTAGATAAAGTTGCTACTGTTTTAAAAGAATATCAAGATAAGGAGTAAAATATGGCAGAATTAATTAAAAGCGAAGCTTTACTTGATAAGAAAATAGCTTCTTGTGTTGATTGTCTTGAAAAGAAATATAGTGGTAAAGATGGGAAAAGACATGTTGTCGTTTGTGGTGGAACTGGTTGTTTAAGTAGTGATTCACAATTAATCCTAGATAAACTCCAAGCCGCCATTAAAGAAAAAGGCTTAAGTGATAAGGTTGATGCAAACATTGTTGGTTGCTTCGGCTTCTGCTCGCAAGGTCCTTTCGTTAAAATTTATCCAGAAGATACACTTTATCATGCTGTTAAGGTAAGTGATGTTGATAAGATTGTTGAACAAGATCTTATTAATCACCAAGTTGTTAATGAACTTTTATATGAAGATCCAAATACTCATAAAAAGATTCAAAAACAAGATGATATCGCGTTCTATGCAAAACAAGAGCGTATTGTTTTAGCAACAAGTGGTCGTATTAATCCTGAAAATCTTGATGAAGCTTTTGGTACTCATAGTTTTGAGGCTTTAAAGAAAGTTCTTCATATGACTCAACAAGAAGTCATTAATGAAATCTTAGCTTCAGGTTTAAGAGGCCGTGGTGGTGCAGGATTCCCAACTGGTAAAAAATGGGCTTTTGCTCAAGCACAAGTTGCTGATCAAAAGTATGTTGTCTGTAATGGTGATGAAGGTGATCCAGGTGCATTCATGGATCGTAGTGTTCTTGAAGGAAACCCAGTTAATGTAATCGAAGGTATGATGATTGCCGGTTATGCGATTGGTGCTACTCAAGGTTACTTCTATGTTCGTGCTGAATATCCTGTCGCAGTTCAACGTTTAAAGAAAGCGATTAAAGAACTCGAAGAAATTGGTTTATTAGGCGATAATATTTTAGGCACTAATTTTAGTTTCCGATGCCACTTAAGACTTGGTGCAGGTGCATTCGTTTGTGGTGAAGAGACTGCCTTACTTAATAGTGTTGAAGGTAAACGTGGTATGCCACGTCCAAGACCTCCATTCCCAGCTATTAAAGGATTATGGGGAAAACCAACTATTATTAATAACGTTGAAACCTTGGCTACTGTTGCTTATATTTTCCGAAATGGTGCAGAAAATTATGCCAAGATTGGTGATGAAGATAGTAAAGGTACTAAGATTTTTGCTCTTGGCGGAAAAGTTAAGAACGTTGGTCTTGTTGAGGTTCCAATGGGAACTACTTTACGTACTTTAATTTTTGATATCGGTGGCGGAATTGTTAATGATAAGAAGTTCCAAGCTATTCAAACTGGTGGTCCATCAGGTGGTTGTTTAACTGAACAAGATCTTGATACTCCAATTGATTATGGTTCACTTATTAAAGCTGGTTCAATGATGGGTAGCGGTGGTGCTATTGTCATGGATGAAGATAACTGTATGGTTGATGTTGCTAAATTCTATCTTGAATTCATTTGTGATGAATCTTGTGGAAAATGCTCGCCATGCCGTATTGGAACGAAGAGATTACTTGAAGTTTTAACTAAGATTACAAATGGTAATGGTACGCTTGAAGATCTTAATACTTTAAAGAGTTTAGCCTCTTCAATTAAGACTGGTTCACTTTGTGGACTTGGACAAACTGCTCCAAACCCAGTTCTTTCAACCCTTGCTAAATTCTATCCAGTTTATGTTGAACACGTCACTAATAAGAAGTGTCCAAATGGTGTTTGTAAGAAATTAATTACATTTAATATTGATCCAAATAAGTGCAAGAAGTGTTCTATGTGTGCTAGAAATTGTCCAGTTGGATGTATTTCTGGAGTCGTTGGCAAAGAAGCCTTTAAGATTGATACTACTAAATGTATTAAATGCGGTACTTGTATGGCTGTTTGTAAATTCGGTGCCGTCTATAAGAAGTAAGGAGAATTATTATGGCAAAGAAAATTACTATTTATATTGAAAATATACCTTACGAAGTTGATGATGGACAAACCATTTTACAAGCTGCTAAGAAGTGTGGGTACAATATTCCTACTCTTTGTACTTGGAGAGATGGAAAATGCTCATTAGCTTCTTGTCGTGTTTGTCTTGTTGCTGTTCAAGGCGCACGTGGACTTGTTCCATCATGTGCCTACCCAATCAATGATGGAATGCACATTTCAATCAGTGATCCTCAAGCAGTAATTGCTCGTCGTACCAGTGTTGAATTATTACTTTCCAATCACTACTTTGATTGCAAATCATGTGCAAAAGAAGGGCATTGCGAATTATTAGAAGTTGCTCATGAAGTTGGTGCTCGTCCAGAGCAATATGTTGGTGAAAAAACCAAAACTACTCTTGATGAAATTGCTCCTGGTATCATTCGAGATACTTCTAAATGTATACTTTGTGGAAGATGTATTGAAGCTTGTAAGGATGCTCAAGGTATTTCAATTTTAGGATTTGAAAACCGTGGCTTCAAGACCATTGTTGGTCCAGCTCAAAATAAATCATTTGCAAACGTTCCATGTATGCAATGTGGTCAATGTACTCTCGTTTGTCCAACTGGTGCTTTAATGGAGCACAGCAGTATTGATAAACTTGATAAAGCTTTCCAAGATAAAAAGATTGTTATTGTTCAAACTGCCCCAGCAGTTCGTGCAGCAATCGGCGAAGAATTTGGCGAAAAGATTGGTACAACTTCAACCGGTAAGATGGTTGCAGCTCTTCATAGATTAGGATTCTACCGTGTATTCGATGTTAACTTTGGTGCTGATGAGACAATTGTTGAAGAAGCAACTGAACTTGTTAAACGAATTACAAAAGGTGTTCCAGGACCAATGTTAACTTCTTGTTCACCAGGATGGATTAACTATATTGAATATTACTATCCAGAGTTAATACCACATCTCTCAACTTGTAAATCACCACATACAATGATGGGTGCAACAATTAAGAGTTATTATGCTGAAAAACATGGTTTAGATCCAAAGAATATCTTCGTTGTTAGTGTTATGCCATGTACTGCTAAGAAGTACGAAATCACTCGTGATGGTGAGTCAGTTGATGGTAATCCAGATGTTGATTGCGTCTTAACTACTCGTGAACTCGCTCGTGTCATTCGTCGTAGTGGTATCAATTGGAAGATGCTTCCAGATGAAGAATTTGATAATGATTTAATTGGTGATTATAGTGGTGCTGGTGTCATCTTTGGTGTTACTGGTGGTGTTATGGAAGCTGCTATTCGTAGTGCTTATTATTTCATTACAAAGAAAGAACTTGAACCAGTTGATTTCATGCCATGCCGTGGTTTAAACGGTGTTAAAGAAGCAACTGTTAATATTGCTGGTCATGATTATCATTTCGCAATGAGCAGTGGTATGAGTAATGCGAAACCATTACTTGATCAAATTAAAGAAGGCAAATCTAAGTATGATTTCATTGAAATAATGGGTTGTCCAGGTGGTTGTATTAATGGTGGTGGTCAACCATTCGTTAATCCAAAATTCCTACCAAATGAAGACAGTGATATCTTAGATACTTATCGTCAAAAGAGAGCAGAAGTTTTATATCGTGAAGATCGTGGCCGAAAGGTTCGTAGATCTCACCTTAATCCTGATATTATTACTCTTTATAAAGATTACTTCGGTGAATTTGGAAGTGAAAAAGCACACAAATACTTACACACTTTCTATAATGCGCATCGAGAAAAATACGGAGATAATAAGTAATATCAAAAACGCTGGTGTGAAAGGTACCCCAAATCCTGGACAAAGGAAGGGGTATTTTTTAATGAAATATTCATTAGATTTCAAACTTGAATGCGTTATCAAGTATAAAAATATAGAACACATCGACAACCCTCCAGGCACGAA
>Ga0183101_1001893_pt1 | contig 16907 bp, 18 predicted proteins | sample Biomet3_FD_127790 | JGI IMG/M metagenome (GOLD analysis project Ga0183101, IMG submission 127790) | Microbial communities from bioreactor (seeded with sewage sludge) at LBNL, California, USA - Biofuel metagenome 3 | ecosystem: Engineered > Bioreactor > Anaerobic > Unclassified ... | reverse complement strand
AATGAATGGAATAAATTTAAACGGATTATACCGAGTATCCCGCAATCCTATGTACATTGCATATTTTATTTATTTTTTAGGGTGTGCATTGCTAACACATTCCTTGATATTACTTGCGTTATTAATCGGTTTTCAAGTATCCGCACACTGGATTATTCTTTCAGAAGAAAGATGGTGTATTAAGAAATTCGGAGAAGAATATATAAAATATATGAATAAAGTGAGACGTTATATTTAGACAGGTATGCTATAACTCTATTATTCAAGTTATGGTTTGTGTTCTTCTTATATTATTCACCAAGGAGAATACTTGCAATGTCATAAATTTTCAATATTGAGCATTATAGGTGGACAATCCCACCTATAATTTTTTAAGGCTATATTTCAACATTATATTAAAACATAGCCTCTTATAAAATGATAAATCTTCATAATCTGGTATTACCCTCATATATAAATAGGACTATTTCCATGATAGAATTCTATTGTATATTAAACTATAAGGGGAGTAATTTATGTTAAAAAAAGAATTTAAATTCTTTTACATTTTTCTGTTTACAATTCTGATTCTATTAACAAAACACATAACCACACAGGCAGCAATTATTAATGATTTAAGCGTGGGAAAGAATAAAATATGGACAATTACTTTTAATAGAGAAATCAACCTTGACAGTGCAACCAAAGGTGCAATTTCAGTATCGGATTCAAATGGTAATACTGTTAACGTAACCGTTGAATTAGGTAATAATAAAAAGACAATATTAGTTAAGCCTCCTTCTGGCGGATATGATTTTGGGCAGGTTTATACACTAAAAGTCAATACTGATATAAGTTCTACAAATAACGCAAAACTTAACGCTTTAAAAACAATGACATTTTATATAGGCTCCGAGGATGGAAAGGAACAAGGAAATTCCACAGGAAATATTATGAATGTAGGATTAGTTTCACAAAAAGGAGACTGGATATACTATTGTAATCATTCATTCAATGGCGCTCTCTATAAAATAAAAAATGACGGTACTCAAAACACTAAGCTTAACAATGACACTTCTATATATATTAATGTATACGGAGAATGGGTGTATTACTATAATGAATCCGATGGCGGAAAGCTTTATAGAGTAAAAATTGATGGCACAGGCAGAACAAAGCTTAATGATGATGAATCCCATTTTTTAAATATTGAAAATGGATGGATTTATTATAGCAATAAGTCAAATGAAGACAAGCTTTATAAAATTAGAATCGACGGAACGAGTAAAACTCTATTAAGCAATGATGCTACTGTATACTTAAATGTATTTGGAGACTATATCTACTATGTGAATCTTTCAGATGGTAAAATCTATAGAATAAAAACGGACGGTACGGAAAAACAAAAAGTTTCTGATGATACGGCTCTTTACTTAAATGTTTCAGAGGGCTGGATATACTATGTCAATGATTATGACAATTACATTTATAAAATGAAAATTGATGGTACTGATAAAACTAAGATTTACAATACTAGAGCAGCCTCAATAAATGTACAAGGGGATTGGATATACTATACAAATCTTGACTATGGTAACGCTTTGCATAAGCTTAAGACTAGTGGTTCTACAGATTTAAACTTAACCACTGAGGAATCTTATGTTGTCAATGTGTTAGATGATTATATAACCTATGAAGGTAGTGAAAACACTTCAATTTTATATAAAGCCAATAAAGACGGATACGCTCAGTCCTCCTTTGGTGTATTTTTACAAAGCGTAGACCCTATAACACTAACCTACATTGTTGGATATAATACCTTTGTACCGATGCGGGCGACTGCACATATGAGCAATGGTTTCACCCAGGATGTTGAGATTAAGTTTGATGTTCAAGAATTCGATACAAGTAAAGTAGGAACATATACCTACGAGGGAAGAGCTATAGGTTATAAGTATAACAATAAAGTAAAGTTAACTGTAAATGTTATTGGAATTTCAAGTATTAATGATTTATCTAAAACAATACCAAAGGGAACTCAATATACCCTTCCTTGGGAAGTTCCTGCAATTATGACTGACGGTTCTACCAAGACAGTGCATGTATTTTGGAATGCTATAGACAATAGGGCAGATACAAGTACTCCTGGTGAGCATATATATGAAGGAACTGTTAGTAACTATGGTAAAAAAGTATTGTTTAAACTGAATGTTTTAGATACAGCTAATAGAATAAACGGCAAGATAATTTCAAAGGTGGGAGACTATACCTACTTTTATAATCAATCAGACAATAATAAAGTATATAAAATAAGCAGTGATCTAAAAAATGAAGTTAGATTGTCAGATGAAATAATGAATAGAGTAGTAATTTCAGATGGCTGGCTATACTATGCAAAGGGTAACGATTTGAATAAATTATATAAAATGACTCTTGATGGTACAAATGAAACAAAGATTTCAGATGATACAGTAGATTATATAAAATTAGATGGCGGCAGCATCTACTATTCTTCCCTTTATGAAGTTGAAAGTCTCTTTAAGATAAATACTGACGGTAGTGGTAAATTTAAAGTGACTAGTGCTCAAACAGGTTTTCAGATTGTAGATGATTGGATTTACTACGTTGATGGTTACGGTCCTTCAAAATTGTGCAAAATCAAAACTGACGGCTCCCAAAGAACAGTACTTAGCTATGATAGGGTAAGTAATTTGAATGTAGTTGACGATTGGATTTACTATATAGATAACTATGGTGTTCCAAACATTGCCAAGATAAGAACAGATGGTACTGGTAAAACTGATTTAAATGACAATTGGTCTGGCTACTTAAATGTAATTGATGATTGGATTTATTACGTAGACACAACTGGCGGCAACTACAAAATCTTCAAGATGAAGACTGACGGAACTGGTAATGTAAAATTAGCAGATTCTGCTGAACTAGTTAACATTATTGATGGTTGGATTTACTATAGAAATATCGTAGAAAATAATATTCTTTATAAAATGAGGACTGATGGAACAGAAAGTCAAATGGTAATTTAACAGGCACTTGAAGGCAGATGGGTAGCTCTCATCTGCCTTTTTCAGAGCCATTACAAAAAATGGCACTATATTTATTATAGTTGCCATCTTTATTTATTATCAAGCTCGGCAGGCTATAGTATTTTATTGATAACTTACAAGAGCAAGCATTCGCTTTTTAAAAAGTGTATTAAATAAAGCAATCGCACGGCCTACACCAAGAACAGCTGCTAGTGTTCCTATTCCCACTCCAATCACTTTTCCTGCAAATATCATACCGATAATTAGGGTAATGGATACACTAGCCACATCTATTATATTCTTTGCTAAACCAAGACTTGTCCCTATTTTTTCTCCAAAGGCCTGAGTAAGACCATCTGCAGCATTGGGGACAAAATTCATTTGAACGGTAATGGCCACTCCGATTCCTGTAAGAATGATTGCTGATGCAAGCAAAAGCAAATTTACTACCAGATTATTGGAGTTTATATTTATCATATTATTAAAAACATTAATTACCCAGCTAAAAACGACGCTCATAGGAAGCTGCAGCAAATCAAAGGCACGAAATCTTTTTCCACGAAGGGCTATCTGACCAGCCACACATAGTATATAAATACATAGTGTAGTAGTTCCTAAATTAATATTGCCAATTTTTGAAATAGAGTATGCAATGGAAATAATCGGGGATACTCCCAAACCAGTCTTTGTATTTAATATAATCCCTAGCGAAAGTATCACAAGTCCAATACAATACATTACTCCTCTGTAAAAATTCCTCATATCTCTTCCTCAATTCTTAATTATTATTTAACCTACCTATAATACTTTAAAAAACATATTATGCTAATATATTATACATTTATTTAGAAGTAAATATCAATAAAAAAAAGACTGTGTCAAAACATTTTTGAAAAGGGCATTGCATAATCTCACACAGCCTTATCTATTACAATGTTATGGAAATTGATATAACTAAGATTAAGCTACTTTACGTAATATTTATAATAGTGCTAAAACTTACTATTAGACTATAATTATTCACTAATATATAATGTATGTACAATTAGTTTTAAGGGGTGCGTAGGGTGATTTACACTAATATCAAAATGAATGATCGTTTGCAGCAAGTTATAATAGTAACTAATATTGAATTTGATGATTTAAAAATAGGCAAAGAAATTTTTAAGGAATTAAATAATGATTTAAAAAGGATAGCTAATATGTTATCCTTATATATAAGATTTAATGGTAAAGAAGTTGAAGATGTTAGAAGAGTAGTTTTTAATTATAGTAACTTACTTTATCCTATTAATAATCCAAGCCTTAATAGCTATTCATTTATTCCAGATTATGTAGAATTTATTTAGTGGAATGAAATCCAATTATTACATCCACCGCAGGCCTACAACCACGAATAGGCTTGGTTCCAACATGAAAAATTTCTGTTTCGATGCCTTTATTCTCAAAGATTGTTGCAAAAAAACACTAAGAAACGCACTCTAATTATGTAATAGATTAGACTGCGTTTTTTACTTTGCACCCAGTAAAGATGCTACCGCTACTCCAACTAGTTGTTCCAAAAGTAGCCGTAGAATTGCCATTATTATAAGGAATTGTTTAATAATATCTTATATTATTAAACAATTAGAAATTCATATTCTACTACTTCGAGCGCACTTCATTTTTAAATTTTCCTTTATGTGCACCAGTGCAGTATGGAGCATTTGTTGACAATCCGCATCTACATAAATGGCATTGTTTCTTTGTTTCTATAACATTTCCTTCGCCATCAACTAACTCAACTTCACCATTAACTATGAGTGAGCCATTATCGCGAGCTTGTATTTGTACATCAGCCATAATATAATTCCTCCTTTATAATGAAAAGCACTAATAAATATATATCTTTACTAAATAAAAATTATGCTTAAAATATTAAGATTATTTTTTAGTTACCCTTATGCTAATTGGTTCTATTATGCCATCAAGAAAATGCTTGATTATACTTTTGACAGGTATCCCATAGACAGTTGATAATACGTAGAAGTCCTCAAACATATCATGTGGTATTTCAATCTCGATGCCATCAGGCGTTCTTAAAAGTCTCGGGCTCATTATTAGCAGTCCTCCTTTAGCCATCCAATTTATGAATATAGTTCTTTTACCTTCACTAATTACAAAGTTTGCATTTAGCCATTACTGTATATATTATTCAGATACTATTAAAAATGACATCATAAATTTTAATTTGTGAAGAAAGCATATTAAATCATCAGGCGACCTATGGCGCAGATATACTCAGCAGAATCTTTTATGCGAAGGATAATGATGATCATTTAAAGGAAATCCAGCAATCTACACTGAATAATTTTAGAGAACTTATGGATAAGCTTCATTCCTTGACAGGAATTTCCCCAGCAGAATGTGGAGTTTTGATTATTGGGGGAAATACAACAATGATCCATTTCCTGTTTGGTATTGATCCATGGTTTATATTCTATACACCATATACTCCTTCTTTTAACAGATGCGACTTTATTTCTGGGAGAGATATTGGATTGCCTTTTAGCGGATTGGTTTATTGCTTTCCTTCTGTAGCTAATTATCTTGGGGGCGATATCATCAGCGGTTTGTTAACTGCTCAGATTCATAAACGAAGTGAATTGGCTTTGTACATGGATATTGGGACAAATGGTGAAATGATTTTGGGAAATAATGAATTTATGATTGGGGTGGCAGGAGCCGCGGGACCAGCTCTTGAAGGCGGTATAAGCAAACAAGGGATGAGAGCTAGTAGGGGAGCTGTGGATTCGGTTAGAATCGGTAATAATGAGATGATTATTACTACTATACAGGATGCAAAACCAATAGGTATATGCGGTTCAGGAATTGTTGATCTTCTGGCTGAGATGCTTCTTGAAGGTTGGATTGATTACTCCGGTAGATTTGTTCCTGGTAGATCAGAGCGTATCGTTCTAAGAGAAGGAGAATATGTAATAATATATGCATGGGAAAATGAGTCTGGTTCCAGTGAAGAACTTTTATTCAGCCAAACAGATATTTTAAGATTCATGGATACAAAAGCTGCAGCAAACACGATGGTAGCCTTTTTATTAGATGAACTAGGAATTGGACCTCAAGAGATAAAGCGGATATATATGGCCGGAGCTTTTGGTACTTATATTAACCTAGAATCTGCAATTACTATTGGTCTATATCCGGATTTACCTAGAGAACGGTTCGTTCAAGTAGGCAATGGTTCACTCAAGGGAGCTTGTATGTTGCTAAAAAATGCCGAAGAATTATTAGCAGTGGAAAGTATAGTTAAGAATATAGTTTATCTGCAACTGGGAGAAGCAAAAGATTTTATATCAAAAATGTCTGCAGCTAAATTCTTACCACATACTGATTTTACATTATACCCGACTGTTATGGAAAATATAAAGCGCAGGAGATGTAAAGAAGATTCAATCACTATCGCACCGATAAGCTGATAGCCATAAAAGTTACGTTCAATTTGCAAAAGATTTTAATTTGGAACATAAGCGAATAATGAGAGGGCATTATAAAAATGGCATATAGATGGAAGCGTTATTTTTTGAGCCTGTATCAATTATATGAAGTTCCTGAAAAATTCGGATTTGAATTTCTTGAAAAAAATAAGCAGAAATACTTACTGAAATGATTATTGAAGCAACTTGAAAATTAGAAAAAGTTCCTTTAAATTCGAGAAGAAATGAAGTAAATACTAATGCAGGATTTATTAAAGAGAATAGGAATGTAATTATAGCTGAATATATAAGTTTGGGTATATTGAAACTCAATGTTTAATAAGCTATAATAATTAATACTAAAGACAAAAAATAAGGTAAGGTTAATAGTAATAAACAAAACTTTAAAAGAATTAAATTCTTAGCGATATACTACTTATAACAAATGATAAGTTTATTTTGATTTTTGATGAATGGGATTACATTTTCAAGAATAACCTTTTGTGGAAGATCAAAATAACTTTTTAGAGTTTTTAAGGAATCTTTTAAAGGATCAGCCTTATGTGGCTTTAGCATATATGACGGGAGTTGTACATATTAAAAACTACCACAATAATTTGAAGGACTTACAGAGAGCCATACAGAAGGATACTTTATCAGACTTGTAGAACACATGAGGGCTGTTTAAATACTAGCTCTTTTTTATTGCCCGAAGTTCTATTCGATGGAGAACATATTATTAAAGAAATTAAAAGTTATTGGGAAGAGTGGGTGGAATATCTGAAGTGGGATACAAAGAATAAGTAAAGTTAGTTCAAATTCTTCTTATATTATGAATTTAGGGGCTCGACTGAGTCCCTTTTTCCGCGGCGCTTATGCCGAGGTTAATCCAAGCTCATTGGTGCATAAACATTGTATTTGAAAGCCGGGTATATGACTTTATTCACCATTTTGCTTTCCTCCCTGTTGGCGCAGTATGCCTTTATGGAAAGTGTCTTTATCATCATCGTATCATAGACAACGCTGGTTTTTGTGGCAATGTTCGCGCTTCTTAAAATATCTGCAAACTCTTTGCCGTTGTCCATGTTGTCTGCTGTGATATCAAAGATGTAAAGCTTCTCCTTCTCAGACTTTTTAACGACAAGCCCCGGAATCAGAGTCCCGATAAATGTTGCGGCACATATCGCCATGATACTGAGTATGCCGTCTGACTTTGCCATCCTCACAACAGCAATCATGTATACAGTTGTAGACAACGCTGCTAGCAAGCTCGAAAAGAAGAACTTTTCACGAGTTAGACATATATTCTTCATTGTGCCCAGAGTGTTGTCGAGCAGTTTCAGTAAAAATACTATTAAAATTTCCATTTTGCCTCCTGATTTCTGTTCCCATAAAAAACAAAAGACTCTTGCAATAAAAATCACAAAAGCCGAATAATATCTTAATTTATTAATAAAATTGTTTTACGCCATAAGGCGCGTTCTTATGCAACTATGTTAGTATATCATAAAAACATATAGATTGTCAACATATGAATTATTGCATCTTAGAGTAGAAGACAGGGAAAAAGTTGGTGAAGTTAGCATTTAAACATTGTGGGAAAGGAGGCAATCCTAAAGCACATCAGCAAGTGCTGGGCATCGCTATTTACCGAGAGGGCAGTAATTTACCGCCTTCAAAATGGCTTCGACCACCGTAAAGTCCACCTGTCTGTGGTTGTTCAGAAGATGCTCTTCCCGCAGGCGGCAGGAAGCTTTGAAAAAAGAACAAGAGTTACTAGATCGATTGAAGCAATTACCGTATGGTGAACAAAAAGCCAAAGAAACAAAACGAATGATCGACCTAATCCGGAATTTCATCGGTTATCGTGAATATCCAAAATACGGCATGATTAATCGATACTTCCTTTATAAGCAGGCTTTAATGGAAGAAGCCGAACAACTCGTCCAGGCCAACGTTATTCGTGAATATGGCTTACCAGCAGTTGTCGGAGTAGAAAATGCTACCAAACTGATAAAAGATGGTGAGCGGATTCGCGTGCATGGAACAGAAGGGTATGTAGAAATCCTATAATGGGGAAGATGTTGTCTTCCTCCTGGGGAGTTAAATAAAAGATGAAAGCTAGGAAGGCGGCCAAATCAGGGTCGCTTTCTCAGAAGGAAAAAAGTAATTATACTCTTTTATTAATTTCATCTGTTATTAATGATTTTGAAATATACATCGCTTCTATTATATTCTTAAAGCGGGTGTGATGAGAGGTGCCCTCCGCAAATTTTAGCTGTGCTTTTTCACATTTGCTGATGACTGAAGATACGGGGCGTAGTGCTTCTATCAATTCTTCTTTTGTATATTTGTCCATAACATTTTCATCTGTTATTAATGATTTTGAAATATACATTGCTTTTATCCTGTTCTTAAGGAGTGTGTGATGAGAGGTACCCTCCGCAAATTTTAGCTGCATTTTTTCACATTTACTGATAGTTGAAGATACAACTCGTAGCGCTTCTACCAATTCTTCTCTTGTATATTTGTCCATAGCATTTCACCTCAAATTCATATTTATCTGGCTTGTATTATAATACAATTATTCTTTACTTCATATCCTTATTATATATATTTATGAATTATAATTACATAAAAAAATGATGGAGAAGGAGAGATAAAGATCACAGCTTCATTAAGTTAGTATCAAATCTTTAAGGTTGATTTAAGGTGTATGCCTTATGATTTAAATATGACATGAAGAGATAATACTATCTGATAAAAATATATGATTATTATTGATTATACGAGGAGTGTTAAAATATGAAAAGAAAAATGATTAAAACCATAAGTGCTATTACTATGACCTTATTACTTAGCGTATCTGCTGTGGGATGCACTAAAACACAAGTCAGCAGTGGGAATGCTGCAACTACTCAAACAACAACCACTCAAACAGCAAGCACTAAAGCGACATTAAGCGGAACGTCAGCAGCTGAAGCTTCCGTCCTTGATACATCGGAATTATTCAGTGATAGGGATTTGGAACAGTCGGTAGACCTTGCAGCTGCAACACAAATTAAACTGGAAAGTAATAAAGATGTGACGCTGAATAAAGAGGGTGTTTATGTCTTAAGTGGTGAGGTAAAAAATGTGACAGTTGTAGTTGAAGCTCCCGAGGATGCAAAAGTTCAAATAGTCCTAAATGGCGTCAACATAACAAATGAAGATTCGCCAGCAATTTATGTGAAAGCAGCGGATAAAGTATTTGTTACATCCACTGACAGTAAGAACCATATGGAGGTTTCAGGAAGCTATGTAGCAGATGGAGATACCAATTTAGATGCAGTTATTTTCTCTAAAGCAGATATGACACTTAATGGAACCGGAACTTTAGAAATTGTATCTAGCAATGGTAATGGTATTTCTTCAAAGGATGATCTCAAAATTACAGGAGGCGTTTATAACATCAAGTCCTCTGCAGATGCTATAGAGGCAAAGGATGCAATTCTTATCAATGGTGGAGATATTAGCATAGATACTGGTAAGGATGCCCTGCATAGCGAAAACGATGAGGATGCTTCACTTGGATATATTTACATTAAAAACGGCACATTGAATATCACAGCTGCTGATGATGCAATCCGTGCTAACAGCATTGTTCAAATAGATGGAGGTACCATCAATATAAAGACCTGTGAAGAAGGCATCGAGGGAAACAATATTAAGATAAACGGTGGTGAAATCACTTTGTATGCGAAGAATGATGGCATAAATGCCGCACCAAAAGTCAATAATAATGTGGCGATTGAAGTAAATGGCGGTACAATTAATGTAAGTATGGGTAGTGGTGATACGGATGGATTTGATTCAAACGGCAATATCTATATAAATGGAGGAACAATTGCAGTAGAAGCGACTTCAGCCTTTGACTCTGATGGGACAGCTGAATTAAATGGTGGAAATGTTAAGGTCAATGGAGAAACAATCACTCAAATCACTCAATCACAAATGGGGGGCAGAGGAAAGCGTAAATAGTTAAGAGCGGAATATGGATTTAATAAAAATGATTAAAGAGCCAATAATTTTTTATTGGCTCTTGTAGTTGCTTTAGTTATTTGAATCTATAATTTCTTTTAATGTTATATTGTCATTTCTAAATCTGGCATTAGGATTTTTTTCTCTTTTAAGCTTTATAGCCTTTTGAGGGCATAGGTTTATACAGGCAAGGCAGAATTCGCATTCATCTCCATAAATAGGTTTACTATTTTTAACTGATTTATTTATAGATATGTTATCCCTAGGACATACCTTGGCACAAGTTCCACAACCATTACACTTATCATTAATTGAGAAATTTTTTACTGAATTGAAGTTAGGTAAAACTTTTTCTAGATGGCTTATTCCCTTTGTTATTACAGAATATAAGACTGTACCATCAGGAACATACTTTTTATTTTCAGCTACATCCATCAATAGGCTATTTAAGTTTTCCTCAATGTTTTTAGATTTTAGTTTCTGTTGATCAATATCAAAAATTGGTAAATAGTTATCAATCATAAGCAAGCTATTTGCATAATGTATAGCTATATTATTTTTTGCTGCTTAGCAACATATAAACCTATATAGCGGCGTAGTTTCTGCAAAACATTAAATAAGAGCACAGTTTGAAAAACTGGCTCTTATTGGTTAACGTATAAAGTTAGTTATAGCTCTAGCTTCTTCTTTTGGAAGTTTAACTCCAGCTTCTTTGCCTGCATTTATACAGTTTAAAAGCCAAGCCATGTTTCTGCCTAGCACTCTCATTGTTTGCATTCCTTCAAGATCTTGCTCAACTTCCTCAGGAGTATTTCCATGAACCATATTCCAGTATTGAGAAGATACGATAGGCATATTTGAAATAGTAAAATATTTATTTAATTGTTCAAAAGCTGCTGTAGAACCGCCCCGTCTACAACTTACAATAGCAGCACCAGGTTTGTATTGAAAACTACTTCCAGCATAGAAGAATCTGTCTAGAAAAGATGTTATCTGGCCAGATGCAGCTGCATAATGTACAGGAGAACCAAAAACAAAACCATCAGCCTCTTTAGCTTTTTCTAAAGCAATATTTACAGTATCATCATTAAATACACAGAGACCATTAGTGTTAGAACAGCCATTACAGGCCATACAACCACGAATAGGCTTGGTTCCAACATGAAAAATTTCTGTTTCGATGCCGTTGCTCTCTAATTCTTTTGCAACTTCATTTAAGGCAGTATAAGTACAGCCTTTAGCTTTAGGACTTCCATTGATAAGTAATACTTTCATTATTATACCTCACTTTAATTTTAGTTACGCTGTTGATATTATTTTTAATGTATGTTATTATTCTAAAATATAAGTGTTACTGTTACAAGTACACACATTTTGGTATCATAGTATCTAAAAAGATACTTTAAAAATGAAAATTAATAAAATATAGGGACCTTATTGGAGAAATCTAATAAGGTTTTTTAGCTTATAATATTATTTTTGTTTTATATTGAAGGTATAATAACAGTTAACAATATATGGTATAATATACCTACAGTCATATATAGGAGAAAACGGTTCTGGCAAGTCCACAATTTTGGAAGCAATTGCTGCGGCTTATGGATTTAATCCTGAAGGTGGAACTAAAAATTTTAATTTTTTTAATGGATTTTCGTGGCTTAAGGACAAGTAGTTGCAAATTAAATTAAGGATTTTTATGTTAAAATTTTGGAGTATCTTAATAGTGTTGATGTAGAGGAGGGATACATATGTCAGATTATACAACAAATAAAATTAGAGAAGGTTTTTATAGTATAGAACAGGGATATGTCCGCAGCTTTTTGATTGAGGGGGATAAAGAAGCTCTGCTAATTGATACGGGAATAGGTGATGGTGATCTAAAAAAATATGTAGAAGAGATTACGAAGCTTCCGTTAACTGTAATTTTTACACATGCAGATAGTGACCACGTAGGAAATGCGGGGCAGTTTGAGAGACGTTTTATGCATCCATGCGAATTTGATTATTACAGGAGCAAGAGTAAAAATGCAGTATCAATGGAGCCAATTTGGGAAGGTGATATTATCAATCTTGGAAGCTACCGCTTTGAAGTTATACTCTTACCTGGCCATACTCCTGGCAGTATTGCATTGCTTGAAAAGGAGAAGCGTTTCCTTATTGGCGGAGATAGCATACAGATTGGAAGTATATTTATGTTTGGAAACGGACGTAATTTCGATGCCTATCGTGCAAGTATGAAGAAGCTGCAAGGCAGATTGAAGGAGTTTGATACTGTATATGCATCCCATTATGTACTTTCCATGGAAGCGAACACTGTTAATTTGCTTTATGTGGCAGCAGGCAAGATGATGGAGAACAAAGTTCATGGAAAGCCTGAGGAACGTTTCGATGGTAAAGTCAAGCGTTATGAGACAGACGGTGTGTCCTTTTATGCAGTATAATACTATATTAAAGAGATTTATGGAATTAGTAGCACAAGACCTCCTTTCCTTAGAGCACCGGTAAAATACTGGTGCTATTTTCATATATTTCTTCTTGCTGGGCATACAGTGTGGTCAGTAAACCAGGAACAATTTTTACATCCAAAGCACTTGTTTACAGGTTCTCCATAAATCACGTGATTGGCAAATTCAGGATCAGTAAGCATACCTTTACCGATAGCCACAAGATCTACATAATCATTTTCTATTAAGAATCGAACCTGCTCTTCTGTACGGATTTCATTCACTGCTATAACAGGGATATTTACTTCTTTTTTTATTTTGCATCCGCTATAGGTTGTAGAGCTGCATTTGAAATCATCTGGAACAGTATTCGTAGGTGGCTTCATACCAAAAGAAATGTGCAGCATATCAACACCGGCCTTTTCAAAGACTTTAGCTATTTCAATGCCATCCTGACTTCTTGGTGAAAATTCACCCATTCGTACACTGATAATAAATTTTTCATGAGTATTGTTTCTAATCTCAGGTAGCAACTCGGTGAGAATTCTTGCTCTATTTTCAGCATTACCACCATACTGGTCTGTACGATTGTTATAGGATTCATCAAGAAATTTACATAGTGTAAAGCCATGGGCAAAGTGATATTCAACACCATCAAAGCCTATTTCACAAGCAGAAATGGCTGCCTGCTTCATGTCCATCTGCATACAATAAGTTTCATCAGTTGATAACTGATTGATATCCATATCACCGCAAGAAAGCTGTATCATTATTGCTGAACCATACTCATGGCAGTTATTAACTATCTGTTTTAAAGCTGTAACATTGTCTGTTGACCATATATCTGTTGAATTTACAGCACCGAATACTTTGGTAGATTGCACAATAATAAGACCGGCAGCACCTTTGGCACGGTCTGTGTAATGTTCAATGTGCTGTTTACCGTAATAAGAACCGTTATCCCCATGAAAAGAAAAAGTAACCATAGGGGCCATGACAATTCGATTCTTAATAAGGTTGCCACGGACTACTAAATTATCTGTTATTTTGGTCATTTAAATTACCTCCGTAGAATAAAGAAATTCATTAATACTATTTACTATATTATATCATTTTTACTATACTAATGAATGGATGCAATTTATTACAGGAAGATGGAGAATATAAATGGTAATGAATTAATCCTACATAATTGTGCAGGAATAGTCGGATAGACAAATATAATTTCTGATATTCTATTGATGAAAGAGGAGGTCACAAAATGGATTCGCTGAAAAGAATGAATGATGCATTAAATTATATTGAAGAAAATCTTGATGGTGAAATTGATTTTAAAGAAGTAGCAAAGTTGGCATTTTGTTCGGAATATCATTTTCAAAGAATGTTTTCTTTCCTTGCAGGTGCTTCACTGTCCGAGTACATTCGTCGCAGACGTCTTACTGTTGCAGCCTTTGAACTTAATAATAGGAATATAAGGATAATTGACTTGGCTATTAAGTATGGATACAAGTCACCAGACTCTTTTACAAGAGCGTTTCAAAGTTTGCACGGGATAACACCATCAGAGGCTCGGTGCAATGGTAAATCATTAAAAGCCTATCCACGAATGACTTTTCAATTATCAATTAAAGGAGGAAATGAAATGAACTATAGAATTGAAAAAAAAGAAGCATTTCGCATAATTGGCATTAAGAAAAGGGTACCTATAATTTTCAATGGAGTAAATCCAGAAATCGCTGCAATGTGGCAAAGTTTAACAGTTGAAACTATTAATAAACTCAAAAAACTATCTAATATAGAGCCAATGGGACTAATAAGTGCGTCTGTAAATTTTTCAGAAGGACGAATGGAGGAAAAAGGAGAACTTGACCATTATATAGGTGCAGCAACAACAAAGGAGTGTCCAGATAACCTATCAGAACTTGAAGTTTCTCCCTCAACATGGGCTGTATTTGAAGCGGTAGGTTCGTTTCCAGATACTCTGCAAAATGTTTGGGGACGCATCTATTCTGAATGGTTTCCATCTTCAAACTATGAACAAACAAAAGGACCAGAAATCTTATGGAACGAGAATAAAGATGTAACTTCACCAACTTTTAAAAGCGAAATATGGATACCGATTATAAAAAAGTAATAATAATTAAGATACATTATTATTATTTAGTGTAACAACTGAAAAAATGAACAATTTAACTAAACACTGCATTATTCAAAATTGAATTCTGCGGTGTTTTTACGTCGTAATTCGAAGATTATGTTTATATATTGCAAATTTACGATAGATAGACTTTCTGAAAATATTCCGACACAACTACTAAAATTCAAGATACAAACAATGTTTTTTGAGAAATGAATAATACGGTAGTGAAAACAATAGCATATAATATAAAAGCATATAAGGTTGACTTGATATTAAAACAAAGTTTTGTTATAGTTGTAGTGTAAGGTTAACATTACAGAGGTGATTATTAATGAAAAATAGAATAAAAGAATTTCGTGAATTTCTTCAATTAACCCGAGAACAATTAGGAGAACTTGTAGGAGTATCAAGCCAAGCAATTAACACCATTGAAACAGAAAAATATGAACCGTCTATATGGTTGGCTTATTATATTTGCAAAATATTTCACCGTTCTATAGAAGAGGTTTTTCTCTTTGAAGAAAGTGAAAGAAAATCAAGAGCAGAAAAAAGTAGAGGTGTAATTTAAATGGCATTAAGACAAATTAGACTTTTTGATGATGAAATATTAAGAAAAAAGAGCAAATTAGTTGAAGTAGTAGATGATAAAATAAGACAAATATTAAATGATATGGCAGATACTATGTATAATACAGATAATGGTGGAGGATTAGCGGCCCCACAAGTAGGTATATTAAAACGATTGGTTGTAATAGATATGGGACAAGGACTTATAAAATTAGTTAATCCAAAGATAATTAGGAAAGAAGGAAGCCAAGAAGTTATAGAGGGCTGTTTAAGTATTCCAAATACCTGGGGAAAGTTAAAAAGACCAGAAAAGGTAACGTTACAAGCATTAAATGAAAATGGTGAGGAAATTATATTGACAGGCACAGGAGATTTAGCGAAATGTTTCTGCCATGAACTAGACCATTTAGAAGGTATCCTTTTTACTGATTTAGTAACTGAATATATAAAGTAACACCATTTGTACTATAATTCTACTTAATTATAGTAATCTGTAGTTTAGGATAGAGAGTGCTTTTCTTAAAATATTTAAAGCCGTACGTTTGAGCAGGGGTAAATTTTAAGGACCATTATCTTTTCTTACTGCTGTCCCAAACTCCTCCACTGAACCTTTCAAAGAGGAAATAAAATATCTTTTTTCAATTGTCTTTTTACCCTTAATTTCACATTCTCGTATAGCCATTCCTATACTTTTTAACCCTTTTCAATCATTTTGTTATAATAAATATATTGGTGGATGAAAAGTATACAAAATGAAACAAATATGTGAAGGAATGATTTGATGATAGATTTACAGCAACTTAAAAAATATTGTTTAAGTAAAAAAGGAGTGTCTGAGGATTTCCCTTTTGATGATGAAACATTAGTATTTAAAGTGGGAAGCAAAATGTTTGCACTTACAAATATAAAAGAAAAAGAATTAAAAATAAATCTAAAATGTGATCCTATGATGGCACAGGATCTGCGACAAGAATATGAAGCGATAAAGCCAGGGTATCATATGAACAAGACTCATTGGAATACTGTAGAAATAGATGGAACCATAAATGATAACATCATAGAAATGCTTATTGATATTTCTTATGATTTAGTGTTTAAAGGATTAAGGAAAAAGGAAAGAGAAGAGATAAATAAAAAAAGGGGCTGTCTCAAAATAGAAAGTGATTTCTAGAGCGAGACAGCTCTTTTTTCTTTTAAAAATAAAAAGTGGATTCCGAAGAACCCACTTTTCGTGTAT
>Ga0183101_1000013_pt3 | contig 16913 bp, 19 predicted proteins | sample Biomet3_FD_127790 | JGI IMG/M metagenome (GOLD analysis project Ga0183101, IMG submission 127790) | Microbial communities from bioreactor (seeded with sewage sludge) at LBNL, California, USA - Biofuel metagenome 3 | ecosystem: Engineered > Bioreactor > Anaerobic > Unclassified ... | reverse complement strand
TGTTTTGTAGTAACATTGATACGTTTTATGAAACAAAAGAAGCAGGAAAAGAATCAGTAAAGATTTAAATTCTACAGAAGATATTCTAGAAACATAGATCTGTATTATGGTGTTATAGATCAAATGAAAAAGGGATATCTTTTTTTATATTATAATTGGTCCCCTAAAATCGATAAATATAAAAATCGCATAACATACATTATGCGAAGTTATGATATTTACTGGTGAAGTATGAGATTCCGTTCATTTATGTTATTTCATAATTGTTTTAAAGGATTTCAATATCTTTGAAATATCCTTCTGTACCAATATCTACAAAGATTCCTATGCTGCCGCTTGAATCTCCAAGTTTCATATCCGTTACCTCAAGAACTGGTTGATCCATATCATTCACATAGAATGTACCATGGCTTCCTTTGATGACCGCCTTCAGCTGGATCCATTCATTCAATCCAATATCCGCAGCATTCTCATATTTCAAGATATTATTTCTTCTGAAGTAGTCAAACGTATATCCAGGATATGAAAAGTACTGACATGCACGATGAAGCCGTATCGGGTCACTGATCCTTCCGTTCGTTGGTCGGACATAGAAGCTTTCAAATGCTGTATCATCTTTATTGATACGAAATGCAATGCCGATGAAACCGCGGGCAAATTCAGGTGCATCTGGCAGCAGTCTGCTCAGCACTTTCACCATGATTGTCCCGTCATGAAAATTAACACCAGGCAGTTTTGCATAGGTATTCTCATCAAATTCCATGATCTTTTTATTTTTGATAACTTGAATTGCTTCTCCCGAATCTTCTGCAGCTACATTGACACATACAAGATCTGATGCTTTCAAATGATCATATTTCATATAGATCAATTCCTCTTCATTGATATAGATAATTATCCCATTGACCTCATGATTGTCAATGACAGTATAAAGACAAGAAAAGACATGCATCAGCCTATAATCATTACAATTGATTGCATGTTCATTTCTGAATGCCGTTAATTATATGCTCTGATGTCCGCCAAATACATCGAACTGCATGTCATCCAATTGATCATCAATCATTTTTAACTCTTCTTTGGATAAAACAATCCTGCCGGCATCAAAGTTAGACTTTAATCGATCAATCTTACGCGAACCTGGAATTGGAATAATGTAATCTTTCTTGTTGATCATCCAGGATAATGACAGCTGTGCCATCGTACAGTTCTTATCAGCTGCCATCTGGTTCAACAAATCGAGAAGTTTCTTTGCCTTCGCATACCCTTCTTCACTGTACTGCGGCATATTGGTACGATAATCCTGACTGCCTTCAAACTTAGTGCCAGGTGTATATGCACCTGTCAGGAAACCATTCGCCATTGGTGAAAAGGCAACATAAGAAACATTAAGCTCTTCACAGACTGGAAAGATATCCTCATGCCAGCGTGCCATCATGGAATACCGATTTTCAATTACTGTGACAGGTGTCACTGCATTTGCACGGCGAAGGTATTCCTCTGTCGTTTCAGAGATGCCCCAATAAAGGATCTTACCTTCTTTGATCAGTTGTCCCATTGTTTCCGCAACAATTTCTGGTTCTACCTTAGGATCAATCCGATGCTGGTAATAGATATCAACATAATCTGTCCCAAGACGTTTTAATGACTGTTCTAAGGATCTGCGGATTGTATCTGGAGAAGAATCCAGTTTCAGAGAACGGTCTGCATTATGGGAGACTCCCATCTTTGTGGCAATTGCCACTTTGTCTCTGCAGTCCTTTAATGCCTCTCCAACAAGTTCTTCATTGTAGGAGATTGTTCCATCCGGATATACTCCGGTATATGCTTCGGCTGTATCAAAGAAGTCGTACCCGTATTCATATGCTTCTCTCAATGTCTTTACTGCTTCATCATGTGGGGTTGGATCTCCAGTTGCATGAGAGAATCCCATGCAGCCAAGACCTACGGGATTGACATAAAGATCGGATGAACCAAGTCTTCTTTTTTCCATAAACTTTTTTCCTCAGTTTTTTAATCAATTGTTCGAATTACCTTTGCCGGATTCCCTACAGAAATGGAATTATCAGGGATATCCTTTGTTACAACACTTCCTGTGCCTACAATTGCATTTTTACCGATTGTCACACCAGGGAGTACACTGACACGTGCTCCCAGCCATGCATTCTTATTGATATGAATTGCTTTTGTCATGACTGTACGGATGTTCTTAGGCTCATGATTTACGGTAAAGAAGCCGCACTCAGGTCCAATCATGACACCATCATCTATTTCGATACCGCCAAGAGACATCATGGTTGCATGATGATTGATATAGACATTGTTACCAAGTTTTACTTGGTTCCCACAGTCAATTGCAAACGGCGGTGTCAGTAACGTACTGTTTCCTTGTGTATTCTGAAACAATTCCTTTTCTAAAGATAAGATAGTTTCAACGTCTGCAGGATCTGTCTGACGGATCTGCCAGCAGATATGTTCGCATCTGGCAATTTCTCCATGGACTTCTTTTTGATATGCTTCATCACGGATGTCATAAGACTTTCCATTTCTCATTTCTTCAAATACGCTCATTATTCATCCTTTATAATGGTTATTTACCAAATTCCTTTGCGACATCACTTAACAGTGCACGGATAGGAAGATGCTGCGGACATACTCTTTCACATCCGCCGCACTTGACGCAATCGGATGCTGTTCCATGACCATCTGTAGTGAGTACATTGTTGTAATAATAATCAGCATTCCAGTCATGGAATGTATTCTTAGCGTTATATGCCGCAAACAATTTTGGAATCTGAATATGCTTTGGACAATGATTTTCTTCTACACAATAGTGACATGCAGTACATGGAATCATACCCGCACTCTTGAATACACTTGCCACCTGCTTTAATACAGACACTTCTTTCTCTGTTAAGGGCTCAAAATCTTTCATGTAGGATACGTTGTCTTTCATCTGTTCCAGACTGCTCATGCCGGAAAGGACTACTCTGACATTTTTCTGAGAAGCCGCAAACCGAATTGCATAGGATGCATTCGATGCGTTTTGACCAAGCTGGTCAATGATCTTCTGTGCATCTTCTGGCAGTTTAACTAAGTTTCCGCCCTTGACTGGTTCCATGACAAGCACCGGCTTATCATACTTTTCGCAGACCTCATATACCTTACGGGATTCAACCGATGGATCTTCATAATCTAAATAGTTGAACTGGATCTGTACGATTTCAATCTCTGGATATTCCTTCAGGATCTGCTCAAGTACTTCTGCCTTATCATGGAAGGAAATACCAACATGTTTGACCTTTCCTTCTTTTTTCAATGCAAAAGCTGTTTCATAGGCTCTGCATTTCTTGAACTTTTCAAATTCTCGTGAATTCTGAGCATGCATCAGATAGAAATCAAAGAAATCAACACCAGTTGCCTTCAGCTGAGAAGCAAAAAGTGGTCTGATATCTTCTTCTTTCTGAAAGAAACTTCCCGTCAGTTTGTCGGTAAGAATATATTCACTGCGCTCATGCCGTGAAGTAAGACATTCACGGATTGCTAACTCACTTTTTCCATTGATGTAACCATGGGCTGTATCAAAATAATTGAACCCATTTGCAATAAAATAGTCTGCCATCTCTTTGAACTGTTCTGTATCAACTTCTCCATTTTCTTTCATTGGGAGCCGCATACAGCCAAAGCCAAAATTTTTGTGAATCAATGTAAAATTCCGCATCATTTGTTTCCTGCCTTTCTGCTTATTATGTAAAATATAAGTTTTGTATTGTTTTATATTGCGGCTTCGTCAACACAGCGAAGTGCATTTAAGCTCCTAGGATAGCCAATATATGGAAGACATTGCGAAACAACATTGATCAAGAAGATACGGTCATTTCCTAAGCGAATATTTGTTCTGGCATGAGAGGTAAGCTGCGGTTCACATCCACCTTGTGCTGCAAGGAAACAAAATGTGACCATTTCACGCTGCTTAATATTTAGACCTGTTCTTGTGTAGTAATCACCAAAGCAGTTGTCTGTCAGCCATACATTAATATGACGCTTTTCATCTGGCCCAGACTGATCAAAGTCTTTCATCATGTCACCAATCGCAGAAACCATTGTTTCCAGACCTTTTGCATGTCTATCCTGCATTGTCGTAGTTGATTGGGAAGCTAATGGAAGCTTGATTCCTTTTGCTTCAAATACATCATTCGCTCCCTTTAAGAATGGGAATACACGTCCAATGCCAAGATAAGCAACTGCCTGATATACAATTTCTTTAATTTCCACTGGGGTTACGTCAAAGTTCATGGATGCTGGCACCATTGCTTTGAACTCATCAATTCCCTGGCAGCCAATCAATGTTGCAAGAATGGCAATCCATCTTGTCTTTTCATCTAAACTGCCCTGGCTTACAACTTCGTCAAAGGCGAAATTATCGAATCTTTCAATGAATTCTGGATCCGTTTCAAGAAACTTCGAAACATATCCTGGGAACATCTTTTCATGGTACTGTTTTGCTTTATCTGAAATTGACATGATTATTCTCCTTTTGGGAAATCTGTGGATGCAGCAAGTTCTGTCTGCGTTTTGTAGTCAGCAACTCTTTCTTCCAAACGTTCAAGCGTTGCTTTTAATGCCTGAGACCCAAGAACCATACGCAACGGTGCTGGATTCCATTCAACACTTTCGATAATTCTGGTTGCCATTCTTGCAGGATCACCAGGTGCTAAGCCATTGGATGCATCCAGCATCTTTAAGAAGCCATGACAGGAATCATATTCCGGCATCAGATTTGCAACATGTGCACTTCCATAACGGAATTCTGTACGTGCTCCTCCTGGTTCTACAATTGTTATGCCAATATTGAACTGAGCAACTTCCTGGGCAACCGATTCACAGAATCCTTCGATGCCAAACTTAGTCGCATGATACATACTATTGGCTGCATATGCCACCTGTCCACCATAGCTGGAAATCTGGATAATACGTCCGACACCCTGTTTTCTCATGCCAGGCAGCATGGAACGAATAAATGCAATCGATCCTGTTAGATTTGTCGCGATGATCTGATTGATATCTGCATCGGTCAATTCTTCCGCACATCCAAACAGACCATATCCTGCATTACTGATAGCAATATCGATTCTTCCGTGTTTCTTCCACATCTCCTCGACTGTCTTCTCCACTGCAGTCACATCTGTTACGTCAAGGATCTGGCAGTCAAAAGTCTCTGGATACCTTTCCATCAATTCCTTTACCTTATTTGTATTGCGTACTGTTCCAATAACTTTCTCGCCTCTGCTAAGAAGCTGTTTTGCTAACTCATTTCCAAAACCACTTGATACTCCTGTAATCATCCAGGTTTTAGTCATTTTTTATATTCTCCTTTTTATAAACACATCTTATAAATTGCTTCAACATCCGTTGGATATAGATCAACGAATCCTTTAATAACACCAGCAGTGCCACATGAATTCTTTGCCATCTTTGCAAATTGACTGTCATCAATATTTAATTCAGACAAATGACTCTTCAGTCCCAGTTTTACAAATGCAAAGTCTTCCATTGCCTTGATTGTCAGATCTGCCGCCTGCATCACTGGTATCTCTTCAGGAACATCGAATACTTTGTATCCTAAACGGGCAATCTGCGGTGCTGTTTCTTCATTCAGGATATATCGCATCCATCTAGGCATCAGAATTGCGATGCCATGGCCATGGGTAATGTTGTATACACCGCTCAGCTCATGTTCCATGGCATGCACAGAAGCTGCCTGATGGACACCGCATGTCATGAAGCTGTTCAATGCCCAGGTGGCAGCCCACATCAGATTGGCTCTTGCTTCATAGTCATCCGGTTTCTGTAAAGCAATTGGTGCATATCTGACCACGGTCAGGATATGCTCATCCATCATGCGGTACAGCATGTCCATCTTGTCATCCTTTGAAAAATACTTTGTATCAATCGTATGTGACATGATATCAAATGAACCGCATGCAGTCTGATACGCTGGTACACTGAAGGTATTTTCCGGATTCAGGAACGAAGCGGTCGGTCTTACACCAGGACCTGCAATCCCCCTCTTTTCTTTCTTATCATCGTTTGAGATGACTGCACTGGCATCCATTTCAGATCCCGTTGCCGCAGCTGTAACGATGACGAAGATTGGCAATGCCTTCGTGACAGGCTGATGGGCTTCTACTAAGTCCCAGACATCTGCTGTATCACTGACTGCTGTTGCGGCAATTGCTTTCGCAGCATCAATCACAGATCCGCCACCAATGGCAAGCACAGTGCCAATTTTGTTATCCCGGCATATCTTTGCACCAGCATTGACAGTCGTATGATGTGGATTTGGTTCTACACTATCTAGATCAAATGTTGTGATACCAGCTGGATGCAAAACATTAATTACTTTGTCATAAAGACCAGTCTTCTTGAGAAAATCACCGCCATAGACGAGAAGTACGTTCTTTGAGACCTTTTCAATCTCTTCTGGCAGATGATTGATCTGGTTCCTGCCAAAATAGATCTTGGTAGTATTCTGAAATGTAAAATCATTCATATTTCGATTACTCCTTACGCCTTTACAGAGCTTTCTGCCCATTTCTGAATCTTTTCTTTTGAATCATTGACTGCGTGCCCGGCAACTGCCAGACTCTTTCCAATGAAAGCTCCTTTTAACATCTTTTTAAGATCATTTTCCGAGTTCCCCATACCGCTTCCTTCATGCGTCATGCAGGCAAAGACGTTCTTTCCATTGAAATCAAGTGCTTCCAGGCATGCGAACACCGGCATTGGGTAGGTGCCCCACCAGCAGGGACCGACAATGAACACATTGTCATACATAGAGATATCCTTTAAGGTTTCCTTTAAAGCCGGTCTTGCATTATTTCTTTTTTCCTCAGCCGCCTCGTTGGTACAAGTCGTGTAATCGGCACTGTATGGCTTTACTGTTTCAACTTCAAACAGATCTGCATCGACAGCCTTCTGAATATCTTCTGCAATCACTTCGGCATTGCCTTTTTTTAAATCCTTGATTGAACCATTGACATAGTTCTGTCCTTTTCTTGAATAGTAAATTACTAAGTTCTTCATGCTATTTAGTCTGCTTATTCTTGTGCTTCGAAATTTGGTGCGAATCTTAAAAAGCCTTCTAATGCTTCTTCGGTAGCTGTGTAATATGGTTTGTTGAAGTCTAATGATGCAATCTCTTTCATTTCCTCATCTGTCAATTCAAAATCAAACAGATCAATGTTGTCTTGAATATGTTTTGGATTTTTTGAACCAGGGATCACTATATTGCCAGTTTGAATATGCCAGTGCAGAACAATCTGAGCTGTTGTTTTACCATATTTAGCAGCTAATTCTTTAAATAATGGTTCCTGCAGCATTTTTGTATCACCATGTCCTAATGGATACCACGCCATGATGACTGCACCGAATTCTTGCAGATATTGTTTCAGTTCATTCTGAGGATAATATGGATGTGCTTCTACCTGTAATACAGCAGGTTTGATTTCAGAGGCATTGATAACTTCTTCAATTTGTGAAATCGAGAAGTTCGAAAGACCAATGGATTTTACTTTTCCACTCTTCACTGCTCTTTCGATTGCGTGATAAGCCCCTATATAATCGCCAATTGGCTGATGCAGGAACAGCAGATCAATATAATCTGTATCTAAACGTTTCAATGTATCATTGATAGCTTCATCCGCAGTAGCATAGACACTTGGCCATAGTTTTGTGGAAAGATAGATCTCATCTCTTTTTAATCCAGATGCCTTGATGCCTCTTCCTACTGCTTTTTCGTTCATATATGCATTCGCTGTATCAATCATGCGATAACCATCATGCAAAGCTTCTATGACTGCCTTTTCTGCATCCTTTGGCTCCAGCATGAAGGTACCGATGCCAACGGATGGAATCATGGTCGAATTATTCAAATTGATATTCTTCATTATGTTATTCTCCTATAATATATTTGATGAGCATATTTAATGATTCCTGCTCATGCCTATAGAATAGAAGATTTATTTGCAACTGTACAATATCGTTTTCGTATGCTAGTATACGTGTTATGCATAGTGAAGGAGAAGAAATATGATTGAAATCAATCTATTAGAACAGCTGGATGCTTTTCATCGTTGTGGGACATTATCAGCAGCTGCAGAAGAACTTCATCTAGCACAGCCTTCTCTTTCAAGATCCATGCAGAAACTGGAAGACGAACTTGGTGTTAAACTTTTTGACCGGCAAAAGAATAAACTGCAGCTGAATGCCACTGGTATTCTAGCTGCTCAATATGCTGCTAGGATTCTCTCAGATGAAGCAGAAATGGAGAAAAACATCACTTCATTTGATAAGAACCTTCGCTCTATTTCGATTGGCAGCTGTGCACCAGGTCCATTAATGAAACTTCTGCCTCAGGCAGTGAACCATTTTTCTGATTATACTGTCTACTCAAGCACGGAAAAAGAAGAAGATCTGATTCAGGGCCTGAATCATGATACATATCAATTGATCGTACTCCCGCATCCTTTGAAGGATCCGGTCTATTTCTGTAAGAAATATATTACAGAACATCTGAATGCATCAGTCAATCCATTCCATCCTGCCGCAACATATCATTCCATTACCTTCAAAGAGATGGATGGACAGAGCTTTATTCAGTTAGCAAATGTTGGTATCTGGGAAGATATTGTAAAGAAAAAGATGCCGCATATTAAACTATTAAAACAGGACGACCTGGAAGCGCTGGACCTGCTTGCCGAGAGTTCCAACCTTCCTATGTTTTCAACTGACGTTAGTATTACAGAAATCCCATCACGAAGCAGGAACAGAGTCAATATTCCATTTTCTGATCCGGAAGCTGAAGTTACTTTTTATGTGATTGGATGTAAAAAGGACGAGAAAAGATTTGAACCTTTCTTGTCCTCATTGACCAATTTAAAATTATCAGGCGGCAGATAATTTGCTTGCAGAAAATATTCTGATAAGAAAGTGAACAAGAAAGAGCTTTCTACTTGAATACTCTTACTTGTTTTTGACAATTAATCCTCTTTCAATATAGCTCTCAACAGCCAGATCAATTGTTTCGATATTTGTATATTTTGGCTGATATTCTAACAGTTTCTTTTCTTTTTCAATACTGAACGTACCGCTGCGGGCAATATGGTAATAAGTATGCTCGCATTCTTCTGGATTGCCTTCGTATTCACACCATTCCTTCCAGCCGAGAAATTTGATCTTAGGCTCCTTGCCAAAGTATTCATAGAGATGTTTTGCATACCCATAAAGCGTTATTGACTGCTCCGCTTCTGCATCAAAGGTCTCACCAAGTGCCTGATTGCGGTGCGTGATTGCCTTGAAGAAAACCTGGGCTACATCATATCCATGGACGTGATGAATGATTTCCATGCCAAAGTTTGGCAGACAGATTTCTTTACCATCTGCGATTTCCTGGAATACTCTCATGGATGTATTTCCCCATGGATTGATGATGGACCATCCAGGTCCTGAGATCTGACCAGGCATGATGATTGTAGATGGAAATCCTTCCGTGCGATATAGATCTTTCAGATAGAGTTCAGATGCGAATTTATCTTTGCCATAATCATCTAAAGGTTCCTTCTGCAGATCATCTGGATTAAACGGAAGTACTTCTGCACGGCCATGGGCCCAGCAGGAAGAACAGTATAAGTAATGGCTGCATTTTGTACCTTTCAGTGCAGCTGCCATCTTTTTCGTATCCTCAATATTAAAGTTGATCAGATCAACCACAATATCCGCATCCATTGCAGCTATCTTCTCGGCAAACTGCGGCTCTTTGGAACGGTCCATGAACACTTTATTGACTCGATTCCATGCTGGATCGGCTTCATACGGCTTTGGCTCACCTCTCGTGATGGTTGTGACTTCATAGCCTGCATTGACAAGCATTGGGACCAAATATGTCCCAATGTGTCCGCTCGCTCCTGTGACTACTGCTTTCATATTTTTTTAACCTCCTCCAGGTCTAAGATTGATACCATCGGCATACCATCCTCTAGGTCATCTTTATAAATGGCCAATGTGCCTGCTTCCATTGCTTTTTTGTAATACCTGCATTTGTAGTCAATGCATTCCTGATACACCTGCAGCTGTTTGATCTGTGCATCAATCTTCTGTTTCTGCTTGATGAACAATTCATATCTTGCCTGGATGGATTGATCTCCTTCACCAGACCACTGAATGTACTGTTTTATATCTTCTAAAGGCATTCCGGTCTTCTTCAGGCATACGATGACTTCAAGAAAATGAAGATCTCTTTCATCAAAGACTCGTTCACCACGGCTGTTTCTTGTGATAAAAGGAAAGAGACCCTCTTTTTCATAATAGCGTATCGTATACTCTGATATGTTCATCTTTTGAGATATCTGGCCAATCGTATAGTTCATCTTCAATCCCTCCTTGTATGGACATCATAGCGGTTAGAGCTGGCTCTAAGTCAAGCCCTTTCTGAAAAATCTCGTTGAAGTTTCTATTTTCTTCAGCGAGATATTCATAATGCAGTCTATAAGATCAATAACTTCATATCATTCCAGTTCAAATGCACCGGTATACAGCTGATAGTATGTACCCTTTTCTTCAATTAATTTCTCATGATCACCGCGTTCAATGATCTTGCCATGATCCAATACCATGATGACATCAGAGTTCTGAACGGTAGAGAGTCTATGTGCAATCACAAATACAGTACGTCCCTTCATCAATCTATCCATACCTTCCTGGACCAGTGCTTCGGTACGTGTATCAATGGAAGAAGTTGCTTCATCCATGATCATGACTGGCGGATCTGCTACGGCAGCTCTGGCAATGGAGATCAGCTGACGCTGTCCCTGTGACAACCCGCTGCCATCTCCATCAAGCACTGTCTGATATCCCTTTGGCAGCATCTGGATAAATCCATCCGCATTTGCCAGCTTGGCCGCATTGATGCATTCTTCATCGGTTGCGCCAACTCTGCCAAACCGAATATTGTCCATGACCGTTCCCGTGAACAGGTTGACATCCTGAAGTACAATGCCGAGAGACCTTCTGAGATCGGCTTTCTTGATCTTGTTGATATTGATTCCGTCATAACGGATCTTGCCATCATCAATATCATAGAAACGATTGATCAGATTTGTAATCGTTGTCTTGCCGGCACCAGTCGCACCGACAAAGGCTATTTTCTGACCAGGTTCCGCATATAAGGTAATATCATGCAGTATCTGCTTGTCAGGCACATAGGAGAAATCAACATGATCCAGAACAATTCTGCCTTCCAGCTTCTGATATGTGATGGTACCATCAGCCTGATGCGGATGTTTCCATGCCCACATATCCGTCTTTTCAGAAGTCTCTACAATTTCGCCATTCACTTCTTTACAGTTGACTAAGGTAACATAGCCATTGTCTGTTTCCGGCTGTTCATCCAGGAACGTAAAGATACGGGAGGTACCAGCTAATGCTGTGACAATGGAATTGAACTGATTGGAGATCTGTGACAGTGGATTTGTGAAACTGCGGGAAAGTGTCAGGAAAGAAGCAATCATGCCTAGCGTCATTGTATTCATACCAAAGATCGTAAGGTTAGCACTGCCGGAAATTGCCAGCCACGCTCCTACAATAGCTATCAAGACATATTGTACGTATCCCAAGGCATTCAGTAGAGGCATCATTGCGTTTGCATTGCCGTTTGCTTTGGTTGCTGCGTACTTCCAAGCATCATTCTTTTTCCGAAATTCTGCTTTGTTCCGTTCTTCATAATTGAATACTTTGATGACCTTTTGACCATTGACCATCTCTTCGACATAGCCATCCAGATCACCAAGTGTCTGCTGCTGTGTACCGAACCATTTTCCTGTCTCACCAGCAATCCTGCCGACAATCTTCAGGATGAACCAGACAGCAGCTACAACGATCAATGTCAACCAGAGACTGATATACAGCATACAGCAGAATACGGCAATCATAGTACATGCCGATGAGATCAGCTGAGCAAGCGATTGGGCAATCATCTGCCGCAGTGTATCTGTATCATTGGTATATAAGCTCATGATCTCACCATGTGTATGGCTGTCAAAGTAACCGATTGGAAGTGCTTGCATCTTCTCAAACATCTCATCACGGATCTTTTTTAATGTACCCTGGGCAATGGTTACCATTAAACGGTTGTAGATCCATGTGCCCATTGCACCGACAAAGTAGATGACGCCGATAATAATCAAGGCATGTAATAGTCCTGTAAAGACAGGATGATCCTGTCCCAGCAGCGGAACAATATAGGTATCGATCAATGACTGCAGGAACACGGAAGAAGCTGCACTTGCGACTGCACTCAATATGATGCAGATCACAACAACGATCATTGTCGTCTTGTACTTCTTCATATAAGAAAGTAGCCTTTTTAATGTCTGCATATCGAACGATGTACTTTTCTTCTGCTTCATATTCTCACTCATGATCCTTTTTTCCTTTCTGCTGTGATTCATAGACTTCCCGATAGATCCGAGATGTCCTCAACAATTCTTCGTGTGTGCCCTGAGCAGATATTTGTCCATCATCCATGACAATGATACGGTCAGCATCTTGTACAGATGCAACACGTTGAGCAATGATGATCTTTGTCGTATTCGGAATCTTTTCCGCAAATGCTTTGCGGATTTGAGCATCTGTTCTTGTGTCAACTGCACTGGTTGAATCATCCAAGATCAGCACCTTTGGCGATTTCAACAAAGCTCTAGCAATGCATAATCTCTGTTTCTGCCCACCGGAGACGTTGGTGCCACCCTGTTCAATATGTGTGTTATATCCATCTGGCAGTGTATTGATGAATTCATCTGCACATGCTAACTGACATGCCTGGACCAGCTGCTCATCGGTGGCATTCTCATGGCCCCACCGCAGGTTCTCCGCAATCGTACCAGAGAACAATTCATTCTTCTGAAGCACCATAGCCACGGATTCACGCAATGCATGCAAGTCATACTTTTTTACATCAATGCCGCCAACACTGACTTTTCCTGCGGTCGCATCATAAAGACGTGGAATCAGCTGAACAAGCGAAGATTTCGACGAACCGGTGCCGCCGATGATACCGATTGTCTCTCCGGAATTGATATTCAGATCAATATTATTCAGTACTTTTTTGTCTGCTTTGGTACTGTAAACAAAGTCAACATTTTCAAACTTGATAGACCCATCTTTTACCTCCTTGACTGGATTCTGCGGATCTGTGATATCCGGCTGCTCATTTAATATTTCTGCAATACGATTACCGGAAGATGCACTCATTGTGATCATGGTCAGGACCATTGAAAGCATCATCAAACTCATTAAGATCTGCTGCGCATAAGATAACAGAGCAGTCAGCTGCCCAGTCGTAAGACCAAAGGCAATATTATTCCCACTTGCGACAATCGCTTTCGCACCGATCCAGGAGATAAGAATCATGACACCATACATGCATAACTGCATTAATGGAGAGTTCAATGCAAGCAGACGTTCGCCTTTACTGAAGTCTTTATAAATGGATTCTGAGATACCATCAAACTTTTGAATCTCATAGTCTTCCCGATTGCATGATTTCACGACCCGGATGCCTTTGACATCTTCTTCCACAACACTGTTCAATTGGTCATAGGTCTTGAATACTCTTTTGAAGTAAGGACTGACACATTTCATAATGAAGAACAGCAGTACAGCAAGGACAGGAATCAATACTAGGAATATCATTGAGATATCATGGCTGATGCTGAACGATACGGTCATAGCAAATATCATCATGACTGGTCCGCGGATTGCCATACGGATGATCATCTGCCATGCATTCTGGATATTCGTTACATCTGTGGTAAGACGGGTAACAATGGAAGCGGATGAGAACTTATCAATATTGGAAAATGAGAATCTCTGGACATTGTCATACATATCCTGGCGTAGATTCGCGGATAATCCTGCAGATGCCTTCGCTGCAAATTTTGCGGACAGCACACCTGTAAGTAGCTCCATGACGGCAAACAGGATCAAGGCAAAGCCATACTTGAATACATTAGCTAGGCTCCTTTCTTCAATGCCAAAGTCAATCAGATCTGACATATATAATGGGATGACAATTTCAAATACAACTTCAAGGATGGAAAGTATCATTGTAATGATGGAACCTTTTTGATGTTCCCTTAAACTCTTAGCTAATATTCTGATCATAAATTCTCCTTCTTATAATGTAGCGTGCTACATATATGGCTATAATTGAAGCCGGTCTCCCGGCAGTTCAATCGATATTTTTACTGACAATTTCAAGCAGTCTCTGCAGTTCTTTCTTTTCATCTGCTGACATATTTCTCAGCAGCAGCTCTTCATGCTCGGAAATCAACTTTTCCATATCTTTTCCAGCATTCTCTGCTTTTCTTGTCAATTTTACAATCTTGTTGCGGTGATCGGATGGATCCATACAGCAGGCAACAAAGCCATTCTGTTCCATTCTTGATATGATTCCGACCACTGTTGGATGCGCAACATCCAAGTACGTTTCGACCTCTTTCTGGGTTGTCTGCCCACCTTTTTGATTGATAAATGCCAATACTCGGCTTTGTGCAAGTGTTAAATGTGCACTCTTCAAATCAGCATCTGCTTTTGTCTTCAGTCTGTCATTGATCAGTTTTATTAAATATCCAATTGGATAATCATTCATAGAATATTTCCTTTCTGTAGTACGCTACAGTTATATATGATTTAGATTTGTTTGTCAATGGGAGTCAGAAACAAATTTAAAAACAAAAATTAGATAAGAAGTTAATCTATAATTCTGAAAAGTACATAATAAAAGTAACTCCTTTTTCAACAAGAAAAGAGTTACTTATTTGAGCAATATTACCCAATATGTAAATTTGAATACTCCGGAGCAAGAAGTCCAGCTGTCCGGAGTTGAAAGTCCACCTGTCCGGAGCCAGAAGTCCACTCGTCCGGTGAGAACAGGTCCAGTTGTCCGGAAGTAAAAGTCCACTGAGGATTCGTGCTGTTCCCCAGTGGATTAATTTAATTCTTTGACGGCTTTTAATTTGACGGCTTTTAATTTTCTGCGAATCGCCTTCAAGGATAATTGAATAGGAATTGTTTGTGATCCGGTCAAGGATGGCATCTGCGACATAACCGCTGCCTAGCTTAGTATGCCATTCATCTGGTGAACATTGGCTGCACAACATCGTTGATTTTCCACTTCCTCGATATTCAAATATCTCCATAAGATTTTTCTGCTCTGTGAGTGTTGTGTCTGTCAGGAGAAAGTCATCAATGATCAATAGATCGATACGATAATATTTTTTCAAGAGCTTACTGATGTTTCCTTCTGCACATGCGACCATCAATGAATTCAACAGCTCGATCATCCGTATGAACAATACACGGCATCCAGATTCACATGCATTGACGTCAAGGCTTTCCCTAGGAAGCTCTTGCCGCATCCTGTTACACCTAAAACAGGTAAGCATCAGATGGACTTCTTGTTCCGGATGACTGGACTTCTAAAGTCCGGATGGGTGGACCTGGCTTTGCCGGACAAGTGGACTTTTCAGGCCAGCATAATCAAATTCATTTTTTTCATTTTACAATAATTTTTACTTTAGAATTTCATATGCACCAAGGATCTCAGAGATATACATTACAGAATTATCATGTTCTGGGAAACATTGTTTCTCTATATCCCTGTCAATAAATCCATTTTGAGAAAGCTGCTGCTGAAAGAATGGGCGGCAGATGATTACATACTTTCCTTCTTGAAAAGATGGCTGCCCTTCCACATCTGTTAGATGCAGACATGCATTCTTGATTTTCTCTGGATCTTCTGCACCGCTTTTAGAACCCATATAAACAAGAGCATCTTTATACTTCTGGAAATCAAAGAAAGTCATTGTAAAGATACCTGCTTCATCAATGAATTTCTTTGTGTATCTCTGCGGTCGGATATAAACAGTCATAGCAGGTTTCTCACACACATTTCCAAACGCTCCCCAGGCAGCTGTCAGACCATTGACTTGTCCTTTTGAATTCTTAGCTGTGACCAAAAACCAGTTATCGTTTCTCATGCTTACAATAGGATCGATTTTCTCTGAAATCTCATTTAATTCCATCTTTCTTGTTTTCATATCATTTTCTCTTTCTTTTATTTACCTGAAAAAAGTTTCAGGTCATTCCCACTTGGAATCTTATAAAACAGCGTCATGATCAATGCACATGCCATAATTCCTGATGTTATAAAGAATAAACTCTGATAGCCAAGTGTATCGATGAATGCACCACCCATTGACTGAAATACGATGCTCATTAAGTTTGTGACAGTTGCCACAAATGCTAAAGCGGTAATTTGATGTTCTGGTGCAATCAGCGTATTTACTACCTTCAGATTTACCATGATAAATAGCATTCCCATGGTATGCTTTGCCATAAATGTTGTTATGATCTGTAATACTAATGGCAGCGATACAGAATAGCTCAGATACTGCAGCACTGTCACAGCAATAGCAGTAATCATTAAGCTCTTACTGCTGAACCGGTCCATGAATTTACCGGAAAAGAACACGATAGGCAATTCACATATCACAGCAAGAGATAATATGATCGAAGCAGTTGATGCAGACAGTCCCCTGCTTGTGAACATGGTTGGAATATAAGTATTTGCCATCGATACCAGGCCAGCAAATAATCCATGAATGATCAGATAATAAACATACTTCCGATTTGTAAATAGAATCTTCAATACATTCTGATCTTCGTTTTCTTTTGTGCGTTTTGGTTCTTTCTTAGGGTCAGTTCCAAGAATACCGATTGTAGCCAATAGAATCGTGATGATAAATGTTACAAATACTGCAGATGGTGAAATATAGTCATAGATCAGGCCGGCA
>Ga0183101_1001891_pt1 | contig 16920 bp, 15 predicted proteins | sample Biomet3_FD_127790 | JGI IMG/M metagenome (GOLD analysis project Ga0183101, IMG submission 127790) | Microbial communities from bioreactor (seeded with sewage sludge) at LBNL, California, USA - Biofuel metagenome 3 | ecosystem: Engineered > Bioreactor > Anaerobic > Unclassified ... | reverse complement strand
GATTATAAGAGATTTAATGTTATACGTCAATTTATTTTTACTGAAATTATCAAAAATAAGGTAAATTAAAATATCTTAGAATAAATATGAGATGTTTTAGTTTGCTTTTCTTTTAGGTCGATTTAAATAATGTTAATGCATTATGTTTATATTACAAATTATGGATGTAATTCTAATGAGGTGATTTTAGACATAACAAAAGAAGAAGTCCTTCTACACAAAAGTTCTTCTTTTAATATATTATCATTATGTTTTTTTCCATTTATGATTATAGTGTAAATTTCTCCAATTATATTCAAAGAATAATAAAGAATTCCGAAGAAAACTTTTATCATGTACAACAAGGATGCAAGAATTGCGGTTATGGTGGTAATTTGCATAGGCATGCTACCTACCAGAGGACGGTTATTTGCAAAGAAATAACCGCTAGAGTAACAATTCAACGTGTTATATGTCCTGATTGTAAAAAAACTCATGCGTTGATTCCTTCAGATTTAATTTGAGCTTTTCGTTAGGGCATATTTCATTATACGTTAAAAGATTTAAAATAAATACAAGCAGAATTGAGTATTATTTTAGAGTATTCAGTAATATTTTTTTAGAGCTGTATTGTATAAACTATAAATGTACCAAATAATAATTAAAAACCTGCCTGCTAGAATTTTCCAAGCCTTTTATACAAATAATATTTGGGTAATAATATTAGGTATAAGAGGAAGTGCGGAAGGTGATAGATTTGAATAAAAAGCAAGATGTTATTTTGAAATATATTAGAGAGGGAAAATCTCAAAGACAAATAAGTAAAGAATCAGGAATCTCTAGAGAGACCATTAGAAAGTACATAAAAAACTATGAGGATATTACATTTGATGTAAATGTATATAGAATTTTTAATTAAGAGGTGATAGCTTATGGGTGAAAATAAACTTATAAGATTTGATTGGTTTATAAAGAAAATGTTAAGAGATAAATCTGATTATAAAGTACTGGAAGGCTTTTTAACAGCTCTATTAAAAAAAGATATACAGATACTTAATATCCTAGAAAGTGAAGGAAATCAGAATAAAGAGGATAGTAAGTTTAATCGAGTTGACATATTGGTAGAGGATAATAATAAAGAAAAAATTATAATTGAAATACAAAATGATAGAGAGTCAGATTATTTAGAAAGAATTCTATACGGAACTTCAAAAGTAATAATTGATTATTTTAAGCTTGGAAAAGAATATAAGAATGTAAGCAAAGTTATCTCAATAAGCATACTATATTTCAATTTAGGCGTTGGAGATGACTATATATATTATGGAACTACTGAATTTAATGGAGTTCATACTAAAAATAAATTAAAAGTTAAGTCAAAGGCGTTTATAATTGATGGTGATGGAAATGAAAAAATAGCATATAAAGATAAAAATAATATTTTCCGAGAGTATTATATAATAAATGTAGAAAAATTTCCTGAAATTGTGAAGGAAGATATTGATGAATGGATATATATGCTAAAGACATCAGAAATAAGAAAGGAATTTAAATCAAAATATATAGATATAGCAAGAGAAAAACTAAAATATGAAGATTTAAATGAAGAAGAAAAAAGTTTTTACGAAAGACATATAGATAATATAATTAGAGAAAAAGATATAATGGAAACAGCTAAGGAAGAAGGCAGAGAAGAGGGCAGAGAAGAAGGGCAAAAGTTGAAGCAAATGGAGATTGCAAGAAATCTTTTAGATGTACTTGATACAGAAATCATAGCATTAAAAACAGGGCTGACTGTAAATGAAATAAAGAATTTAAAATAGCTGACTGAATTGAGTCTTGAACCACTAGTGATTCAAAAATTCAAGCTGCAATCGAAAACGGATGTACTTTCATCTTAGCAAGCAATGATTTAGCCATTTCAGTTGGAGAAATGCTAAAAGAATACAAAACTCAAAGTAGCGTAGAGAAAAAAATCAGCAGCTAAAAGCACCGAATTTATAAATGACTTGTTTGTAAAAACTCCTAAAAGAGTTGAAGCCTTAACGGATGAAGATAAAGAAGATATTTAGCAAAAAAGTACCTCAGTGGCAATGGGCATAAGTAGCTACATAAAAATATTTATTGATGCTTATCTTTTTGATTGTGCTCTATATCTATGTTTAAATAAATATAAATATGGTAGAATAAATACATGATGAATGGTATAAGGAAGTGAATGTAGGATGAAAAGAATACCTTATGGAATTTCCAGTTTTGAAGTTTTAAGAAAGAAAAATTACCTTTATGTAGATAAGACATCGTATATAGAATTACTAGATAGATATGCACCATATCAGTTTTTTATAAGACCAAGAAGATTTGGGAAAAGTTTGTTTATATCAATGTTAGAGAATTATTATGATATAAATAAAAAAGACAAATTTGAAGAATTATTTGGAGATTTATATATAGGTAAGAATTCAACGGAAGAGAAAAATAACTTTTTGGTTTGGAAAATAAGTTTTGCGGGAATAGATGCAGGGCATGGTGAAGAAGAACTTAGAAAGAGCTTTAATGAAAAGGTTATTTTAAATGTAGATAAATTTATAGATCATTATTCAAATTTATTTGAAGGTAAAGATGTTTCGAAAGAAATAAAAAGTGCTGAAATAGCAGTACAATATATTTCTCTTTTAGCTAGCAAAATTAATAAACGAGTATTTGTCTTAATAGATGAATATGATAACTTTGCAAATGAATTAATTACAGGTGGTAAACAAACTACTTATGACAGTATCCTTCATGGTGAGGGTTTCGTTAAAGTTTTTTATAAGGCTATAAAAGATGCTACCATGGATAACTTTGATAGAATATTTATGACAGGTGTAAGTCCTATAATGCTTGATGATTTAACTAGTGGATTTAATATAACAAGAAATTATACTCTAGATCAGAATCTTAATGCCATGATGGGATTCACAAGAAAAGAACTTTCATATATTATGGATGAAGTTCAAATAAATAACCAGGAACTTAGAAAAAAAATATGTGAAGATATGATAATTTATTATGATGGATATAAATTTAATAAAAAGGGTGAAAGTGTTTTTAACCCAGATATGTCAATGTATTTTTTAGATAATTATTTAGCATATGATGAATATCCAGAAGAAATGATAGATAACAATGTTAAAACAGATTATGGTAAAGTTAATCAATTAGCCTATAATTTTAATGATAGAGAAGCATTAGAAGAAATAATGACTACAGGTGAAACTTCTACTATGTTGGTAGATAGATTTAATATCCATACAATGTATAGTATAAAAGAAAATTTTAAATCCTTGCTGTTTTATCTTGGTATGCTTACCATAAAAGAACAAGGACCAATTGGTACAGTGCTTAAAATTCCTAACCATGTTATAAAAACAATTTATTGGGAACAGTATTTTCAAAAAATAAATGAAGATTATAACATTCAAATGCAAGATATAAGAATAGCAGTTAATGAAATGAGGATGTACGGGAATATTGAAGCCTTTATTGAATACGTAAAGAGAATGTTAGAAGATTTATCAAATAGAGATTTAATTAAAATGGATGAAAAACATATTAAAATGATAATTTTAACTTTGCTTGGAGTGGATGGTACTTATTTTATACAAAGTGAAGCTGAAAACAATAATGGTTATGTATATATCCTTCTTGAAAGAAAAATTCAATTTAAGAATATAACTAAATTTCAATGGCTTATAGAATTAAAATATATAAAAGAAAGTGAAAGAAGCACTTTAGAAAAAGTAAGAGAAGAAGGCTTCAAGCAGATTAATAATTATGAACAAAGTAAATTAATTAGAGAAAAATTTGAAAAGGAAGACCTGAAGAAAGTAGCATCTAATGGTGACAGGCACTTGTAAAAAAGTGTAAAAATATAGGCGTTAGAAAGTTGATTTCTTTCAATATACCTAAGTAGTAAATAAAGTCACGAAATATGCAAGAATTTTTGTTACATACTTTGTGACTTTAATTAAAATATAAAATGAAAGAGAAGAGTTAGAAAAAAAGTTAAAAGAAGAATTACAATGGGTTAAATATAGACAGAGGATGCTTGACGTTATAGAAGAAAAATTAATAAAAATGAAAAATGTAGCAGAGCAGGCTAAAGAGAAAAGTATTACTGAAAGCGAATCAAGGGAATTAAACATTGAATTAAATAATTTATCAGAACAGGTCAAAGCAATAGATAGTGAAAGTAGAATTATTAGTGAGTGGAGAATATTATAATAAGCATCAGTGGCTAGGTGAAAATAGCTATTGATGCTTATTTCATTTTATCTCAGGGGTATGTTTAAATAAACTAAAACATGATAGAATAAGTATATAATGAAAAGGTGTTAGGTGTGACAATGGCAATATTTGATATATAAAGACAGTGGATGAAAAATGGAACTGAAACTTGCAAAAGAGAGAGTGAGTTATAATGAAAAAAAAAATACAAATAGGAACATCTGATTTTAAAAAATTAATAGGAGGAAATAATTTTTTTGTAGATAAGAGTTTACTAATAAAAGAATTTATAGAAAATGGTGCGGATATAATACTAACACCAAGACCAAGAAGATTTGGAAAGACCCTAAATTTAAGTATGCTAAAGTACTTTTTTGATATAAGGACAAAAGAAGAAACTAAAGATTTATTTAATGGATTAAAAATAAAAAATGAAAAAGAAATTATAAAACTTCAAGGAGAATATCCAGTAATTTTTATTACTTTTAAGAATCAGAAACATAGAAATTATGATGAATTTATAGATGGAATGTCCTTATTAATATTTAATTTATATAGAGAATATGATTATTTATTAGAAAGTAATAAATTATCAAATCTTGATAAAAATAAATATGAAAAAATTCTAAATGGAAAATTTAATGTAGCTGAACTTGAAAACAGCATAAATGATTTGATGTATTATTTGAATAAGCATTATGGTAAGAAAGTAATGTTATTGATAGATGAATATGATGTCCCAATCCAAGAAGCATATATACGTGGATACTATGATGAAATGATTATTTTAGTTAGAAATTTGTTAACAGCCGCACTTAAAGACAATATGTATCTAGAAAAATCAATGATAACAGGAATACTTAGAGTTGCAAAGGAAAGTATTTTTTCAGGACTTAATAACTTGCAAGTAAATACTATACTTGGATTAAAATTTACAGATAAATTTGGCTTTACGGAAGAAGAAATAAGCGAATTGTTAACTTATTATGGGTTACAAGACAAAAGTGATGATATAAAAAAGTGGTATAATGGATATATTTTTGGCGGAAAAATAATATATAATCCATGGTCAGTGTTAAATTATATTGATAATAATGAAGTTGGATTTATGCCATATTGGATTAATAGTAGTAGTAATGACTTGATTAAAAGAATACTTCTTAAAGGCGATAATAATATGAAACTTGAACTTGAAGAGCTTATAGAAGGAAACACAATAAATAAAGTGATTGATGATAGCATCGTAATGTCAGAAGTTGAAGATTCTAATGAGAATATTTGGAGTTTTTTACTTATGAGTGGATATTTAAAAGCAGTTAAAACAGAGAACATAGAAGGCATATTAAATTGTGAACTTAAGATTCCTAATCAAGAAGTATTAATATTTTATAATAATTTAATTAAAAAATGGTTTATAGAAACTTTAACTAATCAAAAATACGAATTAATGTTAAATACTTTAATAACTGGGGACATAAAGATTTTTGCAGGATTATTTAAGGAATTTGTAATTAATAATCTTAGCTATTTTGATATATCGGGAAAAGAACCTGAAAGAGTTTATCATGCTTTTGTTCTTGGAATGCTTGTATCACTTTCAAAGGATTATGAAGTTAAATCTAACAAAGAAAGTGGGTACGGCAGATACGATGTTATGATAATTCCAAAAGATATTTCTAAAATAGGAATTATTATTGAATTTAAGAAAATAGATTATTTCTTAGATGATACTATAGAAGAAGCAACTAAAGAAGCATTAAAACAAATTGAAGACAAAAAGTATGCACAAGAACTTTTAAGCAAACGCATAAAAGATATAATCAAACTTGCTATTGTGTTTAAAGGAAAAGAAGTTAAGGTAACACCCCAGAGGTAAAAAGGATGGTGAAAATTTTTGGAGAAAAAATTTAATGTCAGTCATTGTTCTTCGCAATGCAATCTGCTATCTGGTGCATTGTGTCGAAAGAATAAAAATAAATATTTTTGTTATATATAACGCATAAAAATTCAGTACATATTAAAATACTATTCAAAACTATATGCTAATAATGGTATACTAAAATAAAATTATTGTTACTGGAGTTTACTAATATGCACAATGGAGTCAATGGAGTCACTAGGGTGACAGGCACTTGTAAAAAAGTGTAAAAGTATAGGCGTTAGAAAAGTAAAACCTGTCAATACCCAAGCTCATAATGTCTCCAAAAATGATTTTGTTTTCAAATTATTATTTGGAGATGAAAAGAATAAGGATTTATTAATAGAATTATTAAATGCAATACTTAAAATGCCACATGATGAATTAGAAGATATAGAACTTCTTAATACAGAATTATTAAGAGAATTTTCAGAAGATAGAAAAGGAATATTAGATGTTAGAGCCAAAACTAAAAATGGTGAACATATAGATATAGAAATTCAAGTGTTATATACAGAATATATGGCGGAAAGAACTCTATTTTATTGGAGTAAGATGTATAATGGTCAAATAAAATCAGGAGATACTTATGATAAGCTTGAAAAATGTATAACTATAAATATAGTTGATTTTAATTGTATGGAAATAAACAAACTTCACACAAGTTTTATATAACAGAGGATGAAACCAATCAAAAATTAACTGATGTATTAGAGATTCATTACTTAGAGTTACCGAAGTTGTTTGATGATAGTATTCCCAAAAATGAAGAAGAATCGGTGGTTCAATGGATGATGTTTTTACAAGCAAGAAATAAGGAGGCGTTTGAAATGTTAGCTGAAAAAAATGAAAAAATAAGAAAAGCGTACAATATTCTTGAAGTTATAAGTAAAGATGATAAAGCGAGAGCTGCTTATGAATCAAGAGAAGCAGAGCTTCATGATCAAATGACAAGATTAAAAAGCGCGAGAGAAGAAGGGTTGAAAGAAGGAAGAGAAGAAGGGGTAAAAGAAGCAACAATAAAAAATGCTAAGAATTTTTTGTTAATGGGCTTAGATAGTGAAATGGTTGCTAGGGGAACTGGACTTAGTGTTGAAGAAGTTGAGAAGATTAGGAAAGAATTAAATTAAAGAAGAATTACTGAAAATGAAACTGTTAGCATAAATATAAGTAATTTTTGTAGTGGAGGATGAAAAGTGGATAAGAGATGGAATGAAAAGTTAGATGATTTTGGTAAGCCTTTATTGAGATTAAATGAATCTATAGATGAAAGTAAAAGTAATCCGTTATCATCAACCTTGAAAGATGGAGTAATACAAAGATTTGAGTTTTGTTATGAAATATGCTGGAAATTAATAAAATATTATTTAGAAAATGAAGGTATCCAAGAAGCTAAAAGTCCCAAAAGTACATTTAGAGAAGCTTTTAAAATTGGAATTATTGAAGATGGTGAAAAGTGGATTGATATGTTAAATGACAGAAATCTAACTTCTCATGTATATGATGAAGAAGTAGCTCTTGACATATATGGTAAAATACTTTCAACATATTTCAAACAGATGAATAATATGCATATATTACTTAAATCAAAGGTAGTGGATTAGTATGTTTGGATTAAAAGATTCTATTATACTTGAGATAAAAAATGTTTTATCTAGATATGATGAAATTGAAAAAGCATTGATTTTTGGGTCGAGAGCCAGGGGAGATTATAAAAAAACATCAGATATAGATATAGCTATTTTCTCAGATAATATAACTAGTACTAGATTAAACTTATTAAGAAATGACTTTGATGAACTTGATATTATATATACTGTAGATGTAGTTTATTTTAATAGGATATCTAAGAAAGAATTAAAAAATAACATAGTAAATGATGGAATAGTTATTTTTAGTGTCAAAAGTACCCCAGGGGCGGAAATTTAAATTTCAGCAAAACGGTATATGTTAATAGAGAACTACACAGTGATTTATATAGATTTTCAATAAGAAAATAAGCGCAAATTGTAAAAAGTAAAATAATTATCATGAAATTAGTATATATGAATGAGCATTAGTAATTGATATAATAATTACTAATGTTTATTAAGATTGATTATTCTTTCTGAATTATGCATTGCTATAGCAAGCAGACTCCATTTTTCATCTTCAAGTATAATATTTCTCTTAGCAACCTCACTCCTTCGGACTTCGGAAGCCCCCTAGGGGAAACAGAAGTTACAAGTACAAGCAATGCACTAAATGAAAATTTAGTGTAATTTTGTTCGTCCAGCATGTTTTGCTGAGCTGGCAGGCTGAAAGAAGCCTGCGTCGCCGACCCGACAGGAAGACAACTCGAAGGCAAGTGCGTTACTGGCAACGGTAGGGTATGAAGGAAGCCGAAGGGGACACATGGAACATAACGAAAGTAAACCAATGTTGGCTGATAAAGTGGATAACCTTGCAAAATATGGGTAAGTCCTAAAGTCGGAAGTAGCTTTATCAGTTATGATGGATGGATTCATGTGAAGCAGGCAGGCTTAACTGGAGAAGCCCTATATTATCTCTATTACTGGAGTAATTATCAGACAAGTTGAAAGACAAGAATGATATATGTAGTGTAGGGTGCAGATGAATCCTTAGTAGTTATTAATTCTGAGCCAATGAAGGGTGGTAACATTCCGGAGGGAAAAACTCAGAAGATATTGTACGTTGAGTTACAATAGGCTAATTCTAATCAAAAGTTATTATTAGTTGCGAAGGGAAGAAGATGAATCGAAGTTAGTTACTTGAAATAAATTATATGTAGACTAGGTAAAGATAAAGAAGGTTGAAATACTGGAAGGAACGTCTAAATGTGGAGTAAAATAATTCATCTGCAAAGCACGTCCGTGCCGTGAATACTAACTATTTATGAATTAGGTATATTGCCATAGTGCTAGAGAAACCAATCTTAATAGTGAAATTAAAGTCGGTTTATATAACAAATTTAATTTTAAAGAACTAAGCAAAGCAAGGGAGGTCACAATGAAGAAATATTATAGTTTAATAGATAAAATATATAATAAGAATAATATTTTAGAGGCTTTTAAACGAGTTAAGAAAAACAAGGGTGCTCCAGGAGTAGATGGAGAAACTGTTGAGTACTTCCAAAGTTTATTAGGTGATAAAATTAATGAAATTCATTGTGAACTCAAAGAAGGAATCTACAAACCGAGTCCTGTAAGACGGACTTATATTGAGAAAGATGATGGAACACAAAGACCGTTAGGAATTCCAACAGTGAAAGACAGAGTTGTTCAATAGGCGGTAAGAAATATTATAGAGCCTATATTTGAATCAAACTTTCATCCATCCAGTTATGGCTATAGACCGAATTGCTCCTGCCAAAAGGCAGTTGCGAAAGCTGAAAGATTTCTTAATAAGTGGGAGTTGGAATATGTAGTGGATATGGATTTATCCAAATGTTTTGATACACTCAACCATGAACTTATAATTAAAAGTATAAATGAAAAGATTAGTGATGGAAAAGTATTGAGATTGATTCGAACATTTTTAGAATCTGGAATACTAGAAGATGGAGCTTTTGAAGAAACTCCTATCGGAAGTCCGCAAGGAGGAGTAATATCACCATTGTTAATGAATATATACATGGATAAATTTGATAAGAAGATGATGGAAAAAGGAATTAGAATTGTAAGATATGCTGACGATATATTAGTATTTGCAAAATCGGAAAGCAAAGCTGGAAGATATAGAACTATTGCAACAAATATTTTGCAAAATGAATTGAAATTAACAGTTAACTTTAAGAAAACGCATATAACTAATGTATACAAAGGTGTTCCATATTTAGGATTTATAATAAAAAGAAACTACATATCTATACATCCCAAAAGGATTAAGAAATTCAAGGATAAAATTAGAGATTTAACACCTAGAAATAGTGGTACTAATGTTGAAACATTAGTTAAAGAACTTAATCCTGTATTAAGAGGTTGGTGCAATTATTTTAAGATAGCGAACTGTAAAGTGCTATTTGGGAATATAGCAGGCTGGATTCGTAGAAGACTCAGAATGAAAAAGATGAAAGAATGGAAAAGCTTTAAATCACTTCATAAAACTCTTAGAAGAAATGGATACAAAGGAGATTTCAAAAAGATTCGCATGTGGAGATGGAGAAATTCTGCTAGCCCACTTCTAAGTATGGCGCTTCCTAATTCGTGGTTTGATGAAATCAAACTGTTTGACATGTCCAAAGTAGAAACCAAAGTTTTGTATCGCTATTATTAGTGATGTAGATTTATCAAGAGCCGTGTGCGAGGCCCGCATGCACGGTTCTGTGAGAGGAACAACCTCAGAAAATTATTTCTGAGGTTTACCTACTCGATTTGTGTTAAGAAAATTAAATATAATTTACAATCGCAAAGCCAATCCTTTCTGTAATGTAAAACCAGCTGGCAAATAGACTTGTTATTTTTTTGAATGTGCCTAATACGGTTAATATAAAATTTATTGTATAGTTCAGTCTTTCACTTTATCAAACACTTTAGAAGTATAATGTGTTGTTGAGTTTATAAAAAAGTAAAAATATCTTAGTGTGAATCATGAAGAATAAAATAAAGTTTATAAATATATTTAAGGTAAAGAAAACCATTACTGTGATATAATAAATATATAATTTACATTTTTTAAAAATTAGGAGTACATAATGGACAACAAAGGTTTTGAAGATATAGAAGATTTTTATTCAGCATATAATGCTAGATTTAAAGAATATCGCCAGATAGGGAGTTTAAATCCTATTCCCAAAATACTAATAATGCATTGGGGCGGAATAGTGATTGAAACATATGTGAAATATTTATTAGTAAGAAATAAAGGTGCTAAGAAAGAACGTAGTAAGCTTTGGTATACGTTAGAAAAGTTTAACTATATAATGAGTCAAGGAAATTTATCAAAAGGAAATTATCCTTTGTATAAGTGTGCTGAGAATCCACAACACAGCATTGAACAGGGGATAACTCAAATAAATTTTTTGAATGATTTATTGACAGACGATAAGAAGATAAATGATGCAATAAACAATGTTACATATCCATTAGGCAGAGTAACAAAAAATGGTTTTATAGATTTAAGATATGTATCACCAAATCAAATTATTAATTTAGATGAATTATTTGTTAAATGGAATGAAAGTTTTAAGTGTTTATTAAAATGGCTTGTGGATAATACTAAGAATATAGAGGTGAGTTAGATGCGTAAAAGAGACGTAAGAGAAAAACTCCAAAATATGCTGGAAGAACAGTTTGTACAAGATAAAGATAATGAATGGGTAAGTGTTGAGAAGATTAATATTAACAGAGTAGATATTGCAATTGTTTCAGAAAAAGATGAAAATATAAATGAAATACAAAAACGTATTGAAAGTTATATAGAAGAGTATAATATAAATTTAGAGAATTATGAGAAAATGCATATAGGTTTTTTGAATGTTTATACTGTAGAAGAGGCTGAATTTTTGGGAATAGAGAAACCTAAGAAAAGGAAAACAACAATAGCGAGTTTCGGCACAATTATAGATGAAAATGAGAACAATGTGATTAGCGATAGAGAAGAAAATAGGCATTGTAAGGTGATATCATTTTACTCCTATAAGGGAGGCGTTGGACGGACTATTGCCTTAATGCAAACAGCAAATTTATTAGCATTAAAAGGAAAGAAGATAGCATTAATTGATTTGGATATTGAGGCACCAAGTTTTAATGAAATATTTAGTGAGAGTATTCAATCAGATAAAGGTTTAATAAATTATTTATATGGTAGATTGTATAATCTAGATAAAATAGAGATATCTTCAATAGTATCCAAATTATCACTAAATGTTCCAGGGGATGTTTATATAGTTCCAACTGGCAGCATAAATAAGAAGTATGTAAAGATGTTAGAGGCACTTAAGGAAAAGAGAATATCTGAAAATAAATATATTGAAGAATTGATAGAGGAACTATATAAGAATTATAATATAGACTATGTATTAATTGATTCAAGGACTGGAATAAATAACTGGGGTGCATTGGCAATTGGTGAAATAGCTGATGAAGTAATGTTATTTGCTTACCCAAATGAGGAAAATGTAAAGGGTATTAATCTCATTTTAGATATGATTCAAGATAGAAAAAAATGTACAGTAGTTTTTTCAAGAATAGCTGATACAGATGAAGGAATAAGTAAGGCAAAAGAACTATTTAATAAGATTGATATAGAACAAGAATTTATGGGGATTGAGTATGATTCTTCAATTGCAGTAAGTTCTAAATATCCTATAGAAAATAAATTAAACAAATTTAACTGTATAAGCGGTTTTATTTTAGAAGATGAAATAAATAAATCTAATAGTAAATGGATAAATGACAACAAAGAAACTGTTGATAAAATTCTAGAATATTTATCAGAAGGTAGAAATTTTAATAATATAATGACAAATGATGAAAAGAAATTTAGAGAGAAAAGCAACTTCATAGTTGTAAAAAATAATAAAATTAAACTTGAGGAATTAATTAATAATGATGAAAAAATTGTTATAGTCAATTTTGTTAATGAAAAAATTGGAGTATATAAAAATACACGCACATTTATTGCGGATATATTGGCAAATGTGTTATTTAGCTATAAAGATAATATAGAGAATGATGATGGGATTATTCCAAGTAAACAAGTAGAATGCTATTTAAGTAGTTTAGAGGAAAGCTTAAAAGATGATAATTCTGAAAGTTTAGAACTTATAATTAAAAATTTTTTAGTTAAATTAGAAGAAATAAAAAGAATACAAGGAAATCTATATTTTGTATTAAATATAGATGAATTAATAAATTATGTGAAAGCAGATATGGAATTTGATTATTTTAAATTGATATTAGTAACTATTAGAGCTTTAAACGGATTGAAGGGGGTTCAGTTTAAGATAATATTTGACGAATGTCAATATGAGCATTATAAAGAAGAATTATTAAAAGAAGAAAAAGCAAATTTATTGAACTTATCATGGAATGTTATTAATGATGATGAGATATTAGTTGATAATATTAAACAAATCTTAGATAAAACATCAATTTATGTTTACGAAAATATTAATGGAAAATTTGATCTTTTTAATCTATCTGAATATATGATTAATGATATGTTTGCTTTAAATAATAGATATGATACTAATTTAGTATATTGTAAGAGAGTTGATTCAACTAAATATTCAAAAGAATTTGCAAATTGGCTAAGTGGAAAAATGCGTAAAAAAGAAATGTTGAGTAAAAAAGATATATTAGATGTAATTAGAGAAGCAGCTAAAATAGAAATTGAAGCTGATAGAAAAAATAAAACAAGTATCATAACATTTGAAAGCTTTAATGAAGCTATAGAAAGGAAAATAAAAAATTAATCTGTTTTTTTAGCAACCTCACTAGCAAGCTCCCTCAGAAGCACCTCGAACGCCTAAAAATTTACAGGTATAAGCATTGCACTAAAAAATAGTTTAGTGCAATTTTTTGTTTGACATAGTTTTAATAAACTATGAATACTTATTTTACTATATTCATATTTATGTTTAAATCATTCTAAGTGTGGTAAAATACGTATATAAGTAAAATAGGGAAGTGATAGTTTTATGGCGAAGAAATTTAATGTAACTGGAACTTGCATACCTAATAAGCATTATATGGTAGACATTTCAAATAAAATAAATAAAATAATAAAGTTAATTGAAGATGAAGAATATTTAGTGATAAATAGACCAAGGCAGTATGGAAAGACTACAACATTATTTTTATTAAGTAATAGATTGAAACAAACAGAAGATTACCTTCCTATAAAAATAAGCTTTGAAGGTATAGGAGATTTAATTTTTGAAGATGAAAATAGATTTAGTAAAGGATTTTTAAGGATATTAGAACGTACCATGGAATTTGAAAATGATGAATTAGCAAATTTTATTAGTTTTAATAAACAAGAAGTAGAGAGCTTAGATGATTTATCTTATTTTATAACAAAACTTATAAAAAAAGTTAATAATAAAGTAGTATTGATGATAGATGAAGTGGATAAAAGCAGTAATAACCAATTATTTCTAAGTTTTTTAGGAATGCTTAGAAATAAATATTTACTTAGAAATGAAGGTAGTGATTATACTTTTCATAGTGTAATATTAGCCGGTGTTCATGATGTAAAAAGCTTAAGGTTAAAAATAAGATCAGATGAAGAACATAAATATAATAGTCCATGGAATATTGCATCTGATTTTAATGTTGATATGAGTTTCTCAACTGAGGAAATTGAAACAATGCTTGATGATTACACTAAAAATAAAGGAGTAAATTTAGATAAAACTTATTTTTCGGAAAGGCTTTATTTTTACACTTCAGGTTATCCGTTTTTGGTGAGTAAGCTTTGTAAAATAATAGATGAGAAGATAATGCTAGAAAATGAATTAAAGTGGGAAAGAGATTATATTGATTTAGCAGTAAGGGAAATATTAAAAGAAAGCAACACTAATTTTGATAGTCTTGTTAAAAATATAGAAAATAATAGTGATTTGAAAGCATTGGTAAAAAAGATAGTTTTAGATGGTTATGAAATTACTTATAATCAGGATAACTATATTATAACTATGGCAATAATGTATGGAATTTTCAAAAGCTCTAATGGAAAAGTTAAGATTCATAACAAAATATATGAACAAAGAATATATAATTATATGAGCTCGTTAATAGAGACTGCAAGTAATTTAGGATTTTATAACGAGAGACAGAAATTTATAAATACAAATGGAGATTTAGATATAAAGAAAATACTTATCAAGTTCCAAGCATTTATGAAACATGAATATTCAGAAAAAAGAGAAAATTTTTTAGAAGCTGATGGAAGATTAGTATTTTTAGCATTTATAAGTCCTATAATAAATGGGACTGGATTTGCTTTTAAGGAGGTACAAGGTGGAGAAGAAAAAAGATTTGATATAGTGATAACTTATAACAAAAAAATGTATATTATAGAACTTAAGATATGGCGTGGACAGGAGTATCACAATAAAGGCTTAATACAGCTTGGAGAATATTTAGAACAATATAGTTTAGATGAAGGATATCTTTTGATATTTGACTTTAGAAAAACTGAAGGATTATCAGGTAATATTGATATAAGAGAGACTGAGATTTATGGCAATAGTAAAAAAGTCATAGAAGTATATTGTTAAATAATATTTTCTTAATGCTTAAGAGATAAAATATAGTAAACTTTGATTATAAGAATTTACTATATTTTATTTTTTGAACTAAAATGAATAATTTAAGTGGTTTTAATGGGTAATTTTAAGAATCGCGTTCATAAAAATTCCTTGCTAAAATAAAGGTTTTTTATTTGTTTTCAATCATTTTTATAAATTTATCTGCAAGTAGGGGATCGAATTGGCTTCCTTTATATTTTTCAATTTCTTTCAAAGCTTTTTTTATATCCATTTTTTCTCTGTAGACTCTTTTTATAGTCATCGCTGAAAAACTATCAGCAATTTGTATGATTCTAGCATAAAAAGGAGTGTCATTTCCGCTTATTCCAAAGGGATAACCTTTTCTATCCCATCTCTCATGATGATACTTAATCCCATTAAGTACACTTTGAGAAATATCATAACTAGATAATACACTTATCCCAGCGATAACATGAAATTTAATTTTATCGTATTCTTCATCAGTAAGGCGCCCCTTCTTTCGTAGAATTTTATTTGAAATAAGAATTTTGCCGATATCATGAAGCCATGAAGATAAGGCGATTTCTTGTATTTCTTGCTCTGATAATTTTAAATATTTTGCTAAACTAGTAGAATAATGTGCTACATATTGAGAATGGACAAAACTGTATACATCTTTTTCATATAAAACTTCTAGCAAATCTTTGTAGGTATTTTCTAAAATATAATTTGAATTTTCATATAGTAAAACACCTTGAGTAGCGTATTTATTATAAGACATATTTGTATAGGCCATATGAAGAAGTTGTTGGGTCTTTATTGATTTTGTATTTGTATAGGACATGCCAACTGTACAGGCTATCCTTATAGATCCTAGTTCTTTATCAACGTAAAAAAATTTTTCTGTTAATTTTATTTTGATTTTATTAATTATTTTTATGGAATTAGATTCATTAATATTATTTATAAGAATAATAAATTCATCTCCACATAGTTTTCCTATGGTATAGTCAAAATTTTTTAATATTTCTCTTAAAGATTCAGTAATTTGGTTTAATAAATTATTTCCTGAAAAGTATCCAAAAGTATCATTTATAACTTTAAAATTATTAATATTAATTACACAAATAGTTAATTCATTTCCATCTGCTATATGCTTGTCTCCGAGTTTTAAGAGTAAATCTAGATCAGCATTTTCAAATAAACGTCTATTCATAAAACATATCACTCCAGTATTATTTAATAAAATATAAGTTTTTTCTTTAGTTTAATATATATATTGCAAAAATGATTCCTATCATAATTCTAAAAATATTGCAAGAATTTTAGACGTAATTGTGCCTAAAATAAATTAATACTAATTTTTTTTGATAATTTAGTATACTATATGAAGAAAATGATTTAATTGATCCTGAATTATTCATAAAATTATAAGAAACATGCTTTGCATGGCTCGTTAAGTGGCTCTTAATAAATTCAAATTTTCACTTATTAAGTGAAAAAATATAGAAAAATAGACTCGAATTTGTTATGGTTA
>Ga0183101_1001888_pt1 | contig 16931 bp, 21 predicted proteins | sample Biomet3_FD_127790 | JGI IMG/M metagenome (GOLD analysis project Ga0183101, IMG submission 127790) | Microbial communities from bioreactor (seeded with sewage sludge) at LBNL, California, USA - Biofuel metagenome 3 | ecosystem: Engineered > Bioreactor > Anaerobic > Unclassified ... | reverse complement strand
AAAATATGTGTTAGATACATCAGAGATGTCTTATATGACTTATAAAATGTTTAACAAAATTAAATATGGTTGGTAAAATCAACACAGTGCACAAAGCTTCTTATGCCTACAAATAAAAAACGCTATCCAAGTTGAATGCAACTTTAAGATAAAAAAACTTAAAAACGTATTAAATATTAGTTTTTGTTGCTTTGACTTTGACATCTAACAATATAAAACGATAAATAAAAACAATTTGATTGTATGACCACAAAAAAAGTTGATGCAAAGCATCAACATTTATTTAATTTGGCGGGGGTGGAAGGAATCGGACCCTCATCAGTGGTTTTGGAGACCATTGCCCTACCACTAGACTACACCCCCAAATAAAACTCGCTAAAATTCTTAGCGAGTTTTATTATAACTATTTTTAGATTTATTAACAATAAGAAAAGATTATAAGGATTTTAAAACCTTACTAACAAGGCCCATATCAACCTTACCAGCATAATTCATCTTAAAGTGTTTCATTACACTTGGGACTGATTTATCATCTAAAGTTAAAATAATCTTTTTAATTTCATCTTCACTCATCATTTGTGGTAAATAGACTTTTAATAAAGCGATTTGAGAGTCAAGATTTTTAACATCTTCAGGACGATTAGCGGCCTCATAACTCGCCTTTTCCTCTTCAAGCTCTTTAAGCGTCTTATTGATTAAAGAAACTAATTCAACATCGCCAATTTCTTTGCCTTGAGCTTTTGCTTCATAACCAGCTACCATATATTTATTAATGACAACTGATAAAACTGCCCTTTTATTCGTATCTTTTTCTTTAAGAGCTAACATGTTTTCTTTCTTAATCGTATCAATTAACATAATCTATACCTCTTTTACAAAAGATATTATACATCAAAAAAGTTAAGGAGTTACCTTAACCTTAATGACTATTTAGAGATGAATTTACCTTTCTTATCACCTTTAGAAGCACGTTTCAAAGTAGAAGCACCTTGATTTTTCGCTGTAACTTTAGCATATTCACTCGCTTCAGCTTCAGTATCAAATAACTTCAAAGCTTTTGATCCACCCTTAATAACAACTTCCCATTTTTTCTTATTTGTTGGAGACTTTTGAACAATATATTGTTTACCACCCATAACTTTTTTCTCTTCTGGACTAACTTTCTTAGTCTTTGATCCTTTCTTTACTTTTTCTTCTTCGACTGGTTTAACAACTTCGGTTTTACTTTCAGATGTTTTAACCTCTTTAGCTGGAGACTCTTCTTTTTTCTCTTCTACAACTGGTTCCTTTTTCTCTTCAGCCTTCTTCTTATGATGCCAAAAACACATAAATAACCCTCTTTTCTTTTATAATTTTAAAATAAGTTTATATTTTTAGCAAATTAATCGAAATTTTACTTTCAAAAAATTAATTTGGTTTTATACTTTTTATTATGTACGAACCAAAATTAAATTTAGTTGATACCGAGAAAGGTATCAAGTTAGTTAAAGATCATTTTGAGAAAAATCTTGCTAAAGAATTAAATCTTTTAAGAGTTAGTGCTCCACTTTTTGTCACCACTAAATCAGGTTTAAATGATAATTTGAACGGAGTGGAAACACCTGTTACTTTTAGAATAAATGGAGTTGATGATAATCTCGAAATTGTTCATTCACTAGCTAAATGGAAACGTATGGCTTTAAAAACTTATGATATCCCAGTTGGTGAAGGTATTTATACCGATATGAACGCCATTAGAAAAGATGAAACTCTAGATAATTTACATTCAATTTATGTCGATCAATGGGATTGGGAAAAACATATCACTAGAAAAGATAGAAAAATCTCCTACCTTAAAAAGACTGTTCGAAAAATATATAAAGCAATTTTAAAAACCCAAAAAGAAGTTCTTAAAGTTTACCCTACACTTACTCCAATTTTTAAAAATGAAGTTTTCTTTATTAAGTCAAAAGATTTACTTAAAATGTATCCTGATTTATCCAGTAAGGAAAGAGAAAATAAAATTTGTGAAAAATACGGTACAGTCTTTATTATTGGTATCGGCGGTAAATTAAAAAATGGTAAACCACATGATTTGAGGGCTCCTGATTATGATGATTGGAAATTAAATGGTGATTTATTAGTTTTCTATAAACCAATGGGTTGTGCTGTTGAAATTTCTTCAATGGGAATTCGTGTTGATCATAAGTCACTTTTAAATCAACTCAAAACCACTAAAAAAATGGAACGAGTTTCACTTCCGTTCCATATTGCCCTGCTTAATGACGAATTGCCTTTATCAATCGGGGGTGGAATTGGTCAATCAAGATTATGCTTATTATTTTTAAATAAAATCCATATTGGGGAAGTTCAATCTTCAATTTGGCCTGATGAATTAAAAAAATCCTGCGAATCGCAGGGTATAAAATTACTATAAAATATAATTTTACTTAGTGGCAAAGCGCTCTTCATTGAGTGCTTTTCTTAAAGCTAAAACCACTTCTTTATCAAGTTTATTTTTATTACAATCATTATAAATAATTTCATAAGCTTCTTCAGGTGTAAAAGAATCTCTTCGATATGATCGCTTGCTAGTTAAAGCACAATACATATCCGCCACCATCAATATTTTAGCTTCTTTTGAAATATCATTATCTTTTAACCCACGAGGATAGCCACTACCATCTAGTCGCTCATGGTGTTCAATAACAGCATCACGAATGATTGGATCATCAAACGTACCAACAAGATATTTTAAAGATTTTTCTGGGTGTTGCTTAATAATTTGAAATTCTTCTTCAGTTAATTTTCCTGGCTTATTTAAAATCTTTTTATCAATTTCAAGTTTACCAATATCATAAATTAATGAAGCACGAGAAAGTTTTTCAATATCAATATTCCATGAAACAAATTTAGCAATATGGTTAGCAACTTCCATAACTTCAACACTACTCGCAGTGGTTTTCTTATCCATTTCTTCAAGTTTTTCTTTTAATTGCTTTGACATATCTTGTACATAGGTCGAGGTTCCGTTTTCAACACAAAGCAGAATTGAATCTTGATCAGCTTCAACTAAAAAATATGGAGTATCGTTATCAACTTCAATTGCATCGCCGGTTGTGACATCAAATTCTTCTTTTGGACTCTCAATATGCACTAAACCTTTTAAAACAATATAAGAAGTATGACGTTGAATTTCTTCATCAAAATTTGGAACAACTGTTAAAATACCATTCTTTGGAATAACATAACTAGTTATTGCATATTTATCACTATACAAAACATTTCCACTAATTTGTTTAGCTGGTTCTTTAAGAAACTTTTTCGTTACTTTTATCGCCATAAAGGACTCTTTTTAATTATAAATTATAAAAAACAAACAATAAAGCAAATTTTAATTAAAAAAAGAGTAGCACCGAGTGCTACTCTTATTTTCAGTTTTAATAGTTCTTAGATAAAACTTCGAAGTAGCTTTGTGGATGTCCACAGGCTGGGCATGCTTTTGGAGCACTCTTGCCAATGAAAATATAACCACAATTACGACATTTCCAAATAGTGACATCAGCATCTTTAGTGAAGACCTTTAAGGTTTCAACATTCTTTAATAATGCTTCATATCTCTCTTGGTGAGTCTTTTCAATTTCAGCAACTTTTCTAAATTTGAAAGCTAAATCTTTAAATCCTTCTTTTTCAGCGGTATCAGCGAATTCCTTATACATGGTAGTCCATTCATAATTTTCACCTGCTGCTGCAGCTTTTAAGTTAGTTTTTGTATCACCGATTAAATCAAGTTCTTTAGCCCATAATTCAGCATGTTCTTGTTCATTACCGGCAGTTTCTTCGAAAATAGCCTTAATTTGTTCGAATCCTTCTTTTTTAGCAACCTTTGAGAAATAAGTGTACTTATTTCGTGCTTGAGACTCTCCAGCAAAAGCTGTTTGAAGATTCTTTTCTGTTTGAGTTCCTACATATTTATTTGCCATAACTATTTTTTATCCTCCTCTTTAATTTCTTGGATATCATCACCACTAGCTCCGCAAACTGGACAAACTGGATTTGGATCGTCACTTTCGAACTCAAATCCACAAAGTAAACATCTATACTTTTTCATTTATATTGCCCTCCTAAAAAAGTATTTTATCAAAAAATTAATATAAAAATATTAACTTTTCTTCCTATTTAAACAATCACGACATACTCCATAATAAGTAACCGACTGTTGTTCAATTAAGTTTCCATCTTTATCGTAATATGAATCTGAATCTTTATTGTTTTCTATATCAATAATTATACCACATTCTTCACAAATAAAATGGTCATGCATGTCTTTAGAAGTATCTTCATAAACATCTTCATCAAGTTTAGTAGATATCCTTCTAATCATCCCCTCATTATTAAGCGTAATAAGGTTTCGGTAGATTGTTGCCGTACTCATCGTTGGAAAAGACTTTTTTAAAACATCAATTAATTCACTGGTCTTAACATGCCCGAGAGCATGAATCGCATCAAGAATTACTTTACGTTGTATAGTCGCTCTTTCCATTGATAAATATTCCTTATTGATAATAATTATAAATAAGAAATAAGATTTGTAAAGACTTTTTGCAATAAAAAAACCAGCTTTTTCAAGCTGGTTAATTAGAAAAACATTCAAACTACTTACGAGATAAGAAAGTTCTAAAGTCAGTATTATATAAGTAACGATTCTCGCCTTCCTCAAGTTGTTCGTTCTCTTTTTGTCTTTGAATAATCTTCTTTTGTTCTTTTAAATTCTTTAATACATATTTCTTCATAATTCGTTCTCCTTTACTTTAAGGTTTTCTGCTTAAGGATTTTAACTCTTTAAGCATCTTAATTATGAGTGATATATAGGAATTTTCAAATAAAAACATTCGACTGAATCGGGTTTTAAAGCGCTTACATGATAGTACTACTATCATAATATATAGATAGTATCGTATTATTTGAAAACATCATGAAAACTCATGAAAGTGCTTTCAATTAATTCTCTTTTTTAGTGGTATTAAAGACTAACTTACAACCGTAGAATTTTTCATATTGTTCAACTGCTTCTTCATGAGCTTTATCACGCATAAATTCCATGTTTTGTTTTTCATTTAATTCAGGATTTGGGAAAATTGGTTTAAGAATATAAATATTAAATTGTTTAATTGGAAAACCTTCTTCATCTTTTTTCCCTGTATCTTTAAAGCAAATCTCCATTGGAATGATAGGGACATTTAATTGAGAGGCATAATGAAAGGCTCCATTTTTATATGGACGTGGCTTTTCATACATCCACCATTCTGCTTGTTCAGGATAGAATAAAACATATTGGTTATGATCCATATGATATTTCATTGCTTCATTAAATTTTCTTAAAACATTAAAATCATCAGGGATTGGCATCATTCCATCCGCTCTCATTAATTCACCTAATTTAGAATTCATATTATTGAACCAAGCAGCAGTAATAAACAAACGATGACCTTTTAAGGCATGCTTACAACATAAACAATCAAACATATAAACATGGTTACAGGTGCAAATTGCTTTTTTAATCCCTTTTAAATTTTCACGACCATAAACTTTTGTTTTCATAATCTTATGGTTTTGATAAAAACTATAAGGTTTAACACCAAAATTGTCTAAAAACCAATATTTAGCTTTTAATTTTAAAGGCTTTTTTAAATATGGGTATTTATCCGTAACTGGAATACAAATATCATAATTAATTGGATCTACGTGCTCATCAAAAACACCACGAGCCTCATTCGCAATAATACGGTCCACTACTTCTTTTCTATTACCCATACTATTTCTTTCCCACATCTTCAACACGAGCAATTTGATCCCATGCTGCACTATTTTTAGTGAACAAAGCCTTAAAAACAATCTTTATATACCCCATATAAAAGAATGGGTGAGTAAACAATAATAAAACTTTATCTAAAAACTTAAGCTTAATGTTCTTTCTATCAATAATCATCGCGTTTAAAGTCATAAAGAAGAAACTAAAGTAAATCACGCTAAATCCAATTAAAGAATTAAAATAAGCAAAGACTGCTAAATTACTTCCAGCAATTAATAAAACGATCCCCAAAACGAAATTAAACAACATATAAAAAGCAGATAAACCAATTAACCAATAAACAATCCAAAGAGCTTTACAAAAATAACGATTAACTTTTTCTTTAAAAGTAATACATTCATCGGCTAATCTCATGTTGTAATATTTCTTACTATCGCAAACACCAGTCATCCATCTTTGTCGACGTTTATTTGTCATCTCTAAAGTGTCAGCTTCTTCCATATAAATCTCAGCATAACTTGCATAATAGGTTGTGAATCCTCTTAAACAAGCATCAAACATAAATTCAATATCTTCGGTTAAAGTTTTATTATAAGGCCAACCATGGATTTGATTAATCACATCTCGACTAAAACAAATTCCAGTGCCAATTGTCATACAAGTAATATTGTGATCAGATTTGAAACGATTTCCCATTTCATCAATTAAGGTCCAGATAATACCATTGCAAGAAGCTTCGAGAGGAACTTCTTTATCTTTCATATAATAATTTTTAACTAATTTCTTACATTGAATGACTTGACGACCACTAGCATATGCATTGTTTAATTCTTCTAAGCAATTATTTTTCATCCAACAATCGGCGTCCATAATAAGGTAATCATCGTAATAATTCTTACCTTGTTCTTTAAAAATATTTTGAAAGCAGGAATTTAGTGCATCACTTTTACATTTTTGATCTTCAACAACGTGAACAAAGGCTCCATATTCTTTAGCAATTGCAATCGTTTTATCATTAAGATCTTTAACAATTACATGTATATCAAAATTCTTTCGATCATAAGTTTGATTTTTTAAACAATCTAAAAGTCCACGAATTACACTTGATTCATTACGAGCAGGAATTAAAATCGCAAATTTATTGTTTTTATCGTTATGTAAATGCTCTTGTTTTTTATAAGGAGCAAACCACGCAATTAAACGAGGTATATATAAGATAATACATAAACCAATTAAACCTAAGAAAATATATAGACTAAATAATAAGTTTTTATATATCATTTCGTAATTCATAACTAACCCTCTTTCTTTATATATTTAACATATTCACAATTGCTATTCGCACTACGTTCAACCATTTTTGAATAAATCTGATTTCTTAAATCTTCTTTACGCTTAAATTCATCAATCGAATTGTCTGCGTAAAATGGACCATCAACATAAATCACCATCTTAGGCTTCTTCGAATGTTTTCGTTTTTGATAAGTAGTAGTAAAACAAAAACTTGGATCACTAAACTGAACAGGATATCTAAACGAAGTCGCTTTGAATGGTCTAATCTTTGTGTAATATGGCCAAACATGAGCTTCTGGATAAATCATAATCATGCTTTTTTGAACGCTTCTTTTCTCAATTGCATTAATGAAATTTTTCATTCCGTTAAAATTATCTGGAATTGGAAGAGCGCCAAGCATCATCATAATATTTCTAGTACCTTTGACCGCCACATTCTCACTATTAACTACAACATAACAATTTTGTGGAAAACTTAGCATATTAGGGATAAAAGCATCTGCTGGAATATTTGTATGATTTCCATAAATGAAATATCCTTTTCTCTTAAATGGTTTAAGAACTTTCTTATTAACAAATTTTGCATGAAATTTAAATTTCAAATAGAAATAAGCAAAAGGCGTTAAGAAAATTCGATAAACAATAAAACCTAAAAATTTCCAACAAGGGTTCTTATGAATATAAATGAATTTGTCATCTATATTTGGTTTGACTCTTTTGATACCACTGAACTCATCATTAAGTTCATCTTGATAGTATATCTCTCGGTTTTTCATTACTAGGTTATCCTACATGCTAAATTTTATTCATTTCATTTAAAAATTAAATTGCTTTATTAGAGAATAGGCGATAATGCTTTTAGAGATGATTTCTCTTTTTAGTAGAGTCCATTTTATTCAATAATTCTCATAATTTACGAATTTGAATTTAATCGCTGTAATCAACCATATTTTAATTATTTTCCAAAAGGCAATCAAAAATAAGAAAATTGATTCTACTATTTCATTTACATTAAATAATTAAAATCCTAAAATAATGAATATGGATGAGTTAAGAACTACTATTGGAAAAAACCTCTCAGAATTACGTAAGAAAAGAGGATTAACACAAGCTGAACTTGCTGAACAATTAAACTATTCAGATAAGGCTATTTCGAAATGGGAACATGGTGATGCAATGCCATCTATCGAAAACCTTATTGTAATTTGCAAATTTTATAATATCACTCTTGATCAATTAACCACCGAGGGAATTGAGAATATCAAAGTTGTTGATGAGGATAAGCAAAATAAAAACAATAAGATTATTATTACTGCATTATCTTTTTTTACCGTTTGGACTTTAGCCACAATTATTTATGTCGCTATAATTATTTTATATTCAACTTATTACTGGAATGCCTTTGTTTGGGCAATTCCAGCTTCGCTTATCGATTTAATAGTTTTTAACAGTATTTGGGGTAAAAGAAAGTTTAATTTCGCTCTTATCACAATATTAATTTGGGCATTAATTACTGCAATTTATATTGAATGTATCCTTCATAGTTATAATTTGTGGGTAATTTTCTTCTTAGGAATACCTGCCACGGTTATTACAATCTTATGGAGTCAATTAAAAAGAGCGAAAAAATAATTTCGCTCTTTTTTTATAAAAACTAAAGACTATTTACTGCGATATTCTTTTATACGTTTAGAAAAATCATCTAAAATATCATCAAAACAATGAAGCTTTAAAACTTTATGCACTCCTTCAATATTCCATGGTTTAATATTACTTGTATGATAAAAAGGTAACCAACGAATGGTTTTGCAGAAGTGTTTAACAACTGTATTTGGTTTCATATTTCTTTGAACATTGTAAATATATGGAATAAAGTATCTTTCTTTAACTACTTTATTTAAGGCATCTTGATCAAGGAAGGCCATCTTATCATGAGAACATTTATAACGACAATTAACAAAGAAATTAGTTTCTTTACATTTATCTATGTTAAATAAAATTACTCCAGCGTTTTGATAATAGTTCCCAATAAAATATCGACCAAGAACATCATAAGCCGCCCCAAATTCATAATTAGTAATATCTAAATTAAATAAAGGTGCTATATCACCTAAAAACATTAAATCACAATCAAGATAAATAACTTTATGAACATCTTTAGGCAAATAATCAGCAAAAAGCCTCAACATTGTATAAGGAGTATAAAAGTTGGCCATGTTTGGCGAATCTTTCATTTCTTTTAAAAATGGTTCTCGCATATCAAGAAGAACAATCTTGCTATCCTTATTACCCGTTTTTAAAACATCCTCTAAATATTTTCTTTCTTTTTCACTGATTGCGACGAATTTAGCGTCAATATCGGTTAAATCCATTGTCATCAAATAAAGCGTAAACTCATGTTTATTGTGCTTTACTAAACTTAAAAGTTCGAGAAGCATTCCATCGAATACTTTATAATTTCCACACATCAATAAATTAATTTTCATAACTAATATACTAAATAAAAAAACAATAATAATCTATCTAATTTTATTAACCATTCTCTATTTTCAAGAGAACTACCAAAAATAATTCTTGAATTTTTCTCATATAATTTTAAAATAACGATATAGAGATAGAGGCGCTGCTAAGATCAGTACTTAGTCGAAGAGACATCTAACGACACTAAGGAAAGGCAAGGTGGCCGAAACTACTAAAAGGTATTTTGGTAGATTGGGCTATGGAGAAATACTCCTATAGACTCCTACTATAAGTGATAGCTTATTGTAGAGGCGCTATTAATGTACTTTTCTAAATTATTTTTTAATTAGGGATTGCATTAATACGCAATCTCTTTTATTTTAAGGAGCGAAGAATGAATTTCTTTCGAAAAATATTTAGTTTCGGTGCTGTTGCCCTACTAACCATGCTTCTTGCTGGTTGTCAAAGTAGCAACGACACTTCCAAAGGTCAATTAATTGTTGGTCTTGAATGTAACTATGCACCATTCAACTGGACAGAAACAAGTGCATCTGACACCAATGTCCCAATTGATGGTAAATCCAATCAATTTGCGGATGGATACGATATCCAAATCTCTAAAAAGATTTGTGATTATATGGATTATGATTTAGTCATTAAGAAGCTTGATTGGGATTCATTAATTCCATCACTTGAAAGTGGCGAAATTAATGCAATCATTGCCGGTATGACCGATACACCTGAACGTGAACAATCTATCGATTTTACCAATGAATATTATCGTTCAGAGTTGGTTTTGATTGTTGATAGTAAAAACGGAACAGATAATGTCCTTGATGCAACTACTCTTAAAACTTACTTAAATGGAAAAGCTGTTGAATCGCAAGTTTCTACTGTGACTGATAGTGTTATAGATATCTTTGCAGCCGATTATGGAGCGATTCATAGTAAAGCGGTTGATAGTTTCCCAAGTGCCGCCAATGATGTTAGTACTGGAATTGTCTTTGCAATGACTGCTGAACTTCCAGTTGCTAAATCACTTTGTGCATCTTACACAAATTTAAGTATTGTTCATATTGATCAAGCTATTTTAGGTGAAACTGCAAGTGAATTAGGTGTCTCTATTGGTATTAAAAAAGGTGATACTGTTTTAAAAACAAATATTAATGCCGCCCTTGCTAACATTAAACAAAGTGAACGAAATGATATGATGACGACCGCTGTTGAACAAGCCTCATCCGAACATCAACTTAGTGATATTGATAAGATTAATTATCTTTTATCTCATTATTTCCAAACCTTCTTTAATGGTTTAGTTTCAACTTTATTACTTGCCATTATTGGTAGTGTCGTTGGTTTAATTTTAGGTATTTTCTTAGCATTAGGAAAGAATTTAAAATTTAGTAAAGATGATAATCTTTTCAAGAAAACCATAAAAGGCTTATGTGTTGGATTATGTACTGTGTATTCAGTTGTTTTGAGAGGAACCCCAATGATGGTTCAAGCTTTAATTTTCAAGTTTGGTGCTCAAGCTATGGGCATAAACTTTGGAACTATTTTGACAGGTGTCCCTATCTTTGATGGTTGGTTAGTTGCTGGCTTAATCGTTATTACTTTAAATACGGCCGCATATATGGGCGAAGATATTCGTACGGGTCTAAATGGACTTGATGCTGGCCAACAAGAAGCGGCTTTATCTCTTGGAATGTCAAAATTCAAATCGTTTACCTTGGTTGTTTTACCTCAATGTATTCGTAATACTTTACCAACTTTAGCCAATGAATACATTATCAATATTAAGGATAGCTCAGTTTTAAATGTAATTAGTGTTACCGAACTTTTCTTAAGCGTTTCGATTGCTACTAGTATGAATTATTTCATTATTCAAGGTTATGTAATTATTGCATGTATTTATCTCATTTTAACTTTAATTGCGACTCTTATCTTTAAAGAAATAACAATGAAACTTGATGGAAAGAAGCACAACTTTTCATTATTTACTCGTACCGCAAGTCTATTTAAAAATCACGGAAGGTCAAAATATTAAACTATGGAAAATAACATAAAAAAACCTATTCTTCAAGTTAAGCATATCGCAAAAAGTTTTGGCGAAAACCAAGTTCTAAAAGATATTTCTTTAGATGTCTATAAGGGCGATGTCATTACAATTATTGGCCCTTCTGGAAGTGGTAAATCAACATTTATTCGATGTATTAATAGAATGACACATCCTACTGATGGTGCTGTTTATTATAATGGAAGACGTATTGATAATAGTGCTTCTAAGCTTTTTTACCGTGAAAAATTAAGGTATAAAGCGGCTTTACACCTTTGTAAAACCAGTAAAGAAGCCGTCGATGAAGAGAATAAACATAACGAACTTAAAAATGCTATTAAAAAAGATACCAAAGACGTCAATATCAATTTAGTTCGTGCGAAAATTGGTATGGTCTTTCAATCTTTTAATTTATTTAATAATATGGATGTTTTAAAAAACTGCACTATCGCTCAAAGAAAAGTCTTAAAAAGAACCAAAGAAGAAGCTGAAAAAATTGCAATCAACAATCTTACTAAAGTTGGTATGAGCGATCGAATTAATTCTAAAGTAAGAGATTTATCCGGTGGTCAAAAACAACGTGTCGCGATTGCGCGCACTCTTTGTATGGATCCAGATGTAATTTTATTTGATGAACCAACTAGTGCTCTTGATCCTGAAATGGTTAACGAAGTCTTGGATGTTATTCAAAAATTAGCCAAAGAAGGAATGACAATGATTATTGTCACTCACGAAATGAACTTTGCGAAGAAAGTTTCTAATAAAGCCTTGTTTATGGAAAAAGGTTATGTTGTTGAAAGCGGAGACAGTAATCAAGTCTTCAATCATCCAAAAGAAAAGAGAACCAAAGAATTTTTAAGTTCTAGCACTAAAAAATAGAGTATAATTCCTCTTAGAAGGTAAAAGTATGATTTATTATTTCACTGGAAGTGGAAATTCCCTCTATATTGCTAGAGAAATTGCAAAAGGCTTAGGACAAGATGTTGAAAGTATTCTCAAATATCAATCCGCTAAAGGTGATGTTAAAGATAAAGTTAATGGATTCGTTTTTCCAACTTATATGAGCGATCTTCCTTGGATTGTTAAACTTTGTTTATTAAATATGAACTTTAATAAGGATGCTTATTATTTTTTAATTATGTCATCCAATCGTGCAGATAGCGGAATTAGTAAAGATAATATAGATAAAGCTTTAAATAATTCTGGCGCTTCTTTAAATTATTTTAGTGATATTAAAATGCCAGGAAATTGTATTGTTTCATCAAAACTTCAAAATGCTGAACGTTTAAAGGCTGCGCCTGAAACTATTAATAAAATAATTTCGGATATTAAAAATAAAGTGACTAATTATAGTTCAAAACACATTAAAACGGGTGAAAACTATGTCAATTCATCTCACTTCTATACTCCAAAAACTAGTAAAATTGATGATTATTTAACCAACTTTCAAATTACTAAAGCATGTGATGGATGTGGTACTTGTGCTTTAGTTTGTCCAGTTGGAAATATTCGTATTATTGATAAAAAAGCAATTCACTTTAAAAAGTGCTGTGCTTGCTATTCATGTTTACATTGGTGTCCAAAACATGCCACTCGTATTAATATTTCTGGTATTGGAGATCGTTTTCAATATCATAATCCTAATGTAACTTTAAAAGATATTGTTGCTTCTAGAAAAAAATAATATGGTTGTTATCTATCTAATAAGACACGGAGAAACCGATTTTAATAAAAATGGTTTTTGCCAAGGAAGAAGCGATGTTCCTCTAAATGAAAACGGAAAAATATCTGCTAAAAAATTAGCCGATATTTTTTTATTGAATCATATAAGTATAAATGCAATCTATTCTAGCCCACTTTTAAGGGCTAAAGAAACCGCGATGATTATTTCAAAATATTCAAATAAAAACGAAAATATCCTAGTTGATCATGCCTTTATTGAACGTGATTTTGGTGAACTTGAATGTAAAGAAGTTAATTATGTTCGAAAAATTGTTACCAACCCAACACAAGTAAAAGAAGTTAAAAACTATGAAAATGATGAAACAGTTGCAAATAGATTTTATGATGGCCTTTATAAAATCGCAAAAAATAGCTTTAATCAAACAATCCTCGTTGTTTCTCATTCGCATGCAATCAAATGTCTTTTAATGAAAATAGATCCATCAAAATATAGTATTTCAACCAAAACTAAAAACATGAACACAACAAAAATTATTTTTAATGATAATAAATTTATTGTCGATAAATTTGATTGTTTTAATATTAATTAAAACTTATAAATAACCTCTGGTGATACAAATGAACAAATCCTAACGGTTGCATTTTTTAAATAGAAAACCGCCGTCTTATCATCATCAGCTTGATACATTTTTTTAAGACCAGGATAACCTTCTAGAAGGGATTTTTTTGCTTCATAATCGTTATCATAAACAACTTCTGCCGATATTCTAATCCACTTTCCATTTTTAAAACCACAAATCGCGACATGTGGATTTTGAATCATTTCTTGGTAAACTTCTTTTTTGCTACTAGTTTGAATATATAATTTATCTTGATAAATATTGACTGTTCCAAAGGGTCTTAATGCAGGTAAACCATCTTTTACTGTTGCAAGATAATAAGTCCCGCAATCCTTTAAGAATTTATAAGCTTCATTTATTCCTTGTTCCATATTCTTTTCCTCTATTAATATTTTATTTAGATTATTCAATAATTATGAGCAATTAATTAATAAATACCCCACCATAAATAAAGAAAAAGCTATTCCTCATCGGAATAGCTATTTTTTCAGAATTTGTTGAAAGTGATTAGGCTTTCTTAACTTCACTATCAAGATCTCTTGGGATTTTGATAAATGGAGTAACTGGAGTCATTGCACTACCCATGACGTTACTTAAATTAGCAACGCACATAATTTCACCATCTTCACTATCAACTCTTTCTTGGTAATAATCGTAATCAATCTTTTTGTAAGTCATTTTTAGTTCCTCCTTACATCTACTATCATAAACGCAAAGTGGAAATTAGCAACTAAATATCTTCGATGGAATCGATATTTAAAGCGCTTACAGAAAACGCTTACATTAATTTTCAAGCCATTATAGGCTTTTTTTAACTAGCCCATAAAAAACTATGAAAGTGTTTACATTTTACTTAAATTTTAAATGAAAATTAATCCAAAAACTTCTTATAGGCTTCAATAAAATCATTTAAAATCTTTTTTACTTTATCATCAACAAGATTTCCAGTTTTATCAAAGGCTAAATAAATACTTGATAAATAGACTTCGGGAGTTGGCATGACTGGCATATTTAGCACTGCTAAAACAGGACGTAACTGAGTTGCGGCTCCAAAGCCACCGATTGAACCGGGTGATTGACTAATTATTGCGGCCTTTTTATTATTCCAAACACTCTCACCATAAGGTCTTGATGCAACATCAATTGCATTTTTTAAAGCTCCAGGAATTCCTCTATTGTATTCTGGAGTCACAAAAATAAAAGCTTCTTGTTCCTTAATCAATTTACGAAATTCCTTATATTCTGTTGGAGCATTATCTTTATGATCAATATCCTCATTATATAAAGGTAAGTTATCAACACTAATCAATGAAACAATATAATCTTTATCAAGAACAACTTTCAAATAGTTAGCGACCATTCTAGAAAAAGATGCATTTCTTAAGCTACCAACAACAATTCCAATTTTTTTCATAATAAAACCTCTTTCAAAAGAATTATACAATGAAAAGATGGTTTGTCACATTTAACGCTTTAAGGCTTTTTGATCAATTAAATTTAAAATTTCATCAAGATTTACAGGCTTACTTCTAAAATAATCAATTTGAACATCCTTGCTTATATTGTCACGTAGTTCAATTGGGGCAATAACAATAATTGGAATGTTATACTTTGTATCTAATTTTTCAAAATTCTTTTGTTGAACTTTAATTTCATTTAAATCATTAACATCAATAAAAACACAATCTAAACGATTAGAGTAGGCTTTAAGAAGCTTTAAACCATTTTTAATATCTTCTGCTTCGATTACCATGTATTTGTTTGAAAAATAACAAGAATAAACAGTTCTAGCAATTTCATGACTATCAATAATCAATATATATGGTTTATTTAGTGCAAATTTTGGAGATTTTTCATCATAAATTGTATAACCATTTCCACCAAGAGCTTTGCGATTATATAAGGCTTTATCGGCTTTTTCATATAACTCATCATATGATAAAATATTATTTCCAAAGCAAACACCAGCACTATAAGAAAGTTTTAATGAAACAATATTTCCCATGATTTCATTTCCGCTATTAATAAATAATTCAATGAGCCTAATAACTTCAGCCCTATCTTTAACATGTTTAAAAAGAACTGCAAACTCATCTCCACCGATTCTTCCAACAACAACATTAGAATTAAAATATTTTTTTAAACTCTCACCAGTGTATTTAAGAAGGATATCGCCTTCTTTATGACCAAATGTATCATTAATCGATTTAAAATGATCGAGATCAAAAATAGCTAAACACTGGTCGTCTTTCGTGTAATCTTCTGCAAAAGCATATTTATCGAAGGTACCTTTACTATAAACTCGCGTAAGATAATCCAATTTTTCGTTTTGATTATGAAACAAAATATACATTGTAATTATACATAGTGAAACCATTGGCCAAGTAAATGGCACCCAAATGAAATAGATTTGTAAAATAACCCCAACAACCGGTAATAAACCAATAAAGATGATTCCAGTAATAATCTTCTTTTGAACTAGCTCTTTCGATAAAATCAAACGAGAAATAAGAGCTATAAAATAAATAATTAAGTAAGAAAAAGTAAAAACTAAATGCAGCCAATAAAAATTCCCACGAACATAAATATTATTTTCATTAAAATTGAAAATCCAACCCGTCCAATAATTTAAAATATCGACAATAATCATTAAAATTCCTGGCAAGGTAAATAAATAATGTTCCATTTTTTTAATACGAAACTCCATCCTATTCAGTATAAAAAGGGCACCAAGAACAATTGAAATATGGCTAAACAAGAAATAACAAGTATTAGCAATGTAGGCTAAAACTATTCCACCTCTCAAAGTCGTTCCATCAAAAATGTAAGTAAAACAATCCGAAAGCATTACAAGAATAACAAAAACGCATAAAGAAATTATATATAGATTACTTCTATTTTTAACTTCGTGTTGGACTGAAATTATTACAAAGATAAGCGCAATAATACAGTAAGCATTTATTAAACAATATAGAACTTCCACAACTATTCCCCCTATTTGTAAAAGTAATTATTATATTTATTATAC
>Ga0183101_1000225_pt8 | contig 16945 bp, 16 predicted proteins | sample Biomet3_FD_127790 | JGI IMG/M metagenome (GOLD analysis project Ga0183101, IMG submission 127790) | Microbial communities from bioreactor (seeded with sewage sludge) at LBNL, California, USA - Biofuel metagenome 3 | ecosystem: Engineered > Bioreactor > Anaerobic > Unclassified ... | reverse complement strand
GGACTCGAGTTCCCGGTAACCCCGAAGATCTCGGTGTACCGCTTGTCGTACGTGGAGATCCTTGTTGCCGGGTCGTAGTGCCACCAGCCGAGATTGGCTGCCCGGAGCGCAAGCTCCCGCTGCTGTGCGAACGTCTCCCTCTCCGCTTCGGCCTGTTTTCGCGCAGAGATGTCAAGGATAAATGCAACGCCTTCGGAGAACTGATCGTCCAGCATTGCCGCTGCAACGAGGATGGGGAGGCGGGTTCCGTCTTTTTTGATATTTGCTTTCTCATAGGGCTCTTTGTTAAATCCGATCTCCTTGAGTTCCGCGAGCGCTATTTTGTCCCGTTCATGGAATTCGGGAGGGGTCATGGCGGCCCAGTCGATACTGCCGGCCACAAGATCGTCCCGGGTATAGCCGGTCATGGAAAGGAACTTGTCGTTTGCAGCGGTGATCTTTCCCGCAGTGTTCCATTGGATCACCCCGATCAGCCCGGCATCGTAGAACCGGCGCAGGCGTTGTTCGCTTGCCCTGAGATTCTGCTCGCTTTTTGCCAGTTCCTCGTAGTTCTGCCGGAGCTCTTCTTCCGTTGCCGTCAGCTGCTCGTAGGCAGCGTTCAGTTCCATGTGCTTGTCCCGGAGTGCAAGATCTGCCTTTTTGGGTCCGGTGATATCGAGTACGGTTCCGACAATGGTAACAAGCGTTCCTTTATTGTCGTACCTGCCCTCGAAGGTTGAATGGTAGTAGCCAACGCTCTTGTCGGGCAAAAGGAACCGCTGCTCGTAGGTGCCGGGCAGGTGCGAGACGGTTGCCCGCTGTATCAGTTCCCGGCCGCGCTGCTGTTCCTCGGGCCAGGGCGAGAGGGCGAGGATGGAATCGATCTGGGGCGTGAATGTGGCAGGATCCAGCCGGAAGATCTTAAACACTTCGTCCGACCAGGCGACTTTGCCGGTCCTGACATCCCATTCCCAGAATCCTAGGTGCGCCAGCTCCTGTGCTTCGGTGAGCCGGCGGTTACTCTCCCGCAGGTCGTCCTGGCTTTTTGCCAGTTCCTCATAGTTCTCCCGCAATTCCTCGTCCGATGCCGTCAGTTCCTCGTATGCTGCGTGGAGGTCTTCCTCGCGTTTTTGGATCTCCTCTTCGGCTTCGTGGCGCTTGGTGATGTCCTGGTTGCTTGCCCTGCGCCCGATCCATCGGCCGTCGGCATCATAGACAGCGTGGCAGGAGTGGCCGATCCAGCAGATCTCCCCGGACTTTTTCCGGATCCTGAATTCGGTTGAATGGTACACCGGCTCTTCGCGGACAGTGGACAGGTGGTTTCCGATAAGATCCCGGTCGCTCTCGTGGACGATTTTCCCAAAAAGCCCGGGATCTGCCATAATTTCTTCTGCGGTATAGCCGGTGATGCGTTCGCAGGACGGGGAGACATAGACAAATGTGCCATCAGGCGAGATCCAGTACTCCCAGTCGTAGGCAAAATCGGCGAGCAGCCGGAATTTCTCTTCGCTTTTGGCAAGGGCAAGCGCCGCACGCTTTCGTTCGTCGATGGGATGGATCGTCATCACGATCCCGGCGACCTCCGGTACATGGAGGAGGTTTGCCCCGACGGATTCCACGTAGATGTACGTCCCGTCAGCCCTTCGTGTCCGGAATTCCGTGGGCGTGCCGGGGTTTGTGCCGGAAAGGACCAGAGAGAACTCTTTTCGTATCCGGTCCCGGTCGTCCGGGTGGACGAGGTCGATCGGGCTCTTCCCGGTGAGTTCCCCTTCGGGATAGCCAAGGATTGCCACGGAAGAAGGGGATTCGTAAGCGATGTGGCCGGAAGCGTCGAGGATCCTGATGATATCCGACGAATTGCGGACAAGGGCCCGGAACCGTTTCTCGCTCTGCCGGAGGAGGGATTCTGCTTTTTTCCGTTCCGTTATATCGGTGATAAACGAGTAGTAGCGGGAGGGATTCCCCTCCTTGTCCCGGATGAGGTGGACAAAGAGTTCTATGGGGACTCTCGACGCATCTTTCCGGATATATTCTTTCTCGTACCGCACGGGCCCATCGGTCCGGTTGAGTGTTTCGAGGGCCTCTATCTCTTTTTCCCTCCACTCGGGAGGAGTCAGGACGGCAGACCAGTCGATTTGCTCCAGCTCCTCGCTGCTGTAGCCGGTAAGTTCGCAGAACGCACGATTGAACATCGCGAGGTGCCCGTCCGGGTAGCCGACCGCAAACGGCTGGGAGGAATGTTCAAGGAGCGTGGCGAGCTCGCGGTTCCGGTCCTCGCTCTCCATGAGTTTTTTGCCCTGCTCTGCCAGTTCGTCGTACTGCCGGCGGAGTTCCTCGTCCGATGCGGCGAGCTGTTCGTACGCAATGTTGAGGGCATCGTTTTTCCTGCGTACTTCCTCTTCCGCCCGGTCTACGAGATCTCCCAGTTTTTTCGATGTGAATGCAACGATCAGGAGGGAAAGAATGCAGAAGAGTACCAGGCTTATCGCAAGGAGCAGGGTATCGTTGATGCCGTAGATATGTTCGAGGCGGAGGATGAAGAGGTCCTGGATAAAGATAATGACGAGGGTTAAGGGGAGGAACGTGCGCAGGATGAGGGCACGCGTCGATGTACCATAGAAATACCTGAGCGGATAGGCATCCGGTCCCGCCGCAGCCATAAGGCCGACGCCCAGGCTGCATGCGGCAAGAGCCGACGTGTACGATGTCGGTACGATGGTGATCCCGTAGAGGAGCGGCGAGCCGTAGAGATAACTAAGAAGGAGGGTAAACCCCACGGTAAAGACTCCCGCCCCGAGAAGTCCGACCGCAGAGAGATCTGCCGTATGATTCCTGCGATCCGGTGGAGCATAGAGAAGAATGAAAACGGCAATCGCGAGCAGGGCAAAAAGCCCTGCCATCAAAGGAGACATGGCGCTTGTCGGCCGGCCAAGGAGCCGGTCCCCGACATTCATGGCGGTTCCTTCGACAACCGTCCGGATGCCAAAAAGGAGCAGCGGGAATTCGACAAGACTGATAAGGGAGATTGCCGCACAGGCCGCTGCAGCGATCGTACGAGCCGGCCCGGCAAGCGGCCGGATTGAATGGATACAGATGATACTTCCAAGAACGATCCAGGCAGCAGCGGCAAACAGGGAAATGGTCTTGTACCCGGGAGCGAGGCTGGCAAGTGTTGTATACCCCCCTGCAATCCCGATTAGTCCTGCTATCGCAACCAATATCGTAATTATTCCGCAGAACGCTGCTACCCGCTGTTCAACGGGGAGCTCGGCAGGGGAACCCATGACATTCTCTCCTTGGGGGGAAAACAAATAAATATATTGTATAATGTATTTACGAAATTTTTATTTCGGGAAACCTTTTCTTGTCCCGTCACTTTCACCCCGCCCGGCCGGACTTTAAACCACCGGGTATGTAACAGGAAGTATGGGGAGGATGAAAAACCCTAGAAAAAAACCGTGGCCCCGGCATACCCTTTCCGGTGCGGCACGGGCTCTTCCTCCCGGCCTCTCTAAAGAAAAAACCCTTGAATGCATACCGTGGATCCCGATGCATGGGCGGGAACCTCTCACCCCCGTTCACGCTTACCGAATCCCTTTTTGGCCGCGTAAGCGGATTTTTTCATTTCTCCCCTTAAGCGGGAGGATATCCGGGGCTTTTTTTAGCATAATATTTTTCAGGAAGAGCTCTCCAACCACTGTTATGGCTCTCCGCTCCCTGAACCTTCCCGGCGTTGGCACCAAATACGAGTTTGAAACCGACAAGGGCGATACCGTGGCGCTCTTTTTTACCAAAACCGGCACCATCCAGATGTACACGCTCCAGAAGGGATGCCGGACGCCGAGTGCTGCGGAGATGACCCCGGTCGAGGCACGAAGGCTCGGGAACATCCTCACCGGTGCCATCATAGAAGCGGACCAGGAGAGCGTAGAGATCGCATTCTCGGCTCTCGCCGATCTCAGGATCACCATCCACTCGTACATCATCCCGCCCGCGATCGCGGGAAAGACCATCCAGGATCTCCAGATCCGGGCAAAGACCGGGACAACGATCGTCGCCGTTTCACGGAACGACAAAAATATCATCAACCCATCGCCGTCGTTTGTCTTTGAGGCCGGCGATGCCGTGCTTGTGATCGGGGAGACCGACCAGCTCCAATTGTTCGAACACGAGATCATGGTGGATTAATGGAAGGGATCCTTGCCGCCCAGGGCATCATCATTGCCCTTACGGTCTGCCTCGCGCTTGCCCTGTTAAGCAAGTACCTGACGATCCCCGCCATACCGTTTTACATCATCGCGGGCGTGGTACTGGGCAAGTCCGGCCTCGGTATCGTTGCCTCCGACCAGATCAGCAGTTTCTTTGCCGACCTCGGGCTGATCTTTTTACTCTTCTTTGTCGGCCTCGGCCTCAAGGTGGACAAAATCGCCGACAACAGCAATGCGGTCTTAACGAGCGGGATCATCGACCTAAACGTCAACATGCTCATCGGATTTCTCGCCGCATACCTGCTCGGCTTCTCCTTTATCGAGGCGCTCATCATCGCCGCCGCGTTCTACATATCGAGCACCGCGATGGCGGTCACCTCGCTCATCGAGAACCGGAAGCTCATGATGCGGGAGTCCGAGGCGATCATCTGGCTGATGGTTTTCGAGGACCTCGTCATGATCATCGTCCTTGCCCTCCTCTCGGCAGGAAACCAGAACCTGTTTTTCTTTGCCGGGAAGATCTTCGTGGGCCTTGGCGTCCTCTACATCCTCGCCCACTACGGCAAGGAGTTCCTGGTCTCGATCCTCGACCGCGAGGACGAGCTGCCGGTCCTCTTTACGTTTGTCGCCGTGCTTGCGACCGCGGGCTGTGCCCTGTACCTGGGAATCCCGGATACGCTCATGGTAATCGCGCTCGGCGCTGCCATTGCAACGACCGATCCGGATGCGTTCGAGCAGCATGCCCGGCCGTTCAAAGATGTTTTCCTCGTGATCTTCTTTGTCTTCTTCGGGATCTCGATCACCCTGTCGGCCGGTATTAACATTTTTGTTATTGCGATCATCTGCATCCTCGCCATCTTCTCAAAGCTGGTCTCTGGCGTGCTCACGGGGATCGCGCTTTACGGATCGGCAAAATCCGGTATCGAGATCTGGGTCAACACCATCGGGAGAGGGGAATTTTCCATTGCGCTTGCAGCGCTCTACGGATCCCCGCCCGTTGCTGCGACCATTGCGGTGATGGTGATCGTGACCTCGCTCGTGGGCTCGTTTGCGGCAAAATATTCAGACCAGCTCCGGCTCGGGCTCTCCGGAGGGAAACGGCACCACGGCCCCCCTGCCCATCGGACCCGGATGGGACACTAGTCCGGGATTATTTTTCAGGCCCGGTGGCTTACCCTGTTTTTTTCGAGCGACAGGATTTTTGTCCTGAACCGCAACAGTTCCCGTTAAGAGTTGTTTCATGACCGATCACCGTACCGGCTGCATGGTCTGCGGCAAACCGCTCCGCTATCTTGAATCGCCCGAACAGCGCGAGTGCGTGTACTGCCACCAGGTAAAGAAAACCGATGCCGTGTGCGAGGACGGGCATTTTGTCTGCGACCGCTGTCACCGTCTCGGGGCTGACGACGCGATCCAGCAGTACTGCACGGCAACGAGCGAGACCGACCCGGTCCGGATCGCAATCACCCTGATGCAGAACCCGACAGTCCACATGCATGGATCCGAGCACCACTTTCTTGTCCCGGCAGTCCTGCTTGCAGCGTACTGCAATGTCACGGGCCAGAAGGAAAAAAAGGCAAAACTGATCGCAACCGGGAGAGAGCGGGCCGCGATAATTCCCGGCGGCGCCTGCGGCTTTATGGGAGACTGCGGGGCGGCGGTCGGGACCGGGATCTTCATCTCGCTTGTCACCGGCGCAACGCCGCTCTCGCGCCGCGAATGGCAGCAGGCAAACATGGTCGTTGCCCAGAGCCTCATGAAAGTTGCGGAGAACGGCGGGCCCCGGTGCTGCAAGCGCAACACGTTTCTGGCAATCCAGGGCGCTGTTGCCTTTGCTGCCGAGAACCTTGGCGTGAAAATGCCGCTCGATCCGAAGGTGACCTGCCGGTTTTCCGAAATGAACAAGGAGTGCCGGATGACCGACTGCCCGTTTTACCCGGAGCGCTGATCCCCGCCCCGGGCCTCTATGATCCGCTGGACGATCAGGCGCGAGCTTGCAAGGTCTCCGCCCTCGTACCTGCCGATCCGGGCCACCTGTGCGGGAAGGTTGCGCTCCGCAAGCTGGCTTTTGAGTTTTTCTTCGTTGAAGTACTGGTTGAACCCGAGCGTGATGATATCCGGCCGGATCTCTTCGATTGGCCGGAACATGTCGGTCGGGTCGCCGAGGACCGCGTGGTCGACCGGTTTGAGCGCCGCGATCATGGCCCGGCGCTGCTCTTCGGGAACGATCGGGCGGGGTTTGAACTTCACGTTTGCGTCCCGGGCAACAATCACCCAGAGTTCGTCGCCGAGCTTTTTTGATTCCGCCAAATAGTAGAGGTGCCCCGGGTGGAGGATGTCGAACGTGCCGGTGGCAACAACGCGTCGGGCCGTCATCCTATCACCTTAAGATCGTACGGTTCCCCGTCCGCAGTAAAGCACCGCCAGCACCCTTCCTCGTACGGGGCCCCGATGATCAGGTGGTAGCGCCCTGCCCGGGGAAAGAAGTTGAGGTCCGCATCCGATGGCCGGCAGACGCCGTTCGGGTGCGAGTGGGCGCTTCCCGCCATGTGGGTATCGAGCGGCATCATGTCAAAGAAGACCGAGGCCGAGGAACTGCCGGTGATTGTGCCGGGGAGGAGGTTGAGCTCCGCAATCACTCCGTCCTCTTCTTTTAAGAGCGCCGCGAACTCGTTGGGGTGGCTGTTTTTCCCGAGTTCAAGGAGCAGCTGCAAGAGTTCTTTTTTTATCCCGCGGATGGCAGTCATGGTGGCTCACAAAAAAGCGTCGTTTTCGCGCCCGGTTGTACCGATCCATTCGTGCCCGGATATGAAAAAAGGCTCGCAAAAGAAGACCGGCGAAGGACCGACTTTGGAAGAAACCCCGGAAAAAAGAGGGAGGTTTCCGGGGTCGGAGTATGGGGATGTGTATTGATTTTGTGTTACTTGCTGCCGTTGAGCCATGCAAGGAACACGGAGATCAGGTCGGCATTTTTCTGGTTCTGGCCTGAGTTCTGGCCGGATCCCTGTCCCTGTGCCGCTCCGTTGTTCGCAGAATTCCCGTTCATGGCCGGGGCGCTGGCAGTGCCGTTACCGTTCTCTTCCTGAACCTGATGCTGGAACTGCCAGGTGTTGTTTTCGCTGTACTGGTGCTGGCGGGTCTCGTTTCCCCAGGCCTGCGTTCCGTTGCCGCCAAAGGGCATACACTGGGTGGTGTTGCCATCGGTCGTGTTACAGATCGTCATGTTCCCGGGCCCGAAACTGTTCTGCGGCCCAAACTGGGTCATGTTCCCGAGGACCATCGGTCCGGGTGCGGTTGCGTTACCGGTCCGGTTTTGGAAATCTCCGGGCGGCTGGCCCTGGCGCTGTGTCATGTTGCCTGCCATCTGGCCGGTTCCGCGGTCTGCGTTATTCCCGTTATCTGAGCTGGAAGATCCCTGGCCCGGGCCGTTGTTGCCCTGGCCGCCGTTCTGGCCATTCTGGGATCCCTGTGATCCGCCCGGTGCGGGACCCTGGGCAAAGTTCCCCTGCTGGTGCTGGTCGTTTCCCTGGTGATTATCCTGCCCCTGTCCGGGCCCTGCTGCGGCAACGCCCGGTACGCATACCAGGGCCGCAAACAACAGGACTGCGGCAACGAGTCCGATCTTTTTGAGTGATATCATGGTGTGCTGCTCCAAAGGCAACCGCCGTTTTTTTGTATTCCCTGGCAGTTGTCCTGATTCCTGATTTTTCTAAACGACTTATAAAGGGCCACGCTCCGGGCGATGAAATATATGCAAAAAGGCATCAATCATCGAACCGGGCGGTTAACTCAATAATCGGCCCGGTTCTGCTGCCGCGATCCGGCCGCTGCGTACGGATTGTCCCACAGTTCCGGAACGGGGAGGAACGATCGGGAATTGTTCCGGAAAGATCCGGAACCATTGAACGTTCCGGGTTTTGTGCGGCCCTGAACTTTTGGTGTACCCGACCGGTCCGGATTTTTACAAAAAATCTCAATCAGGGATCCTTAACGGTCGGATCCACAGGAGTGAGGGCGCGCAGAATTTTCGCCTTCGCGAGTGCTGTTTTTTGGCCCGGTGCCGCACCTGCCGCATCGGGAAAAAGAGGAATGTGTACCGGAAAAATCGGTGCGGCATTGAAGAGGAATCGGCTCTGTCGAAATCCTCAAAAAATAAAACAACGCCCTTTTAGGTCTCCGGCAAACCTTCGCCCCCGCACGCTTGAGGCATCCCCCGGTTGTGATGATGCTGTATTACCCACATCCCTGAATTGTTCAGCGGATTTATGTACAGGTAATACCGAGTGCATCGCTATGCGCCCTGTCCCCCTCGGGGGACGCACTGGCGCAAGAGGGGGGAGGCATACCATTTTAAAGTGATTTCTACAAATCAAAGAACTCTAAAAAAAGTGGAGGTATTCCATAGCGGTCACTGCTCTACTGCCGCAAGCGCCCCGCTTAAATCTCCCGAGAGATCGGTCCCGGTGAATGCCCCGCTCGTGGGAAGCGCCATCGTGAAGTACGGCGTCACGTCGTACTGGACGGTGCTGTCGGCAGGGATTATGGCGTCGAGGATGTGGCCGCCTTCTGTATGATCATCGGAGAGGAAGTGGAGATGGTAGCCCTCCGCATTCAGGCCCTTTAGGAAGACCGGCGTGTAGAACCCGATGATCGTACCGGTGACATTCGTGTACGTGTGAACGTGCTGCTCCTGTGAAGCAGTCGTGAGGTTGGGGTAGGGCTTTTCCTGCGCCGGGATTGCCCGGACCGTAACCGAGGGGAAGGTGCCGTGGACTTTTACCGCGTAGATCATGTTCCCGGTCGGGAGTTTTGCCGCCATGGACCGCATGAACTCGGAGTCGTTCTCCTGCCGGTCGACCGTCATCTGGTGGAGGTCGGTGTCGAAGTACGTGACCGTGGCAAACGGCGTGGTCTGGGAATCCTGTGCGGCAACGACCGAGCCATCGGCTTTTGCCTGCCAGACATTGCCGTCGAGCACGATCATTTCGCCTTCGAGCCTGTCGAACGTGCCGATCCCGAAGTCGCCGTGTTTTTTGAGCTCGCCGATCGTGACGTTGCCGTCATACACGCCCTGCATCAGCGCATCGATGGTCGAGACCTGGTATAATGTGTCGCGGTCGGCCGTGTTTGCACCGGTGTGTTTTACCAGCCCGGTGTAGACCGCAGCCCCGGCAAAGACGATGGCTACCGCAAGACCGATGCCGAGAAAAAATTTTGCGTCCATGATGTTGGGAGCCGGAGCTCACTTGGTGCCGGTGACCTTGATGATGTGGTACCCGAACTGGGTCTTTACCGGGCCGATAACGGCGCCCTTCTCTGCGGCAAATGCTGCGGCTTCGAACTCGGGAACCATCTGGCCCTTGCCGAACCAGCCGAGGTCTCCGCCGTTCTTGCGGGACGGGCAGGAGGAGAAGCGCTTTGCAACTGCGGCAAAGTCCTCGCCGCTCTGGATCCTCTTTAAGATCTTGTTTGCGTCGTCCTCGCTTGTGACAAGGATGTGGGATGCGCGAATCTGCGTGGTCATGTATAGTGATGGAGAGGTTTTGGGATAAAAGGGTTGATGGGCGGTAGTGGGATTAACCTGTTCTAACAGGTTTCTTCCCTGACTAAGGGATCGTATGTTCCGGGGGATCGATTCTCCGACGGAGAGGATATCCCATCTGCAAGATTGTGACAGGCTCCACAGGAAATTGTGCCAACACCACTGAACGATTCCTGATTAAAACGGGTATTTCGCGAAAATAACGGTTTTAATCAAAATAAAACCGTGCAATTTAGCGGGCTTCCTGCGGCCCCGGTTTTAGGATCGTCCGGATGGTCAGCTGAGGGGGAGATCGGCCAACCGGTGCAGTCTGTGAGCGTTTCTCAGATCTACGACGGTAAAACTGAGTTCAGAGGTGGACTATCGACGGTGATGTTGGGGTACAAGACGCTCCTGGGGGCTCCGGCAAGCCTCCGCCCTCTGCCAGCGTGGGCGTCCCCCGGTTGCGATAGTGTTGTATTACCTGTACCGGGAGCAGCCCCAAATGCAGGTAATACTCACGGAATCGCTTGCGCCCCCGCCCCTTGGGGGCAGGGATGGCGCAAGGGGGGCTGAAGATACAAAATATCTTGCAGTGCGGTATTGCCCTGAATTTTTCTCGCATGAAGTCTGTTTTGTTCCCAAAATTTTACGGCATTTTGGTTTTTCTTTCGGAAAAATCCGGTCGCACAAACTTTCGCTCAAAACTTTTTTGGATTTTTTAAATTTCAAACCGGAAAAAATACGGCCGGAAAAATTTCGAGTCAAAAATTTTTTCGGTTTTCAACTTTCGACCGGAAAATTTTTCGGTTTTTCAAATTTCGCGGCCAGAAAAAGTCCGGGTTTTCCGATCCCGGTGTCGGGTTCGTATTTCAGGATTTACGCCGAGGGAGTGAGTTAGTTGTGTAACTAACACCTTTTTTTCCAACTTTCGCGCCGGATTTTTTCCGGTTTTTCAACTTTCGAGCCGAAAAAATTTGGCCGGAAAAACTTTCGCGGCAAAAAAATCCGGCTGTACCAGATTTCAAACCCAAAATTTTTGGTCGGGAAAAATTTCAGACCGTGCGGGTGAAATGTGATCGGCCGGAAAAATTTTTGAGAAACGTGTACGCTCCGTCGGAAGCACAATCCGAAAAGAGGTTTTTTCCAATTTTCGCGGTGATCTTTTTGGATTTTTTTGGCGCGAAAGTTCGTACACGTGTAAAAATCACAAAGTTTTAGAGCGTCTCCCCCCGGATCCGGGTAACCCTGCCCGCCGAAGGATCGAGATCAAAGAACACCTGCAGGTCCGTGCAGTTGACCCGGCGCTCGGCCATCAGGGTCGGCGGCCAGCGGTAGTCTCCGTTCCCTCTAGAGGGCTGCGGCTGGTCAGTGATGCCTTCGATACCTCCTCCGCTCATGAGGAACTCCTTAACGCATGGGTCGCCAAGGGCTGCGTTGATGAGCGTCATCCTGTCGACACCCGGGAAATCGACCGGGATGGCATCGATCTCGTTTTGGGTGGGATGGTCGGGATCGGCGATAGTGTACGTTTCGGGCCGTGGCTGCATCTCCCGGGGACAGGAAAATTCGGGAGGATTCACGAGAAACGCCGGACATCCGCGGGTGTCCTGCCGTAGGGAGGTGGTGGTTACGTTCGCTGCCGGGAGCGGGGTTGCAGGTTTTGCTATTGGTTGTGTCGTGATCGGGGTTTGCGTTCCCGTGTCATTCACCTGTTGCGGCTGCAGCGATGGCGAATTATTTACCGGCATTGTACAGCCCGCAGTAATGAGAAAAAGCAAGAGGCACCAGAGAAAAAATTTGCTCATCGACAATTCCACACCTCGTTCACTGCCTTTGGTAAACGTATGGGGTCACAAAATTTCATCGAAATTGATGATATGCCCGTCATGTGCATCAACAAATATCATTCCCCCTAATAATGCTGTGTCTGACCGGTGTTTCACGTCAAAGGCCCACGCAAGGTAACGTTTCCCGTACTTCGGCCACGGGATATCATTTGCTGCGTCGTCGTGGACCCATAATCCTTTATCGGTTCTTTCGCCCGGAAGAATCCCGGTAACTCCGTGTTTTTCATAAAACGCTTGTGCAATCACCCATGCCTCGTCCTCAGTAAGGGCCGGGGTAAGGTTCACGCCCGGACTTTCGGGATGGTACCATTCGCTGTACTGGGTGACATGTCCCTGCATATCCACGGAAACCGTAACGGCATTGAGCCCCACAACCTGATACCGGGAAAGGGGATCCGCAGCAGGATCCTGCCAGACATCTCTCCATACAAACCAATAATCGGCCCCCATTGTCCCGTGATCCGTGCGGCTCTGGTAAGTGAGATTTACGGAGCGTTCCGGTGAACCGTTCCAGAGGAGCGGATTTTTTTCTTTTGCATAAGACTCGGCAATGTGCAAGGCATCTTCCTGTGATACGGTGTGGCTGTCCGGGGCGGACGGATAATTCATCCGGGCCAACATCACCCTGCCGGTGTCATTATTGACCATGTACGTCCCGGTATCTCCGGTAAATGTCAGCAGATCGCCATTCCCGTAATTCTCCGTTTTTTCATAGTGCAGCGTTGTGTTTCCGGATCCGGTGAAGCGCCGTAGTACTTCTCCTGCATGGACCACTTCAGCCGTTGCCGGTGAACCCATGACTTCGGTAGGATGTGCGATCCGGGGGTCGGCTGTGGTTTCGGAGATAGTGCTGCTGCCCGGTGACGTAGAATTGAACTCCGAGATACAGCCGCAGCCGGTAATGCAGACAAGAAGCATGAGGACAACGAACGCTTTTCTCATCATGGGGCAGGTCACCGGTAGGCCGTTCATTTCCTTCTGTATCGCCGGGAGGCCAGTACGCCCAGTCCCGCTGCGGCAACGGGCACTGCCACCGGGAGCGGTGCAGTAGTTGCCGGTACGGCAGGTACTGCGGAAGAATCCGGCGAGAGGGAATAAGCAGTTGGCATCACACCCGTGGACGCCGGGGAAGAATCCGATAGCGGCATGTACCAGACATCGCCGGATATCCGGGAATTATCAGTCCCGCCGATAACCCAGATACCGTTCTGGAAGACGGTTCCCCCGCTGAGAAACCGCGGACTGAATCCGACCGTTTTATTTTCGGGTGTCCAGTTCGCACCATCTGTTGACGACCAGACTTCATTGGTCGCATGCGGCGGGGGATTTTTGGTTACCATGGGCATGGTCTCCCACAGCCCGCCGCCGAGTATCCAGATCTTATTATCAAATACGGTCACCGGCGGAAATTCCTGATAGGCAAAAGGCGCATCAGCATTAACTAATGTCCATGTTTTCCCATCCTGTGAAGACCACACATCTTTAGAGCCGCCTTCATTAAGGTAGGTATAACCCGTGGCAGGATCGGTATATCCGCTATCGCTGACACCACCGATCATCCAGAGTTTGTTGTCAAATACTACAACCCCCTTGCCGTATCGCGGGCTGAACTGTGCATCGGCCGTGACCCGGGTCCAGTTCATTCCGTCCGAAGATGACCATACATCATTTTTCAAATTACCTTCCTCACCCCCGGCAATCACCCAGAGCTTGTTGTCAAATACCGCAACCCCCATGTCGCTGCGTGGACTAAACTCCGCAGAAGGCGTCACAAGGGTCCAGTTCCTCCCGTCATAAGATGACCACACATCATTTTTCAAACCGTTTTCGATACTACCTCCAATTTCAACACGACCTCCGATCACCCAGAGTCGGTTGTTAAATACCGCAACCCCCATTCCCGATCGCGGACTGAACGGTGCGTTCGATATAATCAGGTCCCAGGTTTTTCCGTCAGCGGACGACCAGATGTCGTTCGTATCACAGGTAGCATGGGGAACAGGTGTGGTTACATTTTCAAAAACCCAGGTTTTCCCGTCATCCGGTGACGACATTATTGTGGTTCCGGTAGTGGCAGGACAACTCCACATATACCCCTCCTGGGTATGTCCCCCAATCACCCAGAGACGATCGTTAAATGCTGCAGTACCAAAATCGTATCGTGGGCCAAAACCCGCGTGGGATGTGATCTCTGTCCAGTTTCCATACGTGGACGTCCCGGCACGCATTATTGGGCCAGAAACAGTATCCTGAATTTCAGGTTCAATAGCAGTGGTGGTTCCCCACCTGTTGAAAAAATATATTTTATCGGATACTGCTGCGATATACTTCCCATCGGGAGATACGACAACAGGGAGAACGGTCGCATTGGTGGTAAACTGCCAGGATACCCTGCCGGACCTGTCAAACAGCGTCAGGTTTTTATCCGTCCCAATGCCGATTACCTCCCCGTCTCCGGATATCGCCGTACTGTAAACAGAATCCGACGTCGGGGAATTCCAGAGAATTTCTCCTTTATTCGTGAGCAGGTGAAGCTGGTTGTCCGCTGTCCCCACAACGATATGCTGTCCGTCACCTGTCATCGCCATTGCCCTCCCCATGCTCCCAAACGAACTCTCCCAGAGGATCTTTCCCTCATGGTCGAGATAATCGATCTTTCTGTTGGGATCCCCGAAGATAACAAAATTCTGTGAATCCGGTGAAATCCCGAGAGCATTTTCACCCCGGAATTGTTTCTTCCAGATCAGGACGCCATCCCGTGTAAACAGGTACACGTCATTGGTATACTCTCCCGCCACATTTTCGCCACTGGCAAGAATAAAATTCCCGTTGTCAGATATTTTGATATTGGAAATCGGGCTCTCGGTTGTCTGGTTCCAGAGAGGTGTTCCGGTTATGTCAAAACAGGAGAGTGAACGCGAGGCATAGCCAACAAAGATATCCTGCCCGTTGCTGGAAATTGCGATCGATCGCGGGGGTTCCCCTGAAGAAAAATCCCAGATTTTATGGCCCCTTGCATCAAAAAGAGTAATTTTATTTGACGCGGTTCTTGTAACCACACCGTGACAACATCCCGGGAGCATAGTGGAGACTCCGATCAGGGAATTATCCGGCGATATGGAAATTCCGGTTATCCAGGGTGATGTCCAGTCCCCGGCAGTGGTTTCAGGTGTATAGTTCCAAAGAAGCGTCCCGTTTTTTGATACGGCGAACAATTCTGACGCATCCGGGTTGGTGGCAACAAGGAACTGATCGTTACCGGATATCGTTACCGTGCCAAGAAATCCCTGGTGAATCTCTGTATCAGGATAATTCAGAGTCCACAAGGGAGCTGCTGCATGTGCTGCATTGATTAGTGACAGTGAAATTATAAGCAACAGGACGGTAATTGTGAAATTTGGTGTATTGTATCGTTTAGCCATTTTCTCATCCTGAATTAGTCATCATCGTGCAGATATCCGGTACGCCGTTCATTCATTTCTGTCTCTCCGGGAGGTCAGTACGCCCAGTCCCGCTGCAGCAATGGAAACTGTCGGCAGGAGCGGAGCCGGGTGCGTTGTCGGTACTTCTTGCGGAGGATTTCCGGTTGCGGCTGTCGTTGCTATGGAGAAATTTTGTAGGAGTACCGGTGAAGCCGTGGTATTCTGTGCGGGAGCCGTTTGTGTCGGGCTCTGGCGTTCGGTAAGATTGAATTGCGTACTCACCGGCTCACCATATTCCTGGTTGACCGGTGTGACCCTGACCCTGTAGGTAAACGGCACCCAGCCTGCCGTACGTACCGGGCAGGACCATTCCCCGGGAGAATTTTTACCCGGCTGTACTATGGCCGTTTCGGACATCCCCTCCCAGCCACCTCTAAGGCCCCCCGGAGGATATTCTTCTAATGCCGGCAATATATCAACGAGAATTTTTTCACCGGGCGGCATATTTGCCGTACCGTGCACTACAAAGGAATCATCGGTGGAATGATCCGTGATCGGATCAATGGTTATCTTGTTGAGATTACCTTCATGGGTTGTATTGGGCGATAGAGGAAACGTCCACTGGGGCTGGACTGCAAGGGCCGGGATGCACAGCAGACAGAGTGCCATGAGGGCGAATAGGAATCGTGATGCGTTTAGTATTTTTTTATACGGAATCCAGTTATCTCGCAACTCATTCTCGCCTGCCCTGTTTTTCCGTGTATCTGTCCGGGTCATCGTTTCAGCTCTTCCACGACCTATGAATAACGATAGCTCCCAGGCCCGCTGCAGCAATTGAAACCGCCAGCGGGAGCGGAGCCGGGTGCGTTGTCGGCATCTCATGCGGGAGATTCCCGGCTGGGGCTGCCGTTACCTGCGTAGAATTTTGCACGGATTCCGGGGAAGTGGAGATCCCGTATCCTATTCGGTCACGGACTGCCGTAAAGTTGGAAGGTGGAGTAAGACCGGGACTTGCCGCAGTACTGCGTTCAATATCCTCCGGAGACAGAATAGAGATGAGCCGGGAATCTTTCGCTGAAATCCGGGGGTCCTGGGAAGCAATGGTCACCACGTACTCCCCCGGGACGGCACCAGGAGTGACCTTGAAACTCGGGCCAATCCCGTGTGTCTGCCAGAGACTTGGCGTTGCATTGCACGACCAGGTATTGATTCCGCCCACCCCGGGTTCGATTGTGACGTTGGACTGGTAATCGCAGCCGCTTCCGCCCGGATTGAATGCGGCGCTATAGATCTGGAGAATGAGAGGAGAATCCGACACCGGCAGGTTCGTTGTCCCGGAGATAAAGAACACTTCATCAAGAGTATGATCTCCGACAGGATTGATGGTGATAAACGGCGTTGTGGCGGGGGTTAGATTTCCCTCATCAGCACTCGCGAATGGGACAATTATGAGTGCTGCAAGGACTATGGCAAACGGGGCAGGGATGATTATTTTTTCCGAGTTTATCATTTTAATTCCTACCAGTATTTATGCCAATCAATAAATCCTTCCGACTGTATACTCTGGTTGTCAATATTTACGAGGGCATAGGCGAGTCCGTACTCGTTTGATGACAGATTGCCCACGGGCATTGAAAGACGAATAATCCCAGTGTACGGATATGCCCATTCAAAGGTTATCGGTCCATGTGAACTTTTGAGATAATCCCCAAATTTTTTGTGTGTGGCTCCTGCATCGGCTCCCGATAACAGATGAGAATTCAGCGTTGAAGCTGACGCTATCATAAGTGCCTCGATTTTTTGTATTCCTGTGATTGACGGTGCGTTTGTGTATTCCGTGAAGTTTTTCGAGAGACAGAAAGGAACGGTTGAACTCTTTTTTGACAATTCTTCTTTTGGGAGAACTCTGGCTATGCCGGTAATGTAAAACACTTCATCGACCGTGTGGTTTCCGATGGGATCGAT
>Ga0183101_1000500_pt3 | contig 16951 bp, 16 predicted proteins | sample Biomet3_FD_127790 | JGI IMG/M metagenome (GOLD analysis project Ga0183101, IMG submission 127790) | Microbial communities from bioreactor (seeded with sewage sludge) at LBNL, California, USA - Biofuel metagenome 3 | ecosystem: Engineered > Bioreactor > Anaerobic > Unclassified ... | reverse complement strand
TTACTAAAAGAATTGCAAGTTTAGTCATAAATCCCCTAGCGGATTCGTTAAGAAATTCAGTAGCAGACTCGGTAAGAAATTCAGTAGCGGATTCCATAGTAAGTTCAAGAATCAGTTCAGCATCAAACTTAAGGTCTGAGCTGTACGTAGTGAGGATTCATTTCATGAGTAAAAAAACCGTTTTTCCAAAAGTAATGTGTACCCAGCATCCGGACTCGGCGTCAAAATATATTGCTACGCAGGAAGAGCCTGAAGAAGCTATAGAGGCTGCACAGATATTCGGCTGTGATGAGTACATGCCGGATTATGAAGGGAAGGCAACTCCCTACCATCAGAATGTCCAGATTGTATCAAAATTCATAGAAGAAACAGACCTGATCCCAGGAAAAGATATTTTTATCACTCCTCGAGCTCCGAGTGCGGTTCAGGAAAACCGGTTCAGGCAGCTCATGGTTATGATGTCAATTGCTGAGGCCAATCACAATGCTCTCGAATACTCGGATGTTCAGGCAATCAATGAGTTTGTGCACCCCATGACAGACAGCGTCAGGGAAATTATTGGAGCTCAACAGCATATGGTAGACGTAAGTGAGCTTGCAAAAAAGGAATTTGGTTTCTCAATGGAAGTCCCTCGCATAATTCCTCTCATAGAGGATGCTCCTGCGCTGCTTCATGCAAAAGAACTTGCAGAAAATACGATTCTTGCCTGGAAAGGACACTTCGGGACAGTTCCTGAGAAATTCAGGGTGTTTCTGGGTAAATCCGACTCTGCTCTCTCTTTTGGGCACATTGCAAGCACGCTTTCATGCAAATACGCAATAAACGGGATCTGCGAACTAAATTCCGAACTCGACACTCAAACTGGCATTATATTCGGAGCAGGAACACTGCCTTTTAGAGGACACCTGGACCTGAAGAATGCAGAGAACTTTTTCAGGGAATACCGGGGAGTCGGGACCATTACTCTCCAGTCCGCACTCAGGTACAGCCATAAAAAAGGGGACGCTGAATCTCTGGTAAAACTTGCAAAGGCCAGGCTACCTGAAACGCCTGAACTCTTTTCCGTCGAAGAAAAAGAAGAAATAATAAACCTTATTGGGATATTTGGGGCAAGCTACAGCAGGATTATCAGGCAACTGGCTCCTACAATAAACCGGATAGCTGACCTTCTTCCACAACAGCGGGATCGTCTTATGCACAAAGGCACAGGTGGCTATTCAAGAAGCGCTCCTGATATCTCAGGCCTGGTTAACCTCTGCCGTACCGATATAGGAAAAGAGCTTGAAGCCAGTATGCCTTCTGAAGACCTTCGGCTTCCAAGGGCAATTAAGTTTACAGGCGCTCTTTATTCCATAGGCCTGCCTCCAGAATTCATAGGGACAGGCCGTGCTCTTGAAGAAGCTCGGGAAAAACTCGGAGAAGCTGCCTGTGAAAACTTGCTTACAAAATACTTCCCCTCACTTGCAGGTGACCTGAAGTTTGCATCAGGATATCTGGATCTCAATGTAGCTTCTCGCTTCCTATCAAGTGAATGTTTGAAGGAAGTCCGCAAAGATTTCGATGTCCTGCATGAGACCTTTGATCTTGAAACCAGCCCAGAACCTTCATACCGCATCCTGGTAGAAATGATGCAGCCTGACCTCCTGCAGGCAGGAAGTAAAGGAAATTGTATGGACGAGGAAGTTTCCCAGCTTGTATGCTCGACCCTCACCAAAATGGGAAAAATAAGACAGGCTCTCGGTTAAGTAATTCCATCTCCGAACGGTTGACTTTCTTTTTTTTCTTTTTATTTTTTTAAGTTCCAGTACTGCTGACTCCTTAACTTTGCTTCTCATCAAAGTTTACCCCCTGGTTATCAGCCTGTTCCGTGGCATTGTCATCTTTTGAACTGCTTTTTGCAGGTACAGGAGTTTTAGCCGTTTCTGGAACAGTAACACCGGTAAGGTCGTTACTGAGACTTTACTAAACTCTCAATTGACCAATAGAAATAGACTTGTCATAAACTCCCAATTGACCAATAGGAATAGACTTGTCATAACTTGTTTCATCCATCAGTCATCTCTCCTCGTTTTAGAATATCTTATTGAAAAAATCAACATGTACACCAAGAATTTTTTATTAAAGTTAAAAAGCTAATTCAAAACATTTATTTTTGCTAACTGTTATAATATGAACTGTATAATATCATTAAAAAGAAAATCATTATTTAATATAGTGGAACTTACCCCCCTTAATGTGAAAATTCGTAAAAAAGAGCAAAAGTTAAAAATAAACGGGAATAACTGAGTACACGACAAAAAAATCACAAAACCACTACTGAGAAAGCACAGGATAGACAGTGTATCCCTGAAAAACATGAGAATCATTTCCATGTGCTTGCTCTTTCCATGCATTCCAACCTCCATGATTTAGAGGAATAATAATGATCACAGGTGAACTGAAAAACAAAATCGACCGCATATGGGACACTTTCTGGTCCGGCGGCATAGCCAACCCTTTAGAAGTTATCGAACAAATTACCTACCTGCTATTTTTACGGAGGCTGGACGACCTCCAGACGCTTGAAGAAAACAAATCAGTCCGCCTTAAACGCCCTATGGAGCGCCGCATTTTTCCTGAAGGTGAGGACGAGAAAGGTCGATCTTACGAAGACCTGCGCTGGTCCCATTTCAAAAACTTTACTCCGGCAGAGATGTTTACAATAGTCAGCGAACATGTTTTCCCCTTCCTGCGGATCCTGGGCGGAGACGACTCAACCTATGCCAAACACATGGAAGGCGCACGCTTCACCATACCCACGCCTGCCCTGCTTTCAAGAGTGGTGGACCTTCTCGACGACGTGCCAATGGAAGACCGTGATACCAAAGGCGATCTCTACGAATACATGCTCAGCAAGATAGCAACAGCCGGTCAGAACGGCCAGTTCCGAACCCCGCGCCATATTATCCGCCTGATGGTAGAGCTAACTTCCCCGCAGCCGACAGACATCATATGCGACCCCGCATGCGGGACAGCCGGATTTTTGATGTGTGCAGGCGAATACCTGCGTGAAAACTACCCGAATATCCTGCACGATGAAAAGCTGAAACAGCACTTCCACCAGGATATGTTTCACGGCTTTGATTTCGACAACACCATGCTCCGCATAGGCAGCATGAATATGCTCCTGCACGGCGTGGAAAACCCGGACATCCGCTACCGCGACTCTCTTGCCCAGGACTATTCCAGCGACGAAGAAGCTTATACTCTCGTTCTTGCAAATCCTCCTTTTGCCGGTTCGCTGGACTATGAGAGCACTTCAAAGGAACTCCTGAAGGTCGTCAAGACCAAAAAGACCGAACTGCTTTTTGTTGCCCTTTTTATGCGCCTTTTAAAGCCAGGCGGACGGGCGGCTGTTATCGTTCCTGACGGCGTGCTCTTCGGCTCAAGCAAAGCCCATAAGGAGCTTCGCCGCATGCTTGTCGAGGAGCAGAAGCTTGATGCGGTTGTTTCACTTCCGGGCGGCGTTTTCAAGCCTTATGCTGGTGTTTCTACTGCTATCCTCCTTTTCACGAAAACAAATTCAGGAGGCACGGACCATGTCTGGTTCTACGATATGCAGGCCGACGGCTGGAGCCTTGACGATAAACGAAGCCCGCTTTTGAGCGAGGACAAACTGGGCCCTGTTCCTTCAGCCGAGCTTAACGAAGACGAGCACGCAAAAAATAACCTTCCTGACGTCCTTTCCCGCTGGCAGGAACGCAATAACAGCGAACTTAAACGCGCCAGGACCGAGCAGAGTTTCTGCGTGCCAAAGACGGATATTGCAGACCAGGGTTACGACCTTTCCCTCAACCGCTACAAGGAAGTTGTGTATGAAGAAGTGGAATACAGAGCCCCGAAAGAGATACTCGAAAGTCTCGCAAAGCTGGAAGTGGAGATTCAGCAGGGGATGAAAGAACTGGAAGGGATGCTAAGTGAATAATGTTCCTCTTGAAGCTGTCCTACTTTCACTAGAAAGTGGTGCTCGCCCAAAGGGCGGAGTATCTGCTGATTCAGGCGATATTCCGAGTATCGGAGGTGAACATCTTACTGACGATGGAAACTTTGATTTTTCTAACATCAAACGCATTCCCATATCTTTTTACAAGAAGATGAAGAGCGGCCATATTTGTCCATTCGATATTCTTATCGTCAAGGACGGTGCAACCACAGGAAAAACAAGCTTTGTTCATCCTAACTTTCCATTTAAAGAAGCTGCAGTAAACGAACATATCTTCTGCGTCCGTGTCAATCCAGAGAAAGCATTACCTGCCTATATATGTCATTTTTTACGTTCAGTAGAAGGCCAAAAATCTATCCTACGAGACTTTCGTGGAGCTACTGTAGGAGGGATTTCGCGTGAGTTTGCTACAAAGGTAATTCTTCCTCTACCTTCCTTACCAGAACAACATAGAATTGTAGATATTCTGGACCGTGCGGAGGCTCTCCGAGCTAAACGTAGAGCCTCTCTTGATCAGCTTGATGACCTCACTCAAGATATTTTTATAAATATGTTCGGCGGTCATGCAATGAAGGAATGGCCAGTAACAACTATTGCCAGCTTGGCTCATCCAGGTAAAGGCTCTATACGTACAGGTCCATTTGGAAGCCAGCTGTTGCATAGTGAATTTGTAGATGAAGGAATAGCTGTACTCGGTATTGATAACGCTGTTGCCAATGAATTTCAATGGGGAGCGCGACGCTTTATCAGTGAAGCAAAATACAAGGAACTAAAGCGATATACTGTACGGCCAGGTGATGTTCTAATTACAATAATGGGTACGTGTGGTCGATGCGCAATAGTGCCAGATGACATTCCTATTGCTATCAACACTAAGCACCTCTGTTGTATTACCCTTGATCAGGAAAAATGTATACCAACCTATTTGCATGCATATTTTTTACGTCATCCTATTGCACAGCGCTATCTTGCTCAAACTGCCAAGGGAGCAATAATGGCAGGGCTAAATATGGAGATCATTAAAAAAATGCCGATTCCTCTTCCCCCATTACTTTTCCAAAAAGACTTCGCTCATCATGTAGAAGCCATTAACAAACTAAAAACAGAATATAAAGCTTCGCTGGCAGACCTGGATGAACTTTTTGCATCTCTCCAGTGCCGGGCTTTCAGGAGGAATTGTAATTGAGCGCTGTTCCGCCATTTTCAGATGGCCAAATTGAAGCATTAGCAAAATTGCTTGGGGAATGTGGAACTGGTGATGACATTTCTCGAGTTTTGATAAATAGGGATTTGGTAGACAATTCAGGTGAATCAACTAAATGGAGACGTATTTACTGGGTTTTTATTAACTGTCAAAACCAAAATCATTGCGGGAATAAGATCATTGACTTCATTCAATCTTTTCTAGAACCCTCTCGGTTTGTTGGACGTAATGACGAGTTTGAGGCTAATCGTCAAAAGCTAAACACCATACTTTCGTTTTCAGGTTTGGAATATGGTAAGGATGGAAAGTTCCATTATTGTGAGAATGCAAAAACTCTTGATGAAGCTGAAAAAAGAGTACGAACTATACGAGCAAAGTTTCAGGGGAGACAAATACATCCAGAAGTCTTAAAGTATTGTCGGCCTGAACTTCTGCAGGATAATTATTTTCACGCAGTATTTGAGGCTTGCAAAGGTCTGGCCCAAAGGATACGTGATCTTTCTGGAGTACAGGCAGATGGATCTGATCTTGTCGATAAAGTGTTTTCAATACAGAAGCCGATCTTGGCAATTAATTCGCTGCGTACAGAGACTGAAAGATCCGAACACAAGGGTTTTGCTTTACTTTTAAAAGGCTGTTTTGCTGGTGTCCGAAATCCGTTAGCTCATGGACCAAAGATACTCTGGCAGGGTGAAGATGATGCTGCTGATTATCTTTCTCTTATTTCACTCCTGCATAGAAAACTGGATGAGTGTACCGTGACAGGACTTGGAGGAAACTGATTTTTATGAAAGCCACTGAAGCCAAATTGCTTGATTTTCTCAGAAAATCGCCTCAATTTGTGATTCCTATTTACCAGCGCACATACTCATGGACTGAAAAGGAGTGTCGGCAGCTATGGGACGATATTCTTCGCACAGGCAATAATGATGATATCTCAGCTCACTTTGTTGGTTCTATTGTCTACATAGAAAAAGGGATTTATCAGGTGTCAAGCCAGTCTCCTCTACTCGTAATCGACGGACAGCAGCGTCTGACAACAGTAACATTGCTGATAGTTGCTCTTGCCAGAGCGCTTGAAAAACTAGATGAGAATAATCGCGAGCCTCTTGAAGGATTTTCTCCTCGCAAACTTCGAAATTATTATCTGCTCAACCCTGAGGAAGAAGGAGAAAAATATTACAAACTTATCCTTTCACAGACTGATAAGGATTCTCTTACTTCTATTGTCTCCAACAGAGAGCAGCCAAAAGAGTTTTCTCTGCGGGTAACGGAAAATTTCAAACTTTTCGAATCATGGATTGCCGGATGTAAAGATGATCTAACTCCTCTGTGTAAAGGGCTGGCCAAACTTATAGTGGTTGATATCGCGCTCAATCGCGATCAGGACAACCCGCAGCTCATTTTTGAAAGCATGAACTCAACGGGCAAGGAACTCAGCCAGGCTGACCTGATCCGCAATTACATCCTTATGGGACTGGAACCGCAATTACAAACAAGGCTTTATGAACAGTACTGGCGGCCAATGGAAGTGGATTTCGGACAGGAAGCCTACAGTGAGCAGTTCGACGGTTTCATGCGCCACTATTTGACTGTTAAAACAGGAGAGATTCCCAGAATAGGGGAAGTCTATGAGGCGTTTAAGGTTCATGCTAATTCCACAAAAACGGCACAGGCAGGAGTAGAAGCGCTTGTAGCCGACATCCGGACCTTTTCCTGCTACTTCTGCGCTATGGCTCTCGAAAAAGAGACTGATCCAGATTTGAAACTTGCTTTCCACGACTTACGGGAGCTTAGAGTAGATGTAGCTTATCCATTCTTGCTCGAACTCTATCACGACTATGCAACCGGAATGCTGTCAAGGGAAGATTTTGTTGCAGCAGTTCGGCTGATCGAATCCTATGTGTTCCGGCGTGCTATCTGCTCTATTCCCACAAACTCGATGAACAAGACCTTTGCAACCTTTTCCAGATATCTAAAAAAGGACCATTATCTCAAAAGCATCCAGGTACACTTTTTTCAGTTGCCTTCATATCGCCGCTTTCCAAACGATGAGGAGTTCAGGCGCGAATTGAAAATCCGGGACCTCTACAACTTCCGAAGCCGCAGCTATTGGATCAGACGTTTGGAAAACTATGGACGTAAAGAACGTGTGCAGGTAGATGAGTACACTATCGAACATATAATGCCACAGAATGAGAATCTCTCCACAGCCTGGAAAACAGAACTTGGCACAGAATGGAAACGAATTCATGAAACGTGGCTGCATACCCTTGGCAACCTCACACTCACTGGCTACAACTCAGAATATAGTGACAGGTCCTTCACAGAGAAACGTGACATGCCTGGCGGTTTTAAGGAAAGCCCTCTCAAACTCAATAAAGGACTTGGTCAGCTCGACCAGTGGAATGAAGAGACTATTAAAGAAAGGGCAAGCAGGCTGGCAGAAATAGCTCTTAATGTATGGGCAATGCCAAAACTGACTACCGATACCCTTGAGGCGTACAGGACAAAGGCTACAGCATCTGGTTACACAATTGAAGACCATCCATCCCTGTTAACGGGAACAGTGCATGAGCTTTTCGAAGCCTTTCGCAAGGAAGTATTGGCTCTTGATCCCTGTGTAACCGAGGAGTTTCTCAAGCTCTATGTCGCCTATAAAGCTGAGACTAACTTTGTGGATGTGGTACCACAAGCAAAACGGCTGATCCTGTCTCTCAATCTGCCTTTTTCTGATATCAACGACCCAAGAGGGCTCTGCAAGGATGTCTCCGATGTCGGTTGTTGGGGGAATGGCGACGTAAAAGTCGGCCTCGGATCACTGAATGAACTGCCCTATGTAATAGGTCTGGTGCGGCAATCTTTCGAACACCAGATGAGTAACGGAGGATATTAATGACCAATTTTGCCTTTCTCGAAGCCGAATGGCCTTCTTTGTATGAGGCAGCCGAAAAAGCCTCAAATGCGGTTTATCCTGACCCTCGCACTGCCTGTTTTTACGCTCGCAGGGCTCTGGAGCTGGCTGTGCAGTGGATATATAAGTACGATTATTCACTGCTCCTGCCGTATCAGGAAAATTTGAGTGCTCTCATTCATGAGCCTACATTCAAAAAAGTTGCGGGAGAGGCAATCTTCAACAAAGCACGTATCATTATCCGGCTTGGAAATGAGGCTGTGCACAGCAACAGTTCCATTCAGGCATATGATTCAGTGACAGCCGTGAGTGAACTTTTCCACATCACCTACTGGCTGGCACGCACCTATGCCCGAAAAGAAAAGCCTGAACCCGGGCTGAGCTTCAACCCTGAAGACCTTCCAAAAACAACAGTCCCGAAGCAGACAATAGAACAGCTTCAAAACCTGGAAAACAGCCTTCGGGAAAAAGACGAAAAACTCTCTCTACTTCTGGCCGACAAATCCGCAATGGACGAAGAACTAAAACGCCTGCGTGCCGAAGTTGCAAAGGCAAAAGAAGCTTCAGCCCTACAGCCGGACACACACGACTATTCCGAAGCTGAGACCCGCGACTACTTCATTGACCTCATGCTTAAAGAAGCCGGCTGGGCCCTTGACAAAGCTCAGGACAGGGAATTTGAAGTCTCAGGCATGCCAAACGAAAGCGGGGTCGGTTTTGTAGACTATGTGCTCTGGGGCGACGACGGAAAACCCCTTGCCCTCGTTGAAGCAAAGCGCACCAAAAGAGATCCTCGGGTTGGCCAGCAGCAGGCAAAACTCTACGCCGACTGCCTGGAAAAACAATTTGGGCAGAGGCCGGTGATTTTCTACTCAAACGGATACGAAAACTGGATCTGGGACGATTCCATGTATCCTCCAAGGCAGGTGCAGGGTTTCTACAAAAAATCCGAACTTGAACTCCTTATCCAGCGGCGCAGCAGCCGCAGGTCTCTTTCCGAAGCCAAAATTAACTCAAAAATTGCAGACCGCTACTATCAGACTCGTGCCATCCGCCGCATAGGAGAATCCTTTGAACAGGACAATGACAGAAAAGCCCTGGTAGTAATGGCAACAGGCGCTGGCAAGACCCGTACAGTTATTGCACTCTGCGACCTCCTTATGCGCTGCAACTGGGTCAAACGAGTGCTTTTCCTGGCCGATAGGGTAGCTCTGGTCAACCAGGCCGTAAACGCCTTCAAGCGTCACCTTCCTGACTCCGCACCTGTGAACCTTGTAACGGAAAAGGACACCGACGGGAGAGTGTTCGTTTCAACCTATCCGACAATGATGAAGCAGATCGAAGAAATGAACAATGGACAGCGCCGCTTTGGATCCGGGCATTTCGACCTTGTAATTATTGACGAAGCGCACCGTTCGGTTTTCAAGAAGTACAGAGCGATTTTCGACTACTTTGACTCTTTCCTTGTTGGCCTTACAGCAACGCCCAAAAATGAAATCGAACGAAATACCTACAGCCTCTTTGACCTTGAACCAGGTGTTCCCACAGACGCCTACCAGCTCGAAGAAGCTGTAAAGGACGGTTTTCTTGTCCCTCTAAAAGCAGTTTCAGTGCCCCTGAAGTTCCAGCGTCAGGGGATCAATTACGACGACCTCTCAGACGAGGATAAAGAGCAGTGGGAATCTCTGGATTGGGGGGACGAAGACGGAGAAATCCCTGACAGGGTAGAGGCCGAAGCCGTCAACAAGTGGCTGTTTAACAAAGACACCGTAGACAAAGTGCTGGCACACATTATGGAGCGGGGCCTGAAAGTCGCTGGCGGTGACCGTCTGGGCAAGACCATCCTCTTTGCCAAGAATCAGGCTCATGCTGAGTATATTGCCGAACGGTTCAATGCCAATTATCCGCATTTCAAAGGCGAGTTTGCCCGTGTTATAACTTTCAAGACCGAATACGCCCAGAGCCTGATAGACAATTTCTCGGTAAAAGAAAAAGCCCCGCATATTGCTATCTCAGTGGACATGCTTGACACAGGGATCGATGTGCCAGAGGTCGTAAATCTTGTGTTCTTCAAACTGGTGCGTTCCAGGACAAAGTTCTGGCAGATGGTAGGATGTGGTACCCGTCTGTGTCCTGACCTTTTAGAACCTGGAAAAGACAAACAGTTCTTTTATCTTTTTGATTACTGCCAGAACCTGGAGTTTTTCAGCCAGAACCCGGAAACCACTGACGGTTCACTGGGAGATTCGCTTGGTACGCGCCTGTTCAAATCACGTCTTGAATTACTCTCAGAACTTGACCGAAAACTTGAATCTGACAGCGATTGTGAAGTCGGTGCCGAGACCTCGGAAATATACGGTGAACCGAAAACTGAAGCTGAAGTTCGCTTCTCGATTGCCGAAACGCTACACAGTGAAATTGCCTCAATGAACCTGGATAACTTCGTAGTGCGTCCAAGGAGGAGACTGGTCGAAAAATACTCAAGACCCGAAGCCTGGATAAAACTATCCAGCGAAGACCTCTCCGAGCTTTCCCATGAGGTCGCAGGTCTTCCCTCAGAATTACAACCAGAAGCCGAGGAAGCAAAACGTTTTGACCTCCTGGTCCTGAACCTGCAACTGGCTTTACTGCGTGCCGAGCCTGCTTTTGAGCGCCTGAGCAATCAGGTCAGAGATATTGCTGGTCTCCTTGAAGAAAAATCAGCTATTCCAATGGTACGTGACCAGATGGCTCTAATTCTGGATGTGCAGACCGATGAATGGTGGGAGAATGTGACAACTCCCATGCTGGAAACGCTTAGACGGCGTCTGCGTGACCTGGTAAAACTGATAGAAAAGCACCACAGAAAGCCGCTTTACACTGATTTCAAAGACGAAATGGGCAGCGAAACCGACGTGGAATTACCGGGCTTTACTGAAGCCGGAGATTTTGGAAAGTTTCGCGCCAAGACCCGTGCCTTCCTCCTGGAACATCAGGACAATACCGTAATCCATAAGCTTCGGATGAACATGCCATTGACTGCAATTGATCTTGATGAGCTGGAGCGGATACTCTCTGAAAACGGGTTGGGAGGACCGGAAGAAATTGCCCGTGCCAAAGAGATGTCACATGGACTCGGTCTCTTTGTGCGTTCACTTATAGGTCTTGATAGGGAAGCTGCAAAACAGTCGCTGGCCACATTCCTGACAGGTAAGACCCTGGCTGCAAACCAGATAGAGTTCATAAACTTGATTATTGATCATCTTACAGAACACGGAGCAATGGACGCTGCATTACTTTATGAGTCACCATTTACTGACCTTACGCCACAGGGCCCAGATGGGCTTTTCACCTCAGCTCAAATTGATGAATTAATAGCTACATTGGAGCAGATCACGGCAACAGCATTAGTGCCCCCATGCTCGCAACAAATTACTGCATGAAAATCTTTTGCGCCGCTTTGGATAAGTAAGACTTTCAGGCAATAGTAGGAAATTGATTTAACATCCATTTTGAATGAACTGAAAAGGGTTAAACATAGGGCAAATAAGAGATTATTTAAAAAAGAGTCTTCGGAGTGAGTCGACCGAATTTTGTAAATAGCCGACTGAATTTACTTCCGATTCAATATATTAGTTGATTTTTAGTAAATTGATTATTACTGTATTAAGCCAGGAAGTGAGATTTTTAACAGGCTTCTTAAGGCTTCACAGTGTCAATCAAATCCAGAATTCTTAGAGCAAGATGTGCACCGTTTGCTCCATTATCGATCCCTACACTTCCGACAGGCACTCCTGGGGGCATCTGGGCAATAGAGAGCAGGGCATCGAGTCCACCAAGCTTCGCGCTTACTGGGACTCCCACTACAGGTCTTTTTGTTCTGGAAGCTACAACCCCAGGAAGGGCTGCAGATAGACCTGCAATTGTAATAAAGACCTTTGCATCAGTACTTGAGATGTAGCTTTCAAGTTCTTCAGGGTTCCTGTGAGCAGAGATAACCATTACTTCGTAAGTGTATTTGCTCTTTTCAAGCACGGATACCGCACGGTTGGCAATAGGCCTATCGGATTCGGAACCCATAATTACTGAGATATCAACCATTTTTAGTTTCTCCTGAGAAATCAGGGCAGGCTTCCTTTGCCGCTTAACTCGTTCTGACGTTCGATACTCATCCTGATAAGAGTCTCAAAAATAGCCTTTATAGATCCCACATCAAGGTTGAGCTCGGTTGCGGCATTTAAAGCTCTGTTAATTACAACCTCGTTTTGCTTCTGGTCATTTATCGAAGTTCCATTTATTCTTTTTGATTCAAGTACTCTTTCAGCCAGATTTACTCTTCTATCAATGAGAGCAAGAATTTCCCTATCAATTTCTTCTATTTCTCTGCGGACATTCTCAAGTTCGCTCAAGTGAACCCCTCGTTTTATAAAGACATTGCGTCTCTGTTATTTATAGAGGTTTCTATAACCCTACCTTCGATCCCACAGTTTTCCCAGGCCGACCTGAGTTCTTCGATCTGGTTTTCTTTGACAAGCGCAACATATGCTGGGCCCGAACCGGATAGACTTACCCCTTTTACTCCACATTCCAGGGCTCGAAGAATGCACTCGGTATCAAAGCCAAGAGCGCTGCAGTAGAGGAAACCGTTTAAAGTCATTGCTTTTTCATACTCTCCTGCAAGTGCAAGTTCATATGCCATATCTATATACGGGGCAATGAGTTCTGAACGCTTAACATTTGTTTGTGAACTGAACACTTTTCTGTTCGGCGCAAAAATAAGGACTTTTGAATTGTATTCTTCTCTTTTAAGCAGTTTCAATTCCCGGTTATCAGTGATCACAACTCCACCGAAAAAAGAAGCGCAAGCGTCATCAAAAGATCCTGTTATGGTTACTTTTGCTTCTCTTGCAGCTCTTACCCCAAGTTTCACAGCATCAAGAGGAGGCATTGATTCCCCAATAGCGTTTAAAGTTGCCAGTACAGTTGCATTGGCAGCTGCACTGCTGCTCTTAAGCCCACCTGCAAGAGGAATATTGCTGCTTGTTTTTACCTTGCCCCCAAGTTTAATCTCAAAGTGTTCGAGCACAAGTTCAACACACCTTTCAATAAGAAAAGTGTCTGCTTCAGGCATTCCCTCAATCGATCCGTGGACTTTTCTCTCGCGATCTGAGAGTTCCACCTCTGAATATGTTTTTAAGCCAGTTCCAAATGCCGCACCTTTCCAGGTTGCAAATGCTGCGATAATGGTTCCTGCTCCCGACGCGCAGGCGTGACCTTCGAGTATCATCATGCCCAGAATGCGCTGTTCTTTAATATTTTTTACTGCGTTCCTTCACAGGATCCAGGTCTCCTGAAACGCAGAGCTCTGCAACATATTCATAAAAAAAGCGGACATCCACAAATATAAATAGTAAAGTTGAATCACGTATATAAAAAATACTTCTAAATATTATCAGAGAGCGCTATCTGAATCAGGAATAAACATTTCTAATTTCAGATCTACAGATTTAATCAAAAACGGGGAATCATTATCGAGACCAGGAAAGTACAGCAGACAGGTGGATCTACTTACATTATTTCCCTTCCTAAACAATGGGCTGAAAAAGTGGGGATCAAAACAGGCACGAGGGTTTCCATTCAAGCTCAACCTGACGGAAAACTACTGATAAATCCCATTCTTGAAGGGCGGTCAATCAAAACGAAAAGAATTGATGTTACAGGGTGTGGAGCAAAAGCACTTGAACGAGACATTATTGCTGCATATCTCCACGGATATGACAGGATCGAACTTTTCTCGGAAAGGATACTCGTTGAACAGAAGCAAACAATTAGGAAGGTATGCTACAAACTCATAGGTCCTGAAATTATTGAAGAAAGCTCGAACTGTGTGGTTATCCAGGACCTCCTTAACCCGAATGAACTTCCTATCAAAAAAGGTGTACAGAGGATGTTCCTTATTGCGGTGTCCATGCAAAAGGATGCGGTAAGAGCCTTTAAAACTATTGATCACGACCTTGCACTTGACGTAAGTCAGAGAGATGACGAGGTTGACAGGTTATATCTCCTGATCTCCAAGCAGTTTCGCTCGATTCTCTGTGAAGGAGGAATGCCGGACACCACGGAAACAAGTATAGAGGAATACCATGAGTTCAGAATGGCGGCAAGCCCTCTAGAAAGGATAGCTGACCACGCACAGAAAATAGCAAATGCCACCTCAAAGCTGCAAGAGCCTGTTAATGATAAGGTGATGGAAGAGATCGATAAACTCAATGCTTCTTATATGGAACTGGTAAAACAGTCAGTTGAGGCCCTATTTGAGGCGAATACTTCTCTTGCAAATCAGGTAATAGATAATGTTGACAACATGCGCGCATGGGTAGAAGAACTGCATGAATCTGTTCTGAAATTGAAATCAAATGAGATTATGATTTCACTCGGGACAGTCATAGACAGTTTATCCAGAATAGGAGACCTTAGCTCCAATATAGCCGAAATTGCTATAAACATGGCAATTCGGGACAGATGAGCAAATTTGAGATAGATGAACAAAATTCTATCGAAGAAACCAGAGGCTCTCTCCAATCTGAAAAGGTAAATAATAGGTATTTCCAGGCAAAATATCTATGTGTTTCCAGGTAAAAACTCTCACAAGTAATAAAAAAGTTAAATATATAACTAAGGTCTTAAATCGAGATAATAAGTTTACCTTTCAATGCTCTGAGTCGCTCAAAAAATATCTTTAAATTTATAAAAATGTTTTAGAGTTCCCCAAAGATATCTTGAAATATCTGGAGGAAAATTGAGCTGTAAAAGTTATAAAAAGAATTAAGTGAGAAGGATACCAGAAGATATTCTCATAAAAATGATTTATATTTTTAAGATTGAATGAATAAAAATAGGAAAAAATATAAAGGAAAGTGCAGAACATCAGTGCACATATAAAAATTTAGTACTAATAAAAAGAGTTCGTGAGAGCTCAAAGTCTTCTGGATAACAAGCTTTTTATCTATGGATAAAAAGCTTTTTTATTAATGTGGTGAGGGAATCAGGCGATAGAAAGCAATTTATTTATATTCTGGTGTTATTTCCACGGAAGCACTTTCTATTCTACCGTAGAAAGAACCTTAAACTTCCTATTTACTCTCAGATATACTGGAAAGGAAAAAACATCTATAATTTCCCCTAATCCCCTCAGTACGATAAATAGAAGTTACTTAAGTGCATGGATCAATAGATTAAAAATTTAAGTACCAATACGTAAAGGAAAGCAATCCGAGAAATCCTTAGGTACTATGCTTTTCCCAAAGGAGGGAAGCTATGAATATGTTAGAACGATTTAAGGTAAGCTTTTCAAAAATGTTCAATAAACTGTTCAAGAAAAAAGGAGCATGCATAGGAATCTACGGCCCCCCCAATGCCGGTAAGACGACCCTTAGCAATCGGATCCTTAAGGATTGGGTCGGAGCTGAAGAAACAATGGGTTCGGTTTCTCATATCGCTCATGAAACCCGGCATGCCAAGAGAAGGAACGCAATAAATATTGAGACCAACGGACACACAATTAGCCTCGATATTGTAGACACGCCCGGACTTGCCACAAAAATCGATTTCCATGACTTCATGGAGCAGGGAATGAGTGATTCCGAATCCAAGAAACGATCCAAAGAAGCAACAGAAGGCGTAATCGAAGCTGTCAAATGGCTGGATGACCTTGATGGTGTCATACTTGTTATGGATTCCACCGAAAATCCCTATACTCAGGTCAACGTAACAGTAATAGGGAATATGGAAGCCAGAAACCTTCCGCTTCTTATAGTAGCAAACAAGGTAGACCTTCCTGATGCCGATCCAGCTGTCATAAAGGAAGCCTTTCCACAGCATCCTATGGTGCCGGTTTCTGCCCTTGAAGGAGTGGGAATGGACTCGTTTTATGAAGCTCTGGCAAAACAGTTCGGGTGATCCGTATGCAGGGAATTCAACTTGATTTGATATCCGAAGCCAGAATCTCTCAGATGGCTTCGATGGAAAAAGTCAGATACATAATCGATGAGGTACGAAAAGGTAAAATTTTAGTGCTTGAAAAGGGCCTGAACCCGATGGAGGAAGCAAAGCTTATAGAAATGACAATGTCAGCGATTCAGCCTGATGTTTTTTCGGGAATAGAGATGCAAAGCTATCCTGCGAATACGGACGGTTCATTTCTTGGTAAAATTTTCAAAAAACAGAGCAGTAAGAGACTTACGGTAATAGGGCCTGCAAACCAGCTCAAAACCCTAAAGAAAGATCGGAATCTCATAAGTGCACTTGTCTCTGCAAGTAAGTAAACGAAGTGGAAGCAATGTGTGCCCAAAAGACCCAAGACGAGGAAGCTATAATCTACCCTCCCCAGTCTCTAGGCTCCTTTGAGATGGGCAGGAATGATGTCAACTTAGTCTGTACTTACGGGAAAATTGCCGTATGGTTTGGACGGAAAGTTCCTGATTATATTATAGCGCAGATACTAATCGGAATTTCAAAAGTTGACCAGTCTACAGTTCATGAGTTTGAAATTGTCTGCAGTTTTGATGAGATTACGGAATATGAGAGTAAAGGGTACACACTCGTGTCCTATGGAAAAACAGCCGGTGGTTATCGCGTAAATTATAGTATTCCTTTTTCCAATAAAAAAGCCCTTTTCCACCTATCAAAATTTATACTTGAAGAGCTCCAAAAAGGAGAAACGCGTAAAGACTTTTATTGGAATGGAAATGACTGTGATATCCAGAGGCTCTATTACGAATTTAAAAATAATATTGAGAACTGGGAACTGAAAGCTATTAATTATAAAACTGAGTCGCAAACAAGCAGGTAATACCTGAACTGCTGGCATTGC
>Ga0183101_1000455_pt2 | contig 17035 bp, 18 predicted proteins | sample Biomet3_FD_127790 | JGI IMG/M metagenome (GOLD analysis project Ga0183101, IMG submission 127790) | Microbial communities from bioreactor (seeded with sewage sludge) at LBNL, California, USA - Biofuel metagenome 3 | ecosystem: Engineered > Bioreactor > Anaerobic > Unclassified ... | reverse complement strand
GTGGGAACAGCGCGAATTTGCGGAATTGGTGTCTCGAGTGTCTACGATGTCTGACCGCAAATATGATATGCCTCGTGTTGAATATGAGGACATCGCGGGTTCAACTTCAAAGTGCAACACCCGCTGTTTGACTATTAGCGTATTCCAAAAAGGTTGTATAGGGGGTTTTGAACCCCAGGCACTTTCTTGGCCTCCAGTTTAAGCGGCACATTGCCTCGACAATTCTGTTCTTGGTAACGTCTGCAAGGCTTACCCCCTTAGGAAAGTATTGGCGTAGAAGCCCGTTTGTATTTTCATTCAGTCCACGTTCCCAAGAGTGATACGGGTGGGCAAAATAACCATTGGCTTCAAGCTTGCTGGAAATCTCAGCGTGGTAGCTGAATTCCTTGCCATTGTCATAGGTGATGGTGTGCACATATTCCTTGATGGGACTCAAAAGTCCAAGGATAACCCTTGTGACTTCACTGGCAGACTTATTTTGCGCTTTACCTACCAACGTCAAACGGCTTTTCCTCTCTGCCAGGGTAACAAGAACGGGGCCGCCCTTACTGCCTTCAACCACGTCGGCCTCCCAGTCGCCAAGGCGCGAGCGCTCATCGACAACCTTCGGGCGCAGGTCAATGCTGATGCGATCTTTGATCTGGCCCCGCCTGTCCGGTTTGCCATATCGTCTTTTACGCCTACGCTGACAACGTAAATGTGTGTACAGCGTTCCCCCGGTCTTCCTGTTCGCGAGAATGCGCTGGTAAATCCATTCGTGACTAACGCTTACTCCTTGCAGCGCAAGTGCGCCTGACACTTGCTCTGGACTCAAGTCGTGGCAAATCATTTGCTCTACTGCCAGCCACGTTGCAGGTGAAATCTGAGCCTTTCCTTTATGGGCCTGCCTTTCTTGGCTTTTTCTTTCAGCCTGCTGATAGCGATAACCGCGCAACCCCTTGTTGCGGGCATACTCCCGACTAATTGTAGCGGTGCTGCGGTTCAATTCGCTCGCTATGGTTCTCATGGATTTACCGCTTTTCAGACTACAGAAAATGTAATAGCGTTCTTCCTTGGCAAGGTGCGTGTAGTGCATAGTTCCCTCATCTGTGGTGGATAGAGAGCTAAGGTATTACCGCACCTTGCTTTTTTATCCAACACCGGGGGTGTTGCACTTACGACTTGAATCCGCCTTTTTTGAACGATAATCATTATGGGAATAATTATTTTTTAGACAAATCATATAGACATTGTAGCTTATAAGGCGTCAAAATAATTATAATAATAATTATAGAACGATTACATGCCCGCATTCATATTGCATGGTTCACCCCGCGACCTTCACCCAGTTCACTTTTGTATCAAAAAAATTTAATTATTAGTGCCGCGCTGCATATTCTGTTGAATTCTTGCCGATTCACTCGTAAATCACATAGCACGTACGGCAAATACAATGCGGCTCTCCGTCCTGCTGCGCGTAACAGGGCTTATACACATCCGCACGCTGCTGAGGCGATAAAACAATGGACCGAAGCGTGAAAAAAAAGTTCTACATCCGCATGCTGCGCATACGGCAAAGACTGGGCATATTCTGGCCCATACTGTTCAATGGCGCTGTGCTTTTTGTCATATTCATACTGGGCAGTCTTGGGTACAAGTATATAGAAGGGTGGTCTTTTTTTGACGGTTTTTACATGGTTCTTATCACCCTCTCCACAATCGGGTTTGGCGAGGTGCACCCGCTTACCGAGTCTGGGAAGTGGCTTACCACCTGCATTATTATTTCGGGCGTCATGTACTTTGCCCTTCTCATTGGTTATTTTGTGCAACTGGCTTCTGAGGGACGCGTTTTTCAAATGATGCGGAGGCGCAGAGTGGACAAGGCAATAGCGGCTCTTTCGGGCCATTGCGTATTGTGCGGGTTTGGGCTGGTGGGTCGCGTGGTGGCCGCAGAGCTGGCCGCGGACGGCGTGGATGTGGTGGTGGTTGAGACGGACGATAAAAAGGCGGAAGAAATTGAAAACGCCGGCTACTTTCTTGTTCTGGGCGACGCCACATCCGACAACGTCATGCAGCGTGTAGGGCTGAACAGGGCCAAGGCGCTTGTGGCGTCCATGTCCAACGACCCGGCCAACGTATATGTGGTGCTTTCGGCGCGCTCCATGAACCCCGACCTGTATATCGTATCTCGCGCCAGCGACAACCGCCACATCAGCAAGCTAAAAACAGCCGGAGCCAACCGGGTCATACTGCCGCACATGATCGGCGGGCAGTCCATTGCCCAGGCCATCCAGCGACCGCTGGTCGAATCGTTTATGCATCGCAGCAGCGACGCCAACGATGAGGTGCAGCTTGACGAATTTGTGGTGTCCGACACCTCCCCCCTTGTGGACAAAAGTCTGGCGGAGGCGGCCCTGACCAAGACGCACGACGTGATCATACTCGCCATCAAAAGCCCGGGAAATCCCATTTTGCAAAAAACGCGCGCTGATACTGTGGTGCGGGCGGGTGATATACTGCTGGTAGCAGGCTCAAAGATTCACCTGCAAGCGCTTAACGACATGATGTAGCCGCCCGCTCAGGGCAACTTGCCAATATTTGCCCGCACCCTGCCCATGCAAAAGGCCGCCCAACAAAGGACGGCCTTTTTAATGAGCTCAGTCAGGATGCCAGCAGGAATGCAAACAGAGGTTATCTTGCGCCGCGACAGAGATGACTGACGATTTGTTTTACACGATAAATGCGCCACCAACTACTGCGATAGTTCAATAACATGGCAGCAAATTTCCGCAAGATTCACGCGCCAATTATTTGCTTTGCCCGATCCGACTGATTGGGAAACATATCTGAAGGCACAGCCTCTCTCCCCATTTTTTCACAAACCATATAGCGTGCGCAATTTTTAAAATCGCCTTCACAATATGTTTTTTTAAGAAGAGTTGCCGTACCCGGTTTATTGGCCATTTTATCATTGAAAAAAATACATTTGGCAATGTTTTCGCAAGGCATAATCCCCTCCTTATTTTGTATGCAATAAACTATACATTAGTTAAAACTTCACAGCAATACATATTGATGCACAACTATGGTCATATTGCTTTGGTGTTTCTATAAACTTGCTATAATTATTAACAAATTTCATTGATATTCTTTAGTGCAACCATTTATCTGTCAGTAAAAAATACACTAAACAGATCACATATGGTTTTAAGCGTGTTGTGGATGTTGCTGCGGGCACTATATGTCAAACAGTATTCAGTTGTTTTTCCAGCGCAGCAAGCGTATTTCCCAACTTGCAACATATTTCAATCTATCTGGAGGCTTGCAATGAAAAAGTTTCTTTTTGTGCTTTCTCGTGGCCCAGAGGATCCTACTCGCGCGGTGCGGTGTTTTCAGTTTGCCAAAATTGCTGCGGAAAAAGGGCACGACACCACTGTGTTTCTTGTTGATGATGCGGTGTACCTTGCCAACCTAGGCATGGCCGAAAGGGTAAAATGCCCTACGGGCGATGAGCTGTTGCCCTACATGAAAGTGGTTCAGAATAAAGGCAAAATTCTTGTGTGCAAGCCCTGCGCCGCAACCCGCATGATCGGCGAGGACGACCTGCCGACAGGATTTGCCATCAGCACCGGGGTCGCCCTGATTGAACTGGCCGAAGACGCACAGGTTTTTTCTTTTTAGGTGTGCCCCTGCCCACGCAAAAGGCCGCCCAACAGAGGACGGCCTTTTTTTGCCTTTCCATTGCTGGCGCTGAAACCAGCGCCCTAGACATCCTGCGTCTGGTCAGACTCCTGCTCGGCACGTATGTAGTGCTGTATAAAATCCTTGCGTTCAGCGGCGTAGCGCTGTTCCGCCCTGAGATAGGCCGGGTCTGGATAAAAATCGTATTTTCCGTCCTCGAGCCGACGCTCCCTGAACTTGCGCTCAACGCGAACCGGGCGAAGCCCAGAAAAATAAAGCGCGTTGTGAAAATAAAACATGCCTCGGTATTCAGCGGAAAGGCCGTTTGTTTTGCGTATTTCATCATCAAGGTGCGCATTTTCCCTGTAGAGCGCGTGGCTGTGCCGTATATACTGCTCGCTGCGGGCCATATACAGATTTTTTAGTCCTGCGGCCTTGAGCCTGGAGCTGAAGTCTGAATCTTCAATGCCGTAGAGGCCGTAGTCCTCGTTCCAAAATCCAAGCCGGGCATGCGTTGCCTGCGGTATGAGCACGCACGAGCCAACGCTGTACTCCACGGCAAAGCAGCCATCATCCGCCTTCAGGCCGGGCCAGGAATCTTCAATATAATACCCGACGCAACCGGCATCAGGATGCGACTGCGCTGTTTCTATGAGCGTTGTCAGCCAGTCGTCGCGCAGCACTTCAACGTCGTTGTCCAGCTTTACATAATACAGGGCGGGCACGGCAGCCCAACCAAGGTTTGCCGCAACGGCAACGCCCACATTGCGTTTGCACAACAGCAGGGAGTCAATGACACCGTCGTTGTAAAGCTCTTGCAGATACGCAACGGATCCGTCCACGCTGTTGTTGTCGACGACAGTCAGATGCCAGCCGGGGCAGCGCGTTTGTTTGAGCGCAGTGATGCAAGCAACAGTGGATTGAAGCCTGTTGAACGACGTAACCGTCACATTGGCTATGCATTCTGCCATCTGGAGCCTCCCAAACATGTCCGAACAAAACGCCAAAGGTATACCGGCGCTGCGGCGATGCCCGCAGGCCTCGCCGCATGCGGGCAATCTGCGCCCTGGCAAACACCTTGCTGGCAGGCCGCATGCTACAGTAAGGCTTACCCCGCCGCAATGGACCGCCCACTCGCAATATGGCATTGAAAAGTTGGGGATCCTGACATAGGAGCACAAGAACAGTGCACCACCACGCAACGCGGTTGCCTGCCAGCTGGTCAGGTGCAGGGCCGAAGCAATTGGCGAAGGCGGCAGGTCGGTTCGGCAGCCCAGACCTGTAGACCAGACCGGCATATGGGCATTTTGATCTTTTTATTTGGGGTTTAGCGCATGATAACGCTGGCGACCTATACCTACAACGACCACCAGTTTGCCCTTGGGCAAATCCGCAATGCCCTGAAGCTGCGCCCCTTTGTGTCTGAAATTATCGTGGTCGACGACTGCTCCGAGCCCCCTCTTGCTCTTGATGCCGAGATGCGGCTGCAAGGTGTAAAGCTTGTGACGCATACCGAAAACAGAGGGCCAGCCCTAGCCAAACGGTCGGCCCTGCAGATGGCCGCGCGCGAATATATTCTCTCTGTCGATTGCGATATGGAATTCAGCCGACAGTGGGTGCTGACGGCCCTTGAAACACTGAAAGACCCTGCGGTGGGGCTGGTGGGCGCGCGCATCGTAAGCAGGAATTACGGCGACCCCCTGTCGCGGGGCATGTACTACGATTCGCTGCACAGCCCCCGCCAAAATCCGGCCCAGTTTGCGCCGGGGGGGCTTTGGCTCATGCGGCGACAGTGCTTTGTCGACCTGGGCGGCTTTGATGATTACCCGGACAGAACGCACGAAGACTGGTTTCTCTCGCGCAAAATTACGGCGGCGGGGCTGAAGATTGTCATCAACGAAGCTTTTCCGGCAACAGAACTGCGGCGTTTTTACCGCAAGACCTTTGTGCGGCGTGAATCCGCATATCTGCAGGAGAGCTACAGGGCCATTATCACCCGGCTGGAGCCCTCCGCAGTGCTGGCGCACATTCAGCGGGAGCTCGCAGACGCCCTCGCCATAGCGGCCAGATACGATTGCGCCATGCTGGTTTATGTGCGGTTGGCAAGGATACTGCGGGCGCTGGCATGTGTGCTGGACGTGTACGCCAGTGCGCCCCTCACGCAAGAGTTTGCCGCCGCCATTGATCAGACGTTTTGCCGCTACGCGAACGTGGCGGCGGCGCTGCGTGAAGACTGCGACATCCCCGCCAGCGACGGTGCTGCGCGGCCAGCCGCCATCGTTGATCTGGTGCGGTTTATGGCCGACTGCCTGGGGGACGCCGTACTCGAAACGCTGGATACGGTGACCATACCCGAGAACAATGCCAGCGAATCGCAAAGGGCGGCCGATTTTCATTACCTGTCTCGGTAGAGCACCCAGCAAGCGCCCGCAGACATGTGCGGCGACCGACGCCCCCAACGGCGAGCTCCTGCTGACAATGCCTCTTGCCTAGCCTGCGGCCGGAGCGTTGAACGCCTCCATTACGTCGCGCACCGCATGCAGATACGCAAAGCCATGCCGCTTATCCGGCTCCAGATGGCAACCCTCGCCCCATTCATTCCAGGCGTTGATAAAAACATACTGCATGCTGTCCGGCAGATGTTCCTGGGTATGCGCCGCCATGGCGCGGAGCATGGAGGTGAAGACCTCTACCGACTCGCCCACAAAGGACAATCCGTGACTGCCCCGACGGGGCGTGTTGTCCCAACCGGGGAATGCGCAACGCAGCCGGGTGTAGTCGGGCGTCTGCTTCAGCAGCATGTCGCGCACCGTGCCCGCATAGTCGAACCGCCGGGGGTTTTCCCCGGCTGATGAAAGCATGTTCTTTTCGCTCAGGTTGGGCGCAAACTCCACCATGACGTCAAAACCCAGATTGGCGGGGGGCTGCCCCACGTAGCACTCCACGCCAGCCAGGCAAAGTTCTGTGCGCCTCATGGCCCAGGCTTCTTCGCGCCATACCTCGCTGTAGAGCTGCATCATGGGGTTGCGCTCGGGCGCAAAAACAAGCAGCAGGGGTTTGCCGTCTATTCTGATATAGCGCGGATTGTCAAAATACTGCACGAGATCCGTGACGAGTTGTTTTGCGTTTTCCCGCGAGTACTGCTGCGCGATAAAAGGCGCCCGCCGTGTGGGCCGGGTGTTGTCGTACCAGCTGTCGTGCGCCCAGCAAAGGCAAAATTCGTTGCGTATCAGACGGCTTTTGTTGATGAGATGCAGCGGCGCGTCCAGAAGTGTGCGGCCAGCCATGTTGTAGTAATAGTAACAGAAAGCCGTTACATTGTTGTCCCAGGCAATGTGGTGCTGTTTTGTCAAAACCTTTTCATCTGTAAGATCGTAGTAGCCGAGTATTTCGTGAGGAACATGGGGCTGTAAATGCCCATTGTACAATGGAACGGCCTTGCGGACGTTGCACCACTCAGTAAAATTTTTGCCATAGATGTCATTTTCTGGAATGACGTGGAACTGCGGCAGATAGAACGCGATAGCTTTCATCATAGTTAGCCGTTGCCGTCCATTGGGAGTATCAAAAACCATCAGGCTTGCCCGCAAAATGAACCGGAGGCGCAGCACTCAAACGATTGTGAAACAGCTTCGCAATTAAGCAAAACACGAAGAAGCCCAAAAGTCACTACTCTTGCAGCGGCATTGAGCATTCCATTTTTTCCATGATGTGGCGTTGCCGCAGCCACGGCTGAGCATGCATTGCAACAAACAGGCATTGCGTCATGAACCCAACGCAGCAACAGCACCTGCGCAACAGCGAGACGCGTACAACGCAGAAAAAACACGCAGCACGGCGGCTGCAAAGGTACTAGGCCTCGCTGCCAAAGGCACGGTCTGCCACAAAACAGTCCCTTCCGGCCTTTTTGGCCGCGTATATTGTTTTGTCCGTTCTGCTGATCCAGTCATCGAGCGACTCTTGCGGCAGTTTTTCGGTAACGCCGATGCTGAGCGTCATTATCAGCAGGTTGGGCATGAGCTCGCTCTTGACGGCCATGCTGATTTTTTTGCCATGCGGCATGCCGCAGAAAGATTTGCGCCGGGCAGCAGCACGACAAACTCCTCTCCGCCGTATCTGGCGAGCATCCCCCGTTTTCAGGCATTGCTCAACGGCACTGGCCGTTCTTTTCAGCACCTCGTCGCCCACGGCGTGCCCATGCCTGTCGTTGACCAGCTTGAAAAAATACAGGTCAAAAAAAACATGGACACCGGCTCGCGCGACAGGTGCGTCTGTTCAATCATCTGCGCGCCATGGGCAACCAGATACGACTGGTTAAAAGCCCGCGCCAGGTGATCGTGCGTGCTGAGAAAGTAGATGTCCTGCTCTTGCGCTCGTCAATATTGCGGCTGACGCCCACAATCTCCACATGTCCTTGGAAATTGAGCAGGTACCTGCATTGTATTCACCCCAAAAGCCCCGGCCGTCGGGATCTATGAACTGCACTTCGGGTTGCGCCACAATCGTCATGTCGGGTTTTTGCCGCAACCGCGCGGCGGAATTGTGGATGCGCGCCGACAATGCGCCCAGGAATTCAGGAGTGACCACATCCTGCAGGGTCAACCCCTGCAGCCCGTTGTCAATATTTATGTTGTGCATGCACGAGCCGGGGTTGGCGTAGACAAATACTTCTTTATCCACGTTGTAGACCCAAATGGCGTCAGCGGTATTTTCCGTAATAAACCTTAATTTCTTTTCGCTTTCAGCCAAAATAACATTGAGCTCGCACAGCCCGTTGTTCTTTTTGTCTATTTCAGCTGCTCGTCTGGCATTCTGGCTCAACAGCTCGTGTATCTTCAGGTTGCCTTCAATCAGCATCGGCATTTTTTCAAGGAGGGTTATGATCTCTTGCGAAAACGTATTTTCGCGGGAGTCAAGCAGACATATGGTGCCAAAAATTCCACCGTCAGCCCGCCGGAGGGGAAACCCTAGGTAGGCCAGCATGCCTGACTCCATATCTGAGTTCGAGTTCCAGCGCTCAGACTTCAGGGCATTGGGCACAAGCAGCATCTGCGCGACGTAACCACCTCTTCGCAGTAAAGACCTGGCCCCAACAAATTGTGCTCATCGCCGGGGCAGTAAGGGTTTCCTTGCGTGGCGCTGGAAACCAGCACGGAGAGATCGTCTCCGCGAAGCCCCATAATCAGCCCCACGGGGACATTTGCAACAAAGCAATCAGGGCAACAAGTTGCTGCCATTCGGTCAAAAGATCGTGAGGCGTTTTTTGTCCATACCATTTCCTCCGGTGCCTTTTTTTGGGGGGGGCTAAGCCGTATTATGCTGCACAGCAAAACAGCGCATGGCCGCCGGAGGATCAGCAGTCAGGATGTTGTTGAAATGATGCTGCCTATATCGCGCAGCAGGGGGTCTTCTTCACTCGGCATAGCGTCATCAGCGGCCTTCTTCAGTATATTTGCCTGCTCCACCATATATTTTGCTTCGTCTGTATATGACGTTGCCAGTGCATTATTGCCGCTGTAGATGATATTTGCTGAAGTTATATTTGTGGAAAGACTGCTGATAAGAGCGTCAATATCAAGCGATGAACTGCTCAGATCAACGCTGTTTAGATAGCTGAGATACGACATGTCATTCAACGTAAACTTTGAACCATAGTATCCAAGCTGTATATTTAACGTTGATGAATTGCCATCGCTGCTGACCGTAAGGCGACTGTCGTTGGCCCAGCCACTTTTGTCCACAAGCGAAATGTTGTTGTATTTTGCAGTGGATATGGTTGCGGATATCTCTTGAGCAAGCGATTTGAATTCTGCGCTGTTGACGCTGCCCTGGGTCGGGTCCGCCTTTACCTCCTGGGCGAGGGTCAGCATGCTGGTCAGATTGTCGCGTATCGAGGAGGCGGAATTGGCAATAAGGGTTGCGATATTTGCCGCTTCGGTGGCGTTTTTTGAGCCCTGCTGCAGCATGGACGAATCGCTTCGTATGCGGCCCGTCAATGCCTCGGCCATCATCTCGCTGCCTGACTTGTAGCGGGCGACGGGCGCAGGCTGCGGCAGGTTGTCCAGCAGCAGGTTCAGGCTGCCGCTTTTTAAAAAGGAATAGGCCATGAGCTGATCGTAGAAGTCCATCCAACACCCCTCCCAGTAGATGAATCCGCATCTGATCAGCCTATCGGACATTTTAAAAAAAAGCTTACCTGCCTGCGTTGTGAGCTACTTCCTCATCGCTGCCACCGCCCCCAATACTCCGGGAGTTAGCAGGAACGGCTACGGTGCAGAGTGCTGCGAATGGGATAGGAATTTCCCCCTGCACCTAAAGTTGGCGGCAAAACAACCGTTGAATAATGAATAGAAAATATGCTATTGTAAATTCAAATATATTCAGCGTTATATCAACTTTAATTATTTTTTAATCTTTTTACTTTTTTGGTTCGACTTAACTATCCAGAAACTCGAAGCAAAAAAAGTTATTTACATTATCCCCCATGATACAAAGCCCTTGACGTTTGCGACCCATCCCTTGAAACCGGTGAGGTATTTGCATGAGCATCAAGTTCAAAGTTCTGCTCCTCTCCATTATCGGCCCCACGCTGCTGGCAATCACCATTTTTTTCAATGCGGTGCAAAACATCTGGACGTCTGAGGAGCAAGCAGTCATCCATTCCGCAAAAGGGATTGTCAGCATGGCTGAGTCAGCCCGCAACGAAATGGCCATGAAGTTTGACGGAGTGATCAGGCCCTTTGGGGAAATACCTCGCGACAAACTTATTGATGCTGTACCCATCATCACCGCCATAAAAATGGCACGGCAAAATGCCGAAAAACTTGGATATAAATTCCGTGTGCCCAAGTTTTCGCCACGCAATCCAGCAAATGAACCCAATGCGTTGGAAAAAACAGCTCTGGAACAGATAACGTCCAAGGGTTTGCCAGAGCTTATTGTCCGCCAAAAGGATGCAATACACTATTTTAAACCCATAGTTCTTACTGCTGAATGCATGTTTTGCCACGGCGACCCCAAGGGAACCACTGACCCCATTGGGGGAATAAAGGAAGGCTGGAAAGCCGGGGAAATACACGGTGCTTTCGAAATTATTTATTCACTGGATGAAGCAGTTGCCAAAACTAAAGCGGCAGCAGTTTCCGTTGGCATAGCAACCGCTGCCATTCTAGTTTTTATTATTTGCGCTGTCTGGCTTATTATGCGCAACAGTCTGGTCGCCCCGCTGGTACGGCTGCAACAATTCGCGCGACAGGTTTCAGAAGGCGAGCTCGACACGCAGCCCCGCGGCACATTCAAGGCCGAGTTGCAGGCGCTTGAACAGGCTTTGACCGCCATGGTCGTGCGACTAAAAGAAAAAATCTCTTTCTCGGAACAAAAAACAGCAGAGGCCAAGGCTGCAGAGGCTCGGGCGCAGCAACACGCCGACGAAGCTGCGGAAGCTCGTGACGATGCGCTTAAATCACGGGCGCAGGGAATGACCGAAGCGGCAAACATGCTTGAAGGTGTGATCAATTCAGTTACCTCTGCGTCGCAGGAAATATCGGCACAGGTTGAGCAGTCCAGTAATTTTGCGGCAAGCCAGGCCAGCAGTATGAACGCTGTGGCCGCAGCCATGGAAGAAATGAACTCCTCTATTACTGCGGTTTCAGATAACGCGACCCAGGCCTCCGCCTCTTCTGAGATTATCAAGGTAAACGCCAACAAGGAGCTCAAAGAAGTTAATGTCATGGTGGATGCCATCAAATCAGTGCAAACCATGGCTGATGCGCTTAAATCCGGCATGAGCGAATTGGGGCACCAGGCTGAAGATATTGGAAAAATTATGAATGTCATCAACGATATTGCCGACCAGACAAACCTGTTGGCACTTAATGCCGCTATCGAAGCCGCCAGAGCTGGCGATGCTGGACGAGGCTTTGCCGTTGTTGCCGACGAGGTGCGCAAACTGGCCGAAAAAACCATGCTGGCGGTTACAGAGGTTGGAAACGCCATCCAATCTGTACAGCAAGGCACAAAAAACAATGTCGACAGCGTAGATATGGCCGTTGATGCCATTTCAAAGGTCAACAGCATGGCCGAGGGTACAGGAGAGGCAATCAGCCAGATCACCTTGCATGTCAATGAAATGGCTGAACAGATTCAGGCAATCGCCCGTTCGGTTGATGAACAGACGCGGGCGTCGGCAGACATCACAAAGTCCATTTCCATGGCGGATCAAGACTCTTCTGAAACGTCGGCTGCGCTGCAAGAGATATCCACGGCGCTAATAGATCTTTCACAGCAAAGCCAAATACTTACGTCTCTCATTGTCAAACTGCGAGATGGAGCCAAACATATTACTGCGCAGTTTAACGAGATATAATGATGTTGGCCTGACCTCCCCCCGAAGAGTATGCCATTGAAATGTTAGCGCTCCTATGTAAGGGATATTAACGTTTCAATGGCATACTCTTCGGGGGGAGGGTCACTGCGGCAGAACGCCCATGCAAACACTCATTGAGGGAAAAACGCTCTGGCAAGAGAAGGTCGGACAGCTTAATTAATCGGACAGGCAACGCCGTCAAAACGGAGTGACTGTCAGATCAAGTCTAAACTAGTACAGTTTATTCTTTACGCCGTATCTTTTTTTGGCAGACGGGGCATTGCCATACGTTAAAAAATATTTCAGTGCCATATTCATCAAATATGGACGATATTTCTTCTGCCATCGGCACAAGACCTTTATCTTCATGGAAACACTTTGCGCAAAATGGGCCGTCTCCGGGCTCTTCATTTGTTCCCTTGAAGTATGCACCTACCTCTCTGTCAAAAGAAACCTCTTCCCGCAGCTTCAGCTTTTCTTCCAGTTCCCGCACCTGCTGACGTAGTTCAATATCGCTTTCATACAGCGACAAAACCTTGCCGCGCAAGTCTTCAAACATACCCATAAGCTTGGGGTCATGTTCCCCGGCTTGTTTCAGGTACGAGCCAAGCTCCTTGGCAAGTTCCACCGCCGCCTTGGCTTCAGAAATAACGCCCATGCGTCCCCCCTACCCCAGCACCGCAAACAGACTCAAAATCTGGCCGGGCTTTGCTGTTGCAGCCCGGCGCGCACCTTCTCCGGCAAATCCAGCGCTAGGTGAGATAACCTTACCCCCATGCCCTGAAGGCAAGCAACAACTAAATAAAACACCAAAAAAGGCGAGAAAATTCTATTTTTTTCATATTCTCAGATATTCTTCGGCATATGTACCCGTTCTGCGTATCCCTTTTTGCCGAGAAGTGGGTCCACTTCTTCGGACCAGTCAGCGGACAACACTAATGTGGACACCAAAAACATCAATACTCTTCCGCTATCGGCTGCTTCTTACCAATATCAACCACGACCTCATGCACCTTCACATGGAACCACTGCTTAAATAACCGCAGATCCATTTTCTTGGGCCATGCCTCCTCATCCGTGTACCACCCTGCAAGCTCCTCTTCGAAGATGACCTTGAAATTCCTCTTGATGAGCTTCTCAGGATCATCACCATTGAGCGAATCATCCACAAGGTACACTCGCGAGTACGACAGGATGGATTCATCGGATATTTCTGCGGCTTCAGCATCAGTACTTTGAACCCATTTGATGAAAGGTTCTTTGGGGATAACCGTAATAGCGGCCTTATTGATTAGCTGATGCATGAGTAGGCCTCCAAATTTGAGCATATGAGCAAAACCAGTTGGTTTAAGTACTATCAGACATGCTTACTTATGCCAATTGCACTATATGGGCATTGCAAACAAAAAGACCGCCCATTTCTGAGCGGCCTTATGAATGAACGGGATTGAGAGAATCCTGCCACGCCACCTCATAATCTACCATTGGGGCTGTTTCGCTTAGGGGTTTGGAGGGGCAAACCAATCAATCATAATTGCTAGAATGGGGTAAGAGTGGTATAAATAGTGGCGTTTTGCATTTGCGATGATGGCCCGCCTCCACTGCAGGCACAACTACACAGTATCCATTTTTTTACAGAATGCTTTTGCTACATGAAGGAAGTCAACCTGATGAGCTCTCCGCTTATTAATATAACAATTCCTGTCTTCAATCGGTTCCATCTAACGCAAAAAACAATCATTGCCCTACATAAGACCGCTAAAAACATTCCTTTTGTGGTAACAGTGGTTGATAATGGAAGTGAACAGTGTTTGCGCAACAGACTGATTGAATTCAAGGAAAGCGGGCTTATAGACAACCTTTTTCTGCTGCCGCGCAATATGGGAATCTCCTGCGCCTGCAATATTGGCTGGCGCGCGGTGGACGCCCCATATTACATCAAGCTCGATAACGACATGGCTGCCTGTTCGCCTTTCTGGCTTAAGGACCTCTTTCAGCTATGGTCACATGGCAAGCCCATGTCTACGCTTGGCCCCACGTTCACCCAAAGTGATCTGACCAAGAATCCCGGCACTATAGTCAGCGATGACGGCATCCTTGGCATCTGCACCAGCAACCTGATGGGCAGCGCCATTGTTATTCCAAAGACAGTTTCAGATATTTTGGGGTACTGGAGCGAAGACTACGGACTATACGGCGCTGACGATGGAGATTACGGGGCGCGTATGGTTTGTGCGGGGCTGCCTCAATATTACTACGACGCCAGCCAGTTCTTCATAAACGGCGGCAAATACGACAACTCTGAATATGAAGGGACAGAGCTTAATAAAAGCAGGGAACACTCCCGCCTTTTCAATGACGAACAGGGCGGCATAGGATTATTCCGCCTAAATTATTACCTCTACAACATGTGCATACGGCGATGGAAGATCCCACTGCGTTATCGTGTGGTAGACATTGACCGATACGACGTTGCCGTGGAGGAAGACCCAGCATACGCACCGGTGCGGGAAGCACTTATCCGCTCCAAAAAAATGATCGACAAGACTAGCGTAGCCGGGCACGACATTATATATACAGAAGAAATGGTGCATGCCCTCAAAATGCTGTGGAAGGAATATGGACAGGAATGCCAAATGGAATAAAGAGGTGTGCTTGGAGTAGCCCCCATTTCGACCGGACACCCCTCTAACTCGGGAGGAGGTGCTGGAACTATGGCTGGAACTAGTGCTAAAACAAGTTCAACGGTGGAGATAGTAAACATAACGCCCCGTCGTCGCTGGTCTGTCGGTGAGAAAGTTCGCCTGATAGAGGCCAGCATGGCCCCAGGTCAGTCGGTTTCTCTGGTGGCACGAGCGTATGGCGTTGCTCCGAATTTGCTTTACCGCTGGAGAAAACAGATGAGTGAAGGCGGCAAAACAGCCATTGAAGCCAATGACGAGGTCGTCAGCGTTGCCGAAGTAAAGACCCTGAAAAAGCGAATCCGTCAGTTGGAGCGTGTTCTTGGCAACAAAACACTGGAAGTGGAAATCCTCAAAGAAGCCGTTCGCATTGGTCGCGAAAAAAAACTCATCTCGCGGCTGCCCTTGTCCGGCGTGGAGGATTTCCAGTGAAAAGGGTCACGGACGCCCTGGCGGTGTCCCGATCCAACACCTATGAACGTAGCCGCAGCCCACGGCCTCGTCCGGAACGATACAGCAAAGCGGAAGACGCATTCCTTCTACCGCTGATCGTCGAACTTTTGGGCGGACGCCAGACCTATGGCTATCGGCGTATCCAGCGGTTGCTTAATCGGCAACTGATTGCCGGTGGGCGCACTCCGGTCAACCATAAACGTGTATACAGGATAATGAGGCAGAACAACCTGTTGCTGGCACGGTTTACTGGCAGCCGATCAGACAAAGCCCACACGGGCAAGGTTTCCACACTACAAAGAAATCAGCGTTGGTGCTCTGACGGGTTTGAAATTGTCTGCGACAACGGTGAGCGGGTGCGCGTTATCTTTGCCCTGGATACTTGCGACCGGGAAGTGATGGCCTATTCCGCCACCACTGGCGGGTACAGTGCTGACATGGCGCAAAGCGTCATGCTGGCATGCGTTGAAAAAAGGTTTGGGGATGTCAAAACATTGCGGCCAGTTGAATGGCTCTCCGACAACGGCTCCTGCTACACGGCAAGAGAAACAATAACTTTTGCCGCCGCGCTGGGCATCGTCAGCAAGTTTACTCCAGCTCGCAGCCCCCAAAGCAACGGTATGGCTGAAGCTCTCGTCAAAACATTCAAACGGGATTACGTCTTCTGCAACTGACCTGCCCCCAAAAAACTGGTCCGCCTAAAAAGTTAGTATAAGGTGGAGCCATGGAGGGCATCAAATGGGTCGCAAAGCATTCACTCCAGAGCAAATCATTTTCAAACTTCGTGAGGTTGAAGTTCTTGTAGGACAAGGTGAAAGCATTGCGCTGGCTTGCCGCAAAATTGCTGTAACCGAGCAGACGTATTATCGATGGCGCAAGGAATACGGAGGCATGGGTACTGAGCAGCTCAAGCGATTGAAAGAACTAGAAAAGGAAAACGCTAGGCTGCGGCGAGCCGTCGCTGATTTAAGCCTTGAAAAAATTATTCTTGCGGAGGCGGCAAAGGGAAACTTCTGAGCCCCACCCGCCGTCGTCAATGTGCGGAGTATGTCCGTGAGCAGACCGGGAGCAGTGAGCGCAAGGTATGCGCTGTTCTGGGGCAACATCGGACTACTCAACGGTATACGTCCTCTGTTTGTGAGTTTTCAGTGCTCGTGCGCCAGGCGGTGATCAACTATGCCTCGGAGTATGGCCGGTACGGCTACAGAGCGGTGACCGACCTCTTGCGGACAGACGGGTGGGGTATCAGCTATAATCGCGTAGAACGGATTTGGAAACAGGAAGGCTTAAAAGTCCCAGCAAAGCAGCGCCCAAGAAAGCGCTTGTGGCTGAATGATGGTTCCTGCATTCGGCTCCGGCCTGAGTGGAAAAATCACGTCTGGGCTTATGATTTTGTGCATTGCCGCACGGCCAATGGCAAATCTTTTCGTGTGCTGGTAGTCATTGATGAATATAGCCGTGAATGCTTGGCACTACATGTGGCCCGCACAATTCGTGCAGAGCAAGTAATGCACGTTTTGGCAGATTTATTTCTGACGCATGGCAGACCAGATAACATTCGCTCGGACAACGGTCCAGAATTCGTAGCGTTAGCTTTAAAAGAATGGTTGGCAAATCTGTCTGTGCAGACGCAGTACATTGAACCGGGCAGCCCTTGGGAAAATGGTTACTGCGAAAGTTTTAACGGCAAGCTTCGGGACAAGCTGCTGGACGGCGAGGTGTTTATGACGTTACAGGAAGCCGAAGTAGTTATCGAAAACTGGCGCCAGCACTACAACCACCGTAGGCCGCATCGCTCCCTTAACGGTAGACCTCCTGCGCCATTGACAGTTTTTACCCCTCCCCAAAGAGGAGAAATGGGACCAATCTCGCCTCC
>Ga0183101_1001870_pt1 | contig 17064 bp, 25 predicted proteins | sample Biomet3_FD_127790 | JGI IMG/M metagenome (GOLD analysis project Ga0183101, IMG submission 127790) | Microbial communities from bioreactor (seeded with sewage sludge) at LBNL, California, USA - Biofuel metagenome 3 | ecosystem: Engineered > Bioreactor > Anaerobic > Unclassified ... | reverse complement strand
TAATTTAAATTTATAAACAGGTATTTTTATTAAAATAATTTTTTTAAGGAGCGATTTATTATGGGAAAAGGGAACGTATGTGTACATGGAGAATATGAAGGTTTATATTATATTGATTGGAACAATTTTAGCAGTCAATATGATGATGAAGATGGAACTCATACAGAGGATTATGATTTTCAAAGAGATGAATGGGAAACTTCATTATATGAATTCAAAGCAGGGTTAAAGAAAAAATACAATTCCTTTACAGAATGTGATGAATGGATAAATAGAGATGAAAGAGCTGTTTTAGAAAATTCATTATTCTACATTGTTGTAGAAGATAACGAGTGGAGTATGGCTATAAAACTGGTTCAAAAGGAACAGGATTATTACAGCAGAGGAAATATCGTAAATCTACAAGCAGGATTATATAAGAAATACCTTAACGGTATGAAAGATGTATTATTTGAACAATTCGAGGAATTAGGGGTTTATGGTGGAGCATGGACAAGTGGTACTATAAAAAAGAGTGCCTAATTATAAGCAAGGATAATAAATTTAAGGCTCAGGCTATATGCTTGGGCTTTTTCTTTTGAGGGATTATTTCATAAAATCAATATCAAATAAAATAGGTAATAAAACACTATAATATATATCATTGAAAAAAAATAAGGGGTTTATCTTTAGATAAACATAGTTTAGGAGGAGTTATTATGACATCTTACAAAGAAGTACACAAAGCTTATGAGAAGTTACAAAACGGGGAAGAGCTTACAGAAAGTGAAAGAGATGAACTTGTTAATGTGGTCGGCAATGCAATGGGTAAGTGGATACCTACTAAAGAGGAAATGGTAGAGTATAACGCCAATGTAGAAGATGTGAAGAGATATGGTCAAAGTATAAAAACTACTGATTTGATACCACCAATATTAGAGAAGATGGAAGACTACAATGACAAATATCATCAAGGCGAGTAATAGTTAATTGGCAAGAAAAGAGGGCAATGGGTTTAAATATCCATTGTCTTTTTATATTCTTTAAAGGAGTAATGTTATTTCGCTGAATTTACTGTATATAATATAAAAACACAAAAAGAAAGGTATTTTATTTAAAATTATTTTTGATAGTTACGTTATTAAAAAGGAGGCGATATTTTATGTATACTGGGTTGGAAATATCAAGATATATATTAAACAAATGTATAGAATTAGGTAGACCCATAAGCAATTTACAACTACAGAAGCTATTATATTATGTACAAGGTGAGTATATCAAGAATACGAATGGAAGCGTTTTATTTAAAGACATGATTGTGGCTTGGGATTATGGACCGTCAGTTCCCGATGTGTACTATGAATATAATTGCTATTCTTCAAGTTGTATTGCGGAAAAGCAAAAGGACGTAGACTTAGGGCAATTTGAAAGGGACATAATTGACCCTGTAATTATTGAAAAAAGTGCATATAGTTCATGGAACTTAGTGGAAATGACACATTTAGAAGAGCCATGGATTAACACTCATAAAAAAGGGAAAGGAAGTGCTATAACCATTATAGAGCTAAGAAATTGGTTTGTTTAAAATAAATGTTATTGATAAACAGAATGAAAGGTGGAAATAAGATGAATGAATTAAGGGCAGTATATTTAAAAATTGGTACAGAGATAGAAAATAAAGTTCCAAAGGAGTTTATAGAATATGAAGACTTTTGGAATACAGTCAAAAATGATGAGGGCTACGTAATGATGTATCTAAATGAAAATAATCAGGTGGAACAATAGCATTAAAAGACAGTGGGATTAAATACCCATTGTCTTTTTATTTACAGATTTTTAATTATTTATTGACTACAGTCAACAAACGAACTATAATAATTATATTATTAAGTATAAGGGAGGAATTGGTATGAAATTAATATACGAATTGGAATTAGAAGATTATATAAAGTTTTGTAAATATCACTCATTTGTAAGAAACGCAAAAACAGATTATTTGGCATATCTGTTATTCTTTGTAATAGCAATGTTATCAGACCATAAGAACGGGTTCATTAAGGCAGTTATTTTATGTCTTGCATATATTATAAGTGTGAGATTGATTGTAATTCATAGTGCTAAAAAGTTATATAAAACAGATAAAGATTGCTTTGGCTGTCATGTAGCAACAATAAAGGATGATGGGTTGGTTATTAAGAACAATAATGGTGAACACATAGTTTATTGGGAAGGCATAAGAGAAGTAATAGTTAGCAATAAACATATATTTGTTTACTGTGGTGGAAATGTTTCTTATGTTATTCCTTTTAAGGGCAGTGAACAGCGTAGGGAAGAATTTATGACGGAGCTTAGTTATCACAAATATATAAAGAAAGTATCGCCTCGAACTGCACAATAAAAAAGAGTGCTTAATTTAGAATAATAATTGTAAATGGAATGAAGGGCGGGATTATTATGAAGGATTTAAGGGAGGAATGGTTATGAAAATAACATATGAATTGGATGAAAAAGATTATATCAAATTTAATAAATACAACATGTTTGTAAAGAATAAAAAGTCATTTTATTCGGTATTACTACTTTTTATTGTAGTAGCGATTATATTATCTCCACATAGTCCTCAGAAATGGGTATCAGCTATATTATTCTCATGGACTGCTTATACGTTAGCTATAATATGGCTTATCTATTCAAGTGCTAAACAATTATACAAAACGGATAGAGACTTCTTTGGTTGCCATGTAGCAACGATAAAAGATGAAGGTTTTGTTGTCAGAAATAATAATGGTGAGCATAGTGTTAACTGGGAAAGTATAAGAGAAATAATTGTTAGTGAAAAATATATATACATATTCTGCGGTGGAAACAATACTTTTATTATCCCTGATACTGCGTTTAAAGGAAGTAAAGAACTCTGGGAAAAATTTTTACAACAACTTGGCTACCACAAATACTATAAGAATGTAATGCCTCGAACAGCACAGTAATTTTGAATGGAGTGATTAGATAATGAAAGAAAATAAGTATATGGCATGGGACGAAAATGACAAGCAAATGCTAACATGGGAAGAGCTACAAGAAGATTGGGAAAGAGAAGGGTACTATGGTTCAGTATTTAGAGCTGACCATTGGAGACCGCTTCAATATATAGGCAGAAGAGATAGTAAGAGAACAATAGAATTTCCTAACGGGCAGGAGATTTATGAAGGACATATTATAAATGAAAATCAATATTTTCATTGTAACTATCAGGTTATATATGATGAAGAGAGTTGCAGATTTATAGGAGTAAAAATTGGGGATAGGGATGGTAATACATTAGAATTTCCTCAGCTTGCAGAATGTGGAGTAGTTATTGGTGATATTTTTAGAAATCCAGAACTATTAAAGTAGTACATGATTAAATAGCAAGAGCATGGAGTTACCCATGCTCTTTTTGTGTTTTAATTTAAAAGAAAACTAACCTCTTACTTTTTCTACAAGAAGTATTATTCCGCAAACTAAATATAATCCAATTGTCCATAATATCTCTAATATTGCCATCCACTTTAGATAGTTCATAGGGTATATTGTAGCTAAGTGGCTTATGTTTAATAGCATTAGTCCAATAATTAAAGTAGCTATAATTAGGGATATTAAAGAAATATTGCCCTGGGATAAACTACTCATTTTTACACTTTTACTACTTTTATTTTTTATGTATTTTATTAATACTTCTTCTGCTGACCTTGGAATTAAGAACATAGGTATTAGTAATATGCTTATTGCAATAACATTTAAGTAATTTAATACATGTCCAGTTTTGATCGGCAAGAAAAGATAACCTGCACCTACGCCAAGAGAAAGTAATCCTAACAAAGAGGATACCGTTTTGCTCTTTTTAAATGTATCCCATATTATATCAAAGAAAACATCGAATGGTCCCATATATATGTCTCTCCTTTATTTCAATTATATATTTATAATATATCTTAGCAGGATACATTTCTATAATTAAAACGCTTTAGATAGTTTAAGACAAAAAGAAAAGAAGCAAGCCCCTCTTGCTTCTTTCTTTATTACTCAAATAGAGATTTTACACACCATAGCTTATAGAAGAAAGCTAATATTGCAATAGGAATACTTCCAATAATTGCAACAGATGATGATATTATTATGTCAGAAATGCTCCAAACTACTCTTTTACAAGTTAGTTCTTGGTCGAAAATATCAACCTCATGCAATTTCATAAACATTAGCACCCATAGTACCCAAAGGTATACATAGAAGCTATTAAATATGAACATCATAGCTTTTAGAAAAACGAATGAAAGTATTCCGAAGATTATCTCATATCTTTTTTCTTTTACTAATGGTTTGTAAATAGATAGGTTAATTGATGATGAAATCAATATCCCTATAACCTTTTTACTAAGATACCTTTTGCATTTAGCAATAAAGTTTCTCTCAGTTTTTAATTCAGTAGCGTTTCCACTAACATCCTTTTTTATTAAATTAGAACTAATAGCTCTAACACCTATAGAAGAAATTTTCACCTGTTTACAATTATTAGCTTTATTGCTAACTACCTCGAAAGAATTATTACTTTCATTGTTATAATTAGTAGAAGTTTTTCCACTAACAGCCTTGCGAAATATCGCTTTAGAGTAAACAGTTTTCTTACTCATAGGGTTTTCTCCTTTATATGAAGTCAACACTACGCAACCATGAAGAATACTGTACCAACCCATATGGTTGTGTATTTCTTCCACATGGGTAAAGCAGATATACTATTGTAAAAAACAAACCAAAACAATATAATAATATTGTGATAAATTATTTTTGCCTTGGTTCATCTAAATACACTTTTGATGTATTACCTGCTTCAATAGAGTTGCTGATAACATTATATGTTTAAGTGATTTCATTGATAACGGGGAACGAGGAGAAATAAAATAGGTTCAAGGATATGAGATTTAATCTTAATATTCTTGGACTTTTTTTAAGCAAAAAAAAGAGCATGGAGTAATCCACACCCTTTTACTTTTATTCAGCTAAAGCACAATCCTCTTTCGCAGAGTTGTTATTATCTATCTTTTCAAATCTTGATACAGAAACTTCATAGGCAATCCTTGTTACACTTTCACTATCAGAAAGTTTCTTAGAATACTCTCTACTTTGAAGTCTTCCTGTAATTTTTATTTCATCTCCAACTTCCACAAGTTGAGCATATCTTGCATTTTTGCCCCATGCAACCAACGGAATATAGTCAGACTTATTATAAGACCTATTTACTGCAATAAGGACATCGGCAATTTCTCTACCAAAAGGAGTTGTTCTATATATCGGTTGTTTACATACAAAACCATGTAACTCGACCTCATTAATCAAACTATCATTTCTATCACAATAAGATATATCCCTTGCAAACACTGTTAGAATTAATTTATTTGACACCTCTAAAAATTTATTATAGCTTCGTAACTGACCTGATACTGCAAGCTGTGTACCAACATTTATATCAATATCAATAAGTAATCTTTCAGATACCGTAACTGGTAATATATCCTTTATAGCACTTAATCTTCCTACTTCTAAATTAAATGTGTAAAACACCTCACCTAATAAGTTATGACTAAATTCAAGTCCAGAGGATACAACACCCTCTAAATTAATTATATTTGTATCTAATAAATCTTTTTTAATACATTCCATAATTTCCATCCCTCCATTTGCACAGCTTTTTCTTTTGTACAAGCTCTCATTAAGGTAATTATATCACATTATTCTAAATTATGGTGTTCTACATTGTCAATAAAATTATAGGTTGTTTGACTAAAGTCAAATAACTAAATTACATAAGAATATTAAAATAATGATTTATAAAGTTTACCTGTAAACACTATAACAGCTCTCTCAGACACTATAGAACACATTGCTCATGGACTACAGTCAATGAAAAATGTAGAATTGTAGTGAGATTTAAATGGATTACGACAGGAAAATGTTGTGGTTTAAGAGAGGAGCTTGTAATATTGGTCTTAAAACCACTTACTAAAGATAAACTTGAAAAGATATTTGATGATACATCATTACAGGTAATTAAATACTATATACAGAAAGCTCTATTTGCTCAACCAGAAATACTTTCAGGGCAAAAAGAACCTTCAATTCAAATTCCTAAAGAACATATAGAACAATGGGTAGTGCAAGCGATAGGTGGAATACCTGTAGGAGCAGGAAATTATCCAATTGATGTTATGAAAGCAAATCAATTCGGTGCTGATATAAAAATGCTTAATTGTAAGGTAGATGGAACTGGCTCTTTATGTTCCTCATGCTCAAATGAATCATCACTACTTCAAAATTTTAAAGATACTGGTAGTGAACTTGATATGCTCTTCGACCAAAAGAAGTATGTGGAGATTGCCGAAGGATGGAAGGGGATGTTATTCCATAAGTTATCTAAGGCTATGGAAGATAATAACCTACCACAGTTATATTACATATTTATACTCAAAGGAAATACTACTTTTCATATATGTGGTTTTTCTATTGACGTAGGGGCTATAAAAGATGTTGGTTGCGGAAAAACAGGGGATACAAATGTATTTCTATCAAATTTCATAGATAATAAACATGGAAATGTTAAAATATATAAGGCAAAAAAGAGGTTAGAATTAAGGCTGTATCCAAAATACTTAGTAGATAATGATTATACTATGCCAATAAATATTGAATATAAGCCAAGAGTTGTTAATATGAGAGATGTCTTACTTAATAATTTAATGATTGATTATAAAAATCAGGTCATTGGTGATATATTTAGTTAATAAAAAGAGTTAGTGCAGGAGCATTGGCTCTTTTTATTAATTGAACATTATGTACATATAATTTATTAGTTAGATATTAATATAACAGGAATTTATTAAAATTTTATTAAAAAGGAGAGATACATATGAAAGTATTAGTTAATAATTATTTAGCAGAAAAAGAAGAAAAGGTTGAGGTTAAGGATTTGCAGGAAGCAAGGTCAGTAATTAAAAAAATTATTGATGAAAATTGTTTAGGTGCAAGTGACTGGTACTTATCTGGTAAGACAGGTAACGTTTATGAAGGAGAAAAGGTTATTGCCCACATATCATATAACGGAAGAGTATGGGAAGTTGACACAGATGGAAAGCAAATAAATAAAGAGATAATTCTTTAAATATAATAGTTAATAATTTTCTAAAAGGACGCTTGAAAGAGTGTCTTTTTATTTTGCAGTAAACTTCAATACTATTCTTTAATAAATGCTAAACAAAAAAGAGATAATGGTTTTAATCCACTATCTCTTCTATGTAAAGTTTTATTTTATTTGAATGTTGCCACTATCATCAATACTCACGTTTGCGTCTTGTCCATCATCTACATCAAATGGTGCATTACCTCTGTTAGTCGTTCTACTTGTCGCAGGTGACATTTGATTATAAAGTTTCATTATGTTAAGAGTTGATGTTGCGTCTTTATCAGGCATTTTTATATCATCAATCTTATTTACATCACTGATCTTATTATCTATATCTATTGTTAAGACATCATCATCTTGGTTAGTAGTTATCTTAACATCAGTTTCGTATATAAGTTTGTCTTTTATAGTGAATGTTGTAACAACGCTAAATTCTTTGTATTCATCAAGAGACTTATTAACCTTATCAATCATTGTTTTTGCGTCATCAGCTTTTAATTCATCAGTTTCCGCAGAAGTACCGTCTTTTACTGATGATATTTCAGAAGACTTATTCATAGTGTCTTTAAAGTTCTTGAAGTATTCTGGATTATTTAGATAATTTGAAGCTATTGCTTTTAAATCATCTTTAGAAAGTGTTATAGTGTATGTTCCATTTTCCGAAGCAGATAACTTTTCAATCTTTTGGAACTTCTCAACTTTATCTTTGTTCTTATTGATATAATCATTGAATACTTTTAACATATCCTTTGATACTTGGTCGTTGGAGTTATCTTTATTAGCACTTTCTTGGAACTTCTTGTATGCGTCTTCTCCCTGAGTTTCTTTTATGAAATCAGATAAATCTTTTGAAGATACATATACTGTTGATATTTTCTTAAATGAATCTCCTAATGCAGTCTTTAATGGAGCAGGAACGCCAACAAATAAGTTGAAATCAAATCCCTTTTTAGCACTATCAATATAAATTGGAATAGGGTCTTTTAAGACATCTTCTGGTGAGATAACTTTAATATTGCTACTAAGTTTAACTCTATCTCCTGTATCCTTTACCTGTCCGTTGAAATCAAGAGCAAGTTTACCATCTTTCAATAAAGCGGAAGCAGGGGATACATCTTTAGTTTCTTTGTCTTTATTTGGATTTGAGTGATTAACTGAAACATTTAAATCATAAGCGTATGATTTAATATTTTGAGAGTTGGCTAATGCAGTTTCTAAGTTTATCTGCTTACTACAGCCAGAAAGTAACATTATAGAACTCATTGCTGTTAATGCTATTGCACAATATCTTTTCTTCACGTTTTTTCCTCCGAATGTATAGTATTTTTGTATTTTATATTATAGATTTTTAATAGATTTGTATAACGATAAAGATATATACTTTCTGTCATATAAGGTTTGATGGTAATTATAGCAATTGTTGAGAATTTATTATATAATAATCAGGAAAAGTATCTTAAATAATTCGTGCGTAACAATAATGTTTAAAACATAACTTTATACTTCAAAACTATTGGAGGCGATAAAAATGGAGATTAAAAGAATTGAGGATTTAATAGAGCGTAACCAGAAGTACCTAATTGATGAAGAAAGTATAAAAAGAGATGTAGAGCTTTATAAAGTAGCAAGAGATATAGTAAAGGATGTTCTACAGAAAGAGGCAAAGCCAGATAAATATATTGTTTCAGGCTGTGAAGGATTATCTTTTGCAGTGAAAAATCTTATAGAGAGTGGATTTGGCTTCTATATAGTAGGATATGCTCATAAATTTGGCATAAATCACTCTGTTGATGGATTTAAGACAAAGGAAGAATTAATGAAATATGCTGAATGGGCTGTAGAGCAATACAATGAGACATTTTTAAAAGTAGAAGCAGATATTGAAGAAATGAAGATTATAGAAGATACAATGACTGCGGAAGAAAGAAGCAAGAAATATGTATCACAATTAGAAGCTCAGACAAAGATATTGGAAAACATATTTGATTTTGAAGGCAAAAAAAAGTATTGTGAAGAGGCAAGACAATTAGAGACAATTCATTCTAAAATACAAAACTTTATAAAGATAAGTAGCTTTTTAGAGCCAGTGTATAATGAACTGGTAATCCTAAATTAGAAAGAAATATATAGGGGTCATCCTATGTGTTTTTTTATTTTCATATATTGGAAAAACTTCTTTTGTTATATTAAATGAACTGTTGAGTATAATTATTTTATCGAAAAATTGACTTAGGACATGTAACAGAAGAATACAATCATTTTACAATGTTAGAAAATCCACAATTAGTACATGACGCTTTTGTATCAATGCACAACACAGATAATGGCAGTAAAAAATAATAGCTATTAAATTAAAAAAAGGCTTGGGATAAAATCAATTATCCTGAGCCTTCTTTGTTGTACCCCATGTTTCTTACATATGGAAGTTATCTTTTATATAGCTTAAATCTAAAGTCCACTTTATAGAACTTCTTTTGTCAAAGAGATAGAAAGCTTCATTTATATACTTATCTAAGTCTTCCATCTTCCAATTATTCACCTTTAAAATATGTTTCTTTACTGCCTCAGCTTCTCCATTAACCATAGCTAAACCAATATGTTTTGCTTTGTGACAGCTTGGACATAGAGATATTATATATTCTAATTTCTGAATACCCGTTTGGTTGTTGTAACTCCATACCTCATGTGCTTCAACAGGGTGTGCGTCTCCCTGGCCACCACATATCTCACAACGATAACCTGCTTTTTTATATACAGCAGATTTAATCATTTTCCAATCGTCTTTAAACTCAGACCTGACATTGCTTTCCCAATTAGAAGCGGGTACTAATTCTATAGAAAGCGGTATAAACGGATTGAAGATTGAAATTACAACACCATCTGGTACATACCAACTCTTCATTCTGCCATCATATTTAGCCCCGAATTCAGTCACAAAACCCTCGTATTCTTTTGGCACATATATTCTTGTCTTAATAGTAATACACTCCTCTTAAATAGTTATAATTTCTTATAGCAATTGAAGAGGGAATTTATTCAGTAGAATAAATTTGTTGACTACAGTCAGTGGAAAATGTTATAATTTCATAAGGAATTTTCAGAAAATTATAAAAAGGGGTGATTTGATGTACTCATTTACAACTTGGGTTCGGGGATATGGTTTAATATGTATAATTGGATGTATAGTAACACTTATATTAGTTGAAAAAAAATATAAAAAAGACTTAGCAGTTCTTATATGTTTTATATGGAGCGTGATTGTTGTACTTCCTTTTATGGGGGTTATTAATAAAGCTGACCATTATAACATAAAGGATAAAGTTTGGTTGGTGGATTATAAAGATAAAAAATCTTATAAAGATTTTAAAGATGTTGAGCATTGTGTAATTAAAGGATATGATAGTGGATTTGAGAGTTTAGATGACACAAGGTATTATTATGACTATTTTAATATAGAAACAAATTATAAAGAAATAAGTATCTCTCAACTTTTAAATTACTTAAAAAACGATGATAAAAATGAAATATTTAAAGCAAATGTTGAATTACACAAAGCTACTGTAATTCAATCGCTTAATGGAATATTAAAAACAAATATAGATAATGGAAATGTCTATTATTCTATAGATGGACATATTTTAGGCAAGGACGAAAAGGGACAAATATCCTCACTGGCTAATAATCAACCAGTTAAATTAAACATTGTATACAACAAAGAACCTTGTAAAGATAGTAAAAATATAACTGAATATAAAATTATTAAGGCTGAGACTGAGGATACTAATGACAAATAAGTATTTTTAGTTGAATATATAAAATGGAGAGGGATACTGAATTTTTTCTCTTTGTTTTATGTAAAATTTAAATCTGTTTATAAAAATTATAAAAATCCATTGACAACAGTCAATAAATATAATATAATTAATCTGTAGTCAAGAACTACACAAATTAAAATAAATTAAAATATGAAAGGCTCTCGGAAGAGAGGCTCGATTTAAGTGAATTAATTATTTTCTGTATATTGTATATAACTGATAAATATATAATTAAAGGATATGAATAAAACATGTCCTTATACATGAAAGAAGAGCAGGGGGATACTCGACTTCTGTTCTTTCATTAAAAGAGGGGAGGATACTCGACTTCCTCTCTTTATTTTTTTGCATATAAGAATATCATATATAAAGAAACTTTTATAAAAAAGGAGAGGGTTTAATGATAATTGTAGTTACTGGACATAGACCAAAGGGAAAACTTTGGGATATATATGACTTATATCATCCTTTATATTTAGAAATTGCGAGAGAAATGAGAACGTATTTATTAGAGGCAATTAAGAACCTTAAAGAAGATGAAGTTTTAACCCTTGTAACAGGAATGGCTCTGGGGATTGATACTTTATTCGCACTTGTAGGTCTTAAATTAAAAAAAGAGTTCCCAGGCAAAGTTAGATTGTTTTGCATGATCCCATGTAAAGGACATAGTAAAAAGTGGAATAAAGAAGATAGGAAAAGATATAATGAAATACTTAGTCAAGCAGACAGAGAAGAATATTCCTCGCAAGCTGAATACTCTAATTACATGACAATGTATAAGAGAGATGAAGATATGGTTGATTTGTTAAACAAAGAAGAAGGATATGTTCTTTCAGTCTGGAATGGATTTAAGTCTGGTGGAACTTTTCATACTGTAGATTACGCAGAGCAGAATGAAAAAATAGTTCATAATATCAACCCTTTAAAATACTCTTACTTAGTTTTATTTCAAAATGAAAGTGATATAGAGAAGTTTAGAGAATACATAAAAAGTAAATCTAAACAAAGCTTAACGAATATGCTTTCTTTATATGAAAAAGCTAAGAAAGGCTCAATTCAACATGATACAAAGATTGATTTTAGAATTGAAATTTTAAAAGGTCAGATAAATATAATTTAGATAGAAGCTGAGACATAGGATTAATTTCTATGTCTTTTTCTTTGTTAAGTAAAACGTGGTTAGTCAATATATTTTTATACATAAAAATTAAATGAAGTAAAATATACTACCAACAATATTAAGGAGAAGGTAGTATAATGAGAGAATTTAAAAAGAAAAGAATAGAATTATTTTTACAAGCAATGGCAACAACAAAATCTTTATTTGATGGAAATAAAAAATATCAATACTCATTTTACAGCGTACCTTGTAAAGACAATGCGTCTGCCACAATGAGAGGACTTCTCTTGATGGCACTATCAACATATGCAAAAAATAAATCAGGTAAGTTATTAGATGAATTAGTCAAAGTAGAAGATAAAATATACAATTTAGAATTAGAAGAAACTACTGATTGGGATACTAAACTACAAGATATGTTGCAAAATTGGTTTTTCATAGACCAAGAGGGTAGTGAAGGAGTTCAAATGAGTAGTGACCTTGACTTATTAATCAAGGACTTCTTTCAAGATGATAAGGAATTTAAGTATGATGAAGTGTCTGCTTTAATGATACCAAGAGACCTTGAAAGAGAAATACACCGTTTCTGGGGTGGCTCAGATTGTGATGATATAATCTTCAAAGTAAAGGATAAAATTTATATATTGCACTTCCAAGTGAGAGCATAATAAAAGTACCATCTCTGGTACTCTTATTTTTTTTGCATATTACTTATAATTATCCACTTATAGTATCTCTAAGCTATTGCTTTCACCATTTTTAATAGCGTTTGAAAATTTCTCAACACACTTTTCATGTAGATATTGTTTTTGCTGTATCCCTTGTTTTGCACTAAAAGGATTAAAGTTATCTTCTAAAGTGTAACAAATTACAGCTACCTCACCTTTGTTAATATTGTTAGTACAATAAGAACATATCTGTTTTGTTCTAACTTTAACAGCTCTTGGCGTTCTGTAATCTTCGCCTCTACGCATTTTTTCACCTAACATTAAATATTGCATTTGCATAGTCCCCCTTTATATTAGTCGCACCATTTAACGAAATATACTGGCAATACATCCCCATATTCTCTTTGTAATGGTAATAGTATACCCTCTATTATCCATTTAGTAGAGACTGTAACAGTGGTAGGGCATGAAGAGTTCCCAACCCTATGCCAATAATCCAACTCTATGACCTTTTGCTTTTCAGCCTTCTTAATTAAAGTGCTAATCTTGAATATTTTAGTCTTTGGACAAGGTTTGAAACCACCATGTTCAGTTAACCAGTGCCAGAAGTCAGCGTAAGGAACGTCTTTGTGTTTTGGGTCATGTTCTGTTGTTATGTATATAACTTTATCAATCATTTCCTTGATTTCCTTATATGTTTCTTCCGAGAGAACTTTGTTTTTAGAAGCGTCTTCAAATATAGGGGAATCAAAAAATTCTCTATATTGTAAGTCGTAATCTTTTTCAAGTTTCTTCATTATATCTTCAAAGCAGTATAAGTCTTTTTCTCTTATAGTTTTCACTCTTATATCATTTATATTTTTTGTATTATACATTAACATCACTCCTTATACATTATCTAATGCTGTATTTCTTTCCTTTAAAACCTTGTATACATAACAACCAGGAGAGTTTTGGGCTTGAACTAAAAAATCTTTGGTCATTTCTGCTTCTTCATCGCACTCAAAACAGCAAGAAGGTAATTCTAAATCTCCCTGTAACTCATAGTATTCGTCCCATTCATCTTCTGTCTTACCTTTCTTCTCTTCAAGTTCAAAATATTTAAAGTAGTTAGCTAACTGTTCTTTGCTGATCGTAAAAGACATGTGACAAAGCTCAACTCTGTATAGTAATTCAATAATTTCTCTATCTACAAGGAACTTAAATACTTCCGTCTCAACTTCATCAGACCATTTCCCTGAAACCTCTCCCCAAGCATGACTATATTTGTGAAGATAACTTCTAAAACCTAATGAAACTAAATAACTATCAAGAGTAACTTTGTCCTCTTCCGATATACAAGTAAGTTCCTTTATTTCAGGGTAATTATGTACTCCTAATAATTCAGGATATTCTTTAACTTTCTTTTCTCCAATTATCTTATCTACGTCCGATGTAAGATACCTAAATGAATTGTGATTTCTCAACTCTCTAACAAATTCAGTTAATTCCTCTCTTGAAGCATTTTTAAATGTTGCGTCATCAAAACCAAGTAGGTATTCCTTAAATTCTTTATATTTATTAATTATTTCTTGTAATTCTTTTTTCATAATACATTCCTCACTTTCTAATTTGCGATATACTTGTCATAATCGAATGTTTGACCCTCTTCAATATGTTTGTATGTGGGTTCATCTACATTCCAATAGTTACTTTTACCTTCATATTGTATATACAGCACATATTCATCATCATAGTGGTTAGTAATTGGTACAAAGCCCTTACCACAAGGCATAAGTGATGTAGTAGTATGTGCGGGCGTGAAACTCTTTTTAATAACAAATCCACACTTAATTCCTTTTAAATGGTTAATTTCATCTATTGTAGAAATTACTACATATATTACTAATAATAATAGACCTATATCTAAAAGGCATGAAATAGTTGTTAAAGTCCAATCTATATCATAACTGTTAAATTCATATTGTATTGGAAAAAGCATATCCATTACATATTCTAAAAAATCCATTTACAATCACCTACCTATTAATCTTATTTATTATCACTGTGTTTAGTAATCTTTCCGTCTTTATCGTACAGTGGGACAATAACTCTATCATGTATACTTACTAAATAAGTATTGTTAGTTTGCTTATCTATAACTATGTTGTAATCGCCTTTATCTATTTCGTATATCTCACCAGTTGTATAGAACCTTTCTTTATTCACGTTTGAAGTTCTTAAATCATTTGCCTCAACACTATATTTAGCAATCTTCCCTTCCTTATCGAATAAAGGTGTAATAGACATATCTTTTATACTTACCAAATAAACATTATCAGTTTTTTTATCTACATTTATACCGTATTTACAACCATCTATTTCATATATATCGCCAGTATTATAAAACTTTGATGAAATTGTCCTTTTGTCAGCCGAACAACCTGAGAATATAAATATTGTTAACATACTTAAAATTATTATTAAGGACCGCTTGGTCTTCATTATATTACCTCCTTTGTGCGAAAAATCCTATTTCCTATAAGCCTATAGTAACATAATCATTGACTGTGGTCAATGAAAAGTGAAATATTTTTTAAGACAATATAAGGGTGTTTATTTTTTATAAAGATATGCTTCTAAAAGTAACATATAAGGATTATTAGAAAGAGGAGCATTTATATGAACGATAAGAAAGTATTATTTATAAGTTACGGGGTAGGAGGGGCGGAAGCAATATATTCAGTGTATCCGTACTTAAAGAATGAATATAAAGATGTTAGGAACATAACAATAACACCTTTTGCTAAAACAAAGGTTAATGACAGTACATATATAGACGAGAATTTGATTTTAGATTATATAAGAAAAGAAAAACCAGATGTTTTAATAAATGAAAGGTCTAACGGATTGGTAATTCAAAATAAGATCACAAATTTATGTAGAGAGTTAGGTATACTAAATATAGCTTTGTTAGATTTCTATGGGAAATATACTGAGAGGTTTGAAGCAGTACCAGATATAATTATATCTCCAAGTAAAAGCATTACTGATGAAATGATAGATGATGGGTTCGCAGAGGGTTCTATAGTTACTGCGGGTAATCCTGCATTTGATAGGCTCGACAAGTATAAAAGCAAGAAGTCTCGAAATAATACAAGCCCTAAAATAGTATTCATGTCGCAACCGCTAAGAGAAACTGACCACCTGGATAGCCAATATGATATATTTAATAAATTCATATTAGAATTAACTGAGGTATACGACCACTATAAGATAGATGTAAAAGTACACCCTAATGAAAATATAAAAGAATGGCAAGATTTTGTAGAGAACCTTAAAGACGTAAATGTACTTAATGTTGGTACAGCTAAGGATTTTCTTGAAGAAGTATCAGAATATGATTTGGTAGCAGGTTACAATAGTACATTAATGCTACAAACTTATATGATGGGTATACCAACTATCTATTATGAAATGGAAGGCACTAAAGAGGCTCTAATAAACTTTAAAAACGGTTCAGGAGAGCTTCAATATATAAAGTATGGGGATTTTGAAAAGAACTCCATAGATAAAGTGTTGAAAGTAATTAAGAATTTAATATAAGGTATAAAAAAAGACGATGGCTGTGAAACCATTGTCTTTTGCTTTTCTAATTAGTGAAGAAATGTGAATACGTAAATATTCCAAGTCCTACGATAGTTGCAATTATAAGGACTACTGCCCCTATTTTAACCAATGTAGCTTGTCTAATTTTATCTCTTTTCTTTATTCTAACTTTCTTTAGGGTAGAGTATGAACGTCCGTGTTTATCTTCTAAAGAATAATTTAATCCATTGTTAGGCATTGCTGACGGGATAGCCATATCTTTATACGTTCTATCATCTAAATCATCTAAGGTATTTATCACATAAGTTATACTTGGATGTTCTGCTATTTCCAAGGACGTTACCTCCCAAGAAGTTCCTGCAAGTAAATGAGCTATGTGAAGGAACAATACGTAGCCTATATTCTCAATGTTAGGACTAACGTTATTAAATGGTTCAATGTTATTTAAAATACTGTTATTATATCGTTCAACATAATTAGTGATTAGGCTTTCGATTTCTAAAACTGGTGTCTTTTCGTTTATTTCTCTACTTGCATATAAAACCACTTCCCACTTATGAGCATGAAGGTAATTGTAGTTATCATTAATTCCTGCATTTATATAAAACCTGAATTTATATTGGTTATTTGCATGTTTCATGTATCCATCTCCTATAAATAATTAATTAAATTTCTAATTAATTA
>Ga0183101_1001869_pt1 | contig 17077 bp, 19 predicted proteins | sample Biomet3_FD_127790 | JGI IMG/M metagenome (GOLD analysis project Ga0183101, IMG submission 127790) | Microbial communities from bioreactor (seeded with sewage sludge) at LBNL, California, USA - Biofuel metagenome 3 | ecosystem: Engineered > Bioreactor > Anaerobic > Unclassified ... | reverse complement strand
TAGTCAATATCCTTGGTAATTCTTACAGGACGGCTACTGCTTTATCTAAAATATCTGACAAAAATAATTAGTAGATTTTGTACATAAAATATTGGCATAATTGTTCAAAACAATATTGACATTAATATTAATACATTGTTTCTTAATTCCAATATACTTATTCCTTCTTTATACTTAATATACATCATAACTATGAAGATATTGTGTAGATTTATCGTTTAAATATAATTTTTATTAAACAAGGCATATGAAAGAAAATAACAAGTCCAAAATGCCATGATTATTTTTCATCAGGCAAGGAAGTAGAGTTTCCTCATAGTGGTGCTATTAGGGAAATCTGCTGACGCAGCATGATGGAAAATAGGCACTTATGAAAAGAGCAGCTATGCTGCAATAAGGAACTTTTCTTGGCAGATGGACTTGTTATTTTTTGATTATGCCTAAATAATTAAGCCCCTGAATTCTCTGAATACAGGAGCTTATATTAATTTTCAGGCATTTCTGTATAAAATTCCTGAATAACTATATTTCTTTTAAAGAGAAAATATGAAATCAAATTATATCTAATATTTCCTATTACATCAAAAATGCCTTTGAAACCGCTAAAACCATATTTATTGCTTGAGTAGGATAAATTCCAAGAACAACAAGTACTATCATAGATACAGTTAATGCTAATCTTGTGCCTATAGAAACCGTAATTGATTCAAGTTTCTCAGGGCTTTCTCCAAAATACATAACTTTAACAACTTTAAGATAATAATATACAGATACAACACTCATACCAAGGCTTAAAAATGCCAGCCATAATTGTCCCTTTTCAATTATAGATAAGAACAAATAAAACTTGCCTATAAATCCAGCTAAAGGTGGAATTCCTGCTAATGAAAGTAATGATATAAGCATAACAGCAGCTAAGAAAGGTGATCTTTTAGCTAAATAAGCATAATCTTTAATTTCATTGCTGCCTGTTTCCTTTGATACTGCAATTACAACTCCGAAAGCTCCAACATTTGCAAATAAGTATACTAAACTATAAAGTAAAATTGCTGCAACACCAAGGCTTGAATTTGCAATAATTCCTAGTAGAAAGTATCCCGCATGGCCAACACTTGAATAAGCCAACATTCTTTTAATATTAGTCTGAGGAATGGCAACCAGATTTCCTAATATCAATGTTAAAACCGATAGAACTACGATTAATTCAATCCAATAATTAGATATAGATGACATACCAGTCATAAAAAGTCTTAGAAATACTGCTAAACCTGCAGTTTTTGATGCTACTGCTAAAAATACTGTAATTGAAGTAGGTGCTCCTTCATAAATATCTGGAGCCCACATATGGAAAGGAACAATAGCAATTTTAAAAGCGAAACCTGCAATTAAAAATATCATCCCTAGTATTTCTAATGGTGTTACCTGCCCTGATGCTAATACTTCTGCAATTTCTTTAATAACCGTTGTTTGTGTTATTCCATATATTAAACTTAATCCATATAAGAAAATTGCTGAAGACATGGCACCTAAAATAAGGTATTTTAAACTAGCTTCCTTTGATTTTTCATTACCTTTATAAGCAATTAGAACACAAAAGGATATAGTCATTAATTCTAAGCCTACATATATGGTAATAAGTTCACCTGATGATACCATAATCATCATTCCAAGTAAGGCTGAAACAATTAATGCATAAAACTCTCCTTGTTTTGAAACTAAGTGATCTTTAGAAATTAATACTGTTAAAACTGCTGCTATTAAAAATAATTGTTTGAAAAATATACTAAAGGAATCAATAACGTAAGCTCCACCAAAAAGAGATTGTGGCTGACTTCCATTCAATAGTTGTCCATCAAATATTGATATAATAAAAATTATAAAAAGACATACGCCTGTAAATAAACCAAACTTTTCTTTATACTTTGGCAGGGATAAACCTGCTACCAAAAGTATAAGACATAAAGCTGCTGTCAAAAGCTCAACTATATAACTCATAATTAAAATCCTCCCATTATCATTCCTATGTCTGATATCTTACCCATAAGTGACATTGCTCCACTATGAATAAGATCAATTAGTGGTGATGGGAATAAACCGAAAAATATTAATATACCTGCAAGCATTACTATAGGTATCATTTCCACTCCTTTTGCATCCTCTAAATGATCCCATTCTTCTTTTCTTGGACCAAAGAAAGTGCTTTGAACCACCTTTAATATATAAGCAGCAGTAATAACAATTCCTAAAATAGCCATTATTGAAATTGCCTTAAAAGGTATTATTGAAAATAATTTTCTTGGCTCATCATGAGAGCCTAAAAATATTAAAAACTCAGCAACAAAATTGTTTAGTCCTGGAAGTCCTAAAGATGCAAAACCAGCAATTATAAAACCAATAGCTACTCTTGGCATCTGATGTATTAAGCCACCAAACTTTGCAATTTCTCTTGTATGTGCCTGATTATAAATATTCCCTATTAAAGTAAAGAATAATGCAGTCATAATACCATGGGCAAACATCTGAGCTACAGCTCCATCTATTCCTTCAAAGTTTAATGAAGCAATTCCCAGGAGAACATATCCCATATGACTTACACTGGAATAACCAATTACAAATTTCAAATCTTTTTGAGCCATGGCTACCATAGCACCATATACTACATTAGCAATTGATAGTATTGCAATTAAAGGTACCCAATACTTTGCACCTTCTGGAAATAAAAACACACCTGCACGTATAATCCCATAACCACCTAATTTCATTAAAACTCCAGCATGAAGCATACTTACAGCTGTTGGTGCAGCCACGTGTCCATCTGGAGACCAGGTATGAAAAGGCCACATAGGAACTAATATACCAAAACCAATTAGCATTAAGAAAAAGGCAAATTTTTGAAAGCTTTCACTATATTCAATAGTGCTAAGAGTTTGTATATCAAAACTTCTTATTCCTAAATTATTAGCATATACAAAAGTTGCAATAATTCCTATTAGAATAAACGCACTTCCTACTAATAAATATAGAGTTAACTTCATTGCAGCATAATCTTTTCGTGTACTTCCCCAAACTCCAATCAGTATATACATTGGAATTACAGCTATTTCAAAGAATAAGTAAAAGAAAAATAAATCTCTTGAAATAAATACCCCAAATACACCTACAACTAGTAAAAGCAGAAATATGAAAAATTCTTTAATTCTCTTTTCCATTTTCCAGGATGCAAAGACACCTGCAAAAATAACAATAGCAGTAAGTAATACTAAAGGAATGCTTAAACCATCTGCTCCTACAGAATAATTAATTCCAAAGGCAGGTATCCAGGAATAAGTCTCCATAAATTGAAGACCGCCTATTGCCTTGTTGTATGTTACAAAGGTTATAATAGAAAGTAACAATGAAATAAAAGTAACAACTGCTGCAGTAACTTTTATTTCCTTCTTCTTAGTTTCTGGAAGGAAAAGTATTATGATAATACCCAAAATGGGTGCTAATAATATTGATGTTAATATGGGAAATTGCATCTATATACCTCCTAAGCTCGGTGCTGCAAGCCATAAAATTATCAAAGCAATTGCAATGAAGAAAATTAGAGCATAAGTTTGCACCCGTCCTGAATGAATAAGTCTAAGTTTAGCTCCCGTTCTACTTATTAGAGAAGTAGTATTATCAAAAATTCCATCTACTATCGTGCGATCACACCACTGAAATAAACGAGAAATATTTAAAACACCTTTTTCATATAGAAAGTTGTAAAATTCATTTAAATAATATTGATTATAAAGAAACTCATGAATTGGTTTAAACCTTACTCTAAGAGCTTCACTTGATATTACTTTTTTACCATAAATAATCCATCCTAGTAATATTCCTCCAAAGGCTGCTGCTACTGACTCACCCATTACCATTAAATTTGCTTCTGGAATTTCAGATGTTTGAAAATATATATATGAAGCAAAAGTTTCACTTACAAAACCATATAGTACTGAAAAAAATGATAATATGATTAATGGCATAGTCATGCACCAAGGAATTTTATGAACAGAATGTTTTTCTCTTTCCTCTCCAAAGAATACTACGAAAACCAAACGTGACATATAAAAAGCTGTTAAAAATGCTGTAGCTAAACCTAAGTAATATAAGAATATATAACCATGTTCATAAGTTACAGTTAAAATTTCATCCTTACTGAAAAAACCTGCCAATGGTGGAATTCCTGATAAAGATAAAGAAGCAATAATAAAAGTAATGCTGGTGATTTTCATTTTTTTAATTAAGCCGCCCATTTTAAAAATATCCTGTACACCAATAGCATGAATAATGCTGCCTGCTCCTAAGAATAATAAAGCTTTGAAAAATGCATGACTTGTAAGATGAAATACTCCTGAAGTAAAGCCTCCTACTCCCATTGCCATAACCATATACCCTAACTGACTCATAGTTGAAAATGCTAATATTCTTTTTAAATCTCTCTGCACCAAAGCAATAGTCCCAGCCATAAAAGCAGTTATGCCTCCAATGTACGCAATTACTAAGCTTACTTCACTTAATGAAGAAAATAAAATATATCCACGTGCTAAAAGATACACACCTGCTGCAACCATGGTAGCAGCATGAATTAAAGCACTTACTGGTGTTGGTCCTTCCATGGCATCTGGAAGCCAGACATGAAGTGGAAATTGAGCTGACTTTGCTACTGGTCCTGCAAAAATTAATAACGCTATTATAGTTAAATAGGCAACATCTTCATATGCTGGAATATTGACAGCCAGCTCTCTAAAGTTAAAAGTTCCAAAAGCCATGAATAAACAAAGCATTCCTATTAAAAACCCAAAGTCCCCAACTCTGTTAGCTACAAATGCTTTCTTATTGGCATTTACTGCTGAAGGTCTTTCATAGTAAAAACCAATTAAAAGATAAGAGCATAAACCTACCAGTTCCCAGAAAAAGAACATTTGAAAATAATTATTTGAAATCACAAGTCCAAGCATCGAACTGCTAAACAGCGATAAATTTGCAAAAAATCTAGAAAAACCTGATTCTCCTTTCATGTATCCTAAAGAATATATTTCAACTAATAAACCTATAAAAGTTACAATTAAAAGCATAATTGCTGTGAGCGGATCAATTAAGACTCCAGCTTCAATCTTAACTGGAACTGACAGCCAGGAAACAGCATATTCAATAGGTTCATTAATGCTGACTTTTGAAGTAATAACCTCATAAAAAACACCTAATGAAAATATTAAAGAAAGTGCCATTCCACTTATTGCAATTGCTGAACTAGTACCTTTAAATTTTTTTGTAATAAATCCAATAATAAAAAATGCAATTGCAGGAAATATGGGAATTAGCCAAGCTAAACGTATGAATTCCATTTTAACACCTACCATTTCAAAATATTAAAGTCTTCTACATTAGATGTAGTATGACTTCGATAAACATTTAAGATAATAGCCAGGCCTACTGCAATTTCGGCTGCTGCAACTACAATAACGAATATAGTAAAAAGATGTCCTGTAACCTTTTCTGGTGCTAAAAATCTATTAAAAGCTACTAAATTAATATTGACTGCATTCATCATAAGTTCCACTGACATTAATACACTGATAACATTTCTTTTAGCAAAAGCTCCGTAAAGACCAATGCAAAACAAAGCTGCTGCAAGTATTAGATAACCTTCTAAACCAACCATTTAATTTTTCACTCCTTTAGCTAAAATAATTGCTCCTACCATTGCTATTAATAAGAGTAATGCAGAAACTTCAAAAGGAATCATATAATTTCCAAAGAATCCATCTGCAATAGCACTAATGGTATTTTCCATATTCAAATTCTTATAAGTAAACTTACTAACTAAAATCAAACGCGTAATAATCCCGAAAAATCCTAAACAAAATATTAAACCTGTCCATCTTAATTTATTAAAGGGATTACTGTTTTTCATATCACTTTTTCGAGTAAGCATTATAGCAAATACAATTAAAATAGAAATTGCTCCAGCATAAATTAAAATCTGTGCCAAAGCTAGAAAATCAGCTTCAAGCAAAATGAAAACTACTGCAATACCTATAAATGCTACAATCATTGATAAAGCACTATGAATAATATTCTTTGAATGAACGACACCTATAGCAAAAGCTATAATTAAAAATGCTATTGGCCAAAAAACAAAAGCTTGTATCATCTTAATTCCTCCTGACTATTACTGCTAAATAGAGTCAGCTTAGTTTCTGCCCTGCTATAAGCACTTAATTCAAAATCTGAAGTAACCTTAAGAGCCTTACTTGGACAGCTTTCAACGCAGAGACCGCAGAAAAGACAATATTCTAACTGCATTTCATATTTACTTAAATGCTTTTTCTTATTTTCATATTTATAACTATCAACAGTAATAACCCTATTTGGACAGCTTAAAGCACAAATACCGCAAGATGTACACTTTTCTGAATCCAATTGAAACGAGCAGCGTGAACGCTCGGGAAGTTTTGGATGTTCTTCTGGATACTGCTGTGTAATATTTTTTTCAAATAAATGTCCAAGAGTTACTCTTAAACCATTCATTAATCCTTTACCAAACATTAAATTCACCTCTTAATTCTTAACTCTCAATTCTCAATTCTTAACTATTAGCTCTTAACTAATTAACTGAAATACTTTAATGCCTATTCCTGTAAGCAGAATATTTATCAAAGAAATAGGAATAAGATATTTCCAATTTAAAGACATCATATGATCTAACCTAAATCTAGGGAAAGTCCAACGAACTAACATAAGCAGCAATATCACTACATAAGTTTTTAAGATAAACCAAATCCATGAAGGTAATATTGGTCCACTGGCTCCACCTAAAAACAAAGTTACAGTAAGAGCTGAAGTTGCAAACATATTAGTATATTCTGCAAGATAAAAAAGTGCATATCTCATTCCGCTATACTCTGTAAATGGACCTGCTACAATTTCCTGTTCTCCTTCAGCTAAATCAAAAGGAGCTCTATTTAACTCTGCGGTTGCAGCTATAAGATAGACGATAAAGGCAACAGGCTGAAGGAATATGAACCAAACCTTGTGCTGTGCTCCAATAATTTCTGTTAAATTTAAGGAACCACTTATCATAACTACTCCAAGAAGTGAAAAAATCATAGGTATTTCATAACTTATCATTTGAGCAACTACTCTCATTCCACCTAAAAAAGAATACTTATTATTAGATCCCCAGCCTGCCATTAGAATCGGGATAGAAGAGGTTCCTGATATGGCTAGAAAATAAAGCACGCCTAGATTTAAATTTGCAGCAACCATATTTTCTCCAAATGGTAAAACAGCATAGATTAATAAAGCAGGAACCATAACTAATAATGATGCCATTACAAAAACTAATTTATCCGTATTCTTTGGAATGATATCTTCTTTGCCTAAAAGCTTAACAACATCAGCAACACTTTGAAGTATTCCTCCAGGCCCAAATCTGTTGGGACCTGGACGCTGCTGAAGATAGCCGCAGACTTTTCTCTCTAAATAAATCAAGAACATAGCATTTAGTAAAACAAAAGCTACAATCCTAATAAAATAAACTAAACTCATAATTATATTTTCCATTTTTACCTCCCAAATTATCGGTCAATTTCACCTAATATAGGATCAAGTGATGCCAGTATTGCAACAGCATCCTGAATTGTACCCCCACTCGCCATTTCAGGAAATGCACCAATATTAACAAAAGATGGTCCATGAATATGAAGTCTATACGGTTTATCTGATCCATCACTTACCAAATAATAACCTAATACACCTTTAGCTCCTTCAATTTGATGATAAATATCTCCCTTTGGTGGTTTTATAAGCCTTGGAACTTTAGCTAAAACTGGTCCCGCTTCAATTTGTTTCAGTGCTTGTTTAATTATTTTTATACTTTCTTCCATTTCTCCAATACGCATTATCCATCTTTCGTAGCAGTCACCATCTTTTCCAACAATCACTTTAAACTTAAAACGCTCATAAATACCATAGGCGACATCACGCCTTAAATCTAAATCTATACCAGAGGCTCTAAGGTTTGGGCCTGTAAAACCATACGCTAAAGCTCTTTCTCCACTGATTACTCCAACACCTTTAGTTCTAGCCTCAAATATTTCATTTCCAGTAATAATACGCTGATATTCTATAAAGCTTTTATCCATATCATCAAGAAACTTTCTTAGACTTGGAATAAACTCTTCAGGTAAATCGTAACTCACTCCACCTATACGCATATAATTTGTTGTCATTCTAGAACCACAAACCATTTCAAATAAATCCAACACCTTTTCTCTATCTCTAAAAAAATACATCCAAGGTGTATGTCCATTCAAATCAAGTGCCATACTACCTAAAAAAACCTGGTGGCTAGCAATTCTCTGTAGTTCAGCCATGATTACTCGAATATACTCAGCTCTTTCTGGAACTTCAATTCCCATAAGCTTCTCTATTGCTTGAACATAACCTAATTCATTTAACATTCCAGCTAAATAATCTAATCTGTCCGTGTAAGGTATAAACTGAGTATAAGTTCTTGATTCAGCTAACTTTTCCATGCCTCTATGCAAGTAACCTATGACATTTTCAACATCTAAAATGTGCTCTCCATCTAAAGTAAAAATTGCCCTATATACACCATGAGTACTTGGGTGCTGTGGTCCAAAATTCAAAGTCATTTCTTCAGTATGAAGATCCTTATTATGTTCTGTCATTAAACTTCCTCCTTTCTATCTTCTCTTATCAACCTTAAAATCTTTTCTAAGTGGATGTCCTACAAAATCATCTGGACACAATATCCTTTTTAAATCTGGATGGCCAATAAAGTTAATTCCAAATAAATCATATACTTCTCTTTCCTGAACATTTGCTGCCAGCGAATATTTAGTCAGTGATGGAATTTCAAGTTTTTCATCAAGCTTTACCTTAATTCTGATTAGCTCATTGGTTACTAGTGACATAAAATGATAAATACAACTTAATCCATCCTCTTCAACAGCTGTCAAATCAACTAAAAAATCAAAACTATATTTTTTTACCTTTTTTATAACCTCTAAAAAGATATCTAATTCTATATGAATAGCTGTTTGCACACTTTCTATAATTTCTATATCTTGCTTATACTCAGCTTTTAATTCTGAAATTAGATTTTCACAAGTTTTACTCATTTGTGACTACCCCTTTCGGATGAATAATTTTTTCTTTTAAAGTTAAAAGTCCATGAATTAAAGCTTCTGGACGTGGAGGACAGCCTGGAATATAGACATCTACAGGTAAAAATGTATCTGCACCAGGTACAACACTATAAGAATCTACAAAAGGACCACCACTGGTTGCACAGCTGCCCATAGCAATTACCCATTTAGGTTCAGGCATTTGTTCATAAATCTTTTTAACTATAGGTGCCATCTTCTCAGTAACGGTTCCAGCAACAATCATTAAATCTGCTTGTCTTGGTGAAGCACGAAAAACTTCATAACCAAAACGTGCAATATCATACCTAGCTCCTCCAGCTGCCATCATTTCAATAGCACAACATGCTAGTCCAAAGGTTAAAGGCCAAAAAGAATGAGCACGAAAATAATTTAAAGTATCATCTAATTTAGTTAAAATAATATTTTTTTCTATTTGTTCTTGAACGTATTTATCTCCATTTAAATTTACTTCCATTCTAACGCCCCCTCTTTCCACGCATACCATAATCCAATGATTAAAATGCCTATAAAAATAACCATTTCAAAAAGTGCAAATAAGCCTAGTGATTTAAATTTCACTGCCCATGGTAATAAAAATACTGTTTCAACATCAAAGAGTAAAAATACCAAGGCATACATAAAGTAACTAACCTTAAATCTAATCCAAGTAGAACCAGTTGTTTCAACACCACACTCATAAGTAGATAATTTTTCTTTATTGGGCTTCTTAGGCCTTACTAAGGAAGCTGTTAATAAAACAATCATTCCAAATATGAATGAGGCTATGAGGAAAACTCCAATAATTAAATAATCATTCATCCTTTTTATCTCCTTTCTCAAAAAAATGCCTTAAGTTTTTCATTAAAAACTATTAAATAATAGCCTTGTCAATTTGTTCAAATGCTATCAAACTTTTATGTAGTTTATATGAAGAAAATCTATAGGAAAATTTATTTAAATTTTAAATTTAAACTCCATAGTCCTTTATGTTATAAGAAATTTTACCGATATATTATGTAAATATCAGTATTTGGGCAAATAAAAAAACCAGAAGCTTATTTATTCATAAACTTCTGGTAATCTATAATTTCTTATTTACTTTACTATTATCTACTATTTAATGTACTTTTTATTTTATGATACTCCTCTTCAGTTATCTCTCCACGGGCAAATCTTTCATTTAATATATTTAAAGAATTATCTTTAACTCTGCAAACCTTAAGGTTATTGCTTTCTCCAAGCTTGTACATTAAAAATATAGAGCCTGCAATTAAAATCATAGGTATAATCATCATTTTTGTTACCTCCATCTGATATATATTTTATCTCATAATTTTTTCATTGTTGTGTGATTTTTAATTTAATTGTATTTTATTTTAATACTTAATTATGTAGTAATTATGAAGATAATATATATTTTTAACAAAAATTTTTCTTGTTTAATTTATACAATAACCTTCATCTTCTTAAATTCTATAATTTTAAGTTTTAAATCATCTTAAGAATCTTAGAAGTTTTCTTCTTAAGCCATATATCTTATATAAAAGGAGAATTTATATGGCTAAAAAGAAAAAAGCACCACCTAAGAATGATTTTGCCTTTGAAGAAAATAATGGTGAAACTGCTAATATCAAAAGAAGTTATACTCTTCGTGCTTCTACCATAAGAAAAATTAATGAGCTTAAAAGCATACATCCTGAAATTAATGTTTGTATAAGTAGTATAGTTGATATTGCTATAGATCATTACCATAATCATATCATTAATGAAGGTGGTATACAGTAATTTAATTATATTATTCAATTTTAACTATTTCAATATTATCACAATAGTTGTATTCAAACTGAATTGTAATATGCTTAATTCCAAAATGCTCTTTTAATTCATGTTCAATATTTCCATAAACTTTTACTGTTTCACTTACTAATATATCTTCCTTTAAGTTAACATGACCTTCAAAGAATATATTACGTTCATTTAATCCCCATACATGTACATGGTGAACATTTTGCACATTATCTATTTCCTCTATTTCTTTAACGATTTCGTTTATATTGATATTCTCTGGAACTCCCTGCATTAAAATATTAGCTGCTTGTTTTAATATTTCATAACTTTCTTTTAACACATATAATCCTATTATTATAGTAAGTAATGGGTCTATCCAATATATATTAAAATAGTAGATAAGCACTCCACCTATAATAACTCCTACTGAAGATAAGGCATCACTTATGAGATGAAGGTATGTGGATTTCATATTCATATCTTCATGTGAACCCTTATTAATTAAATAAGCACCTACAACATTTGCTATAAGACCTATTAATGCAACCCATATAACTATGACTCCATTTATTGTTTCTGGATATCTAAATTTTGAGTATGCTTCTTTAAAAAGAAATACAGATATAATAATTAAAAAAATAGATAGATAAGAGTTAAAAGTATATAAGTGATTTTATACACTTTTTAACTTTAAACTATCTATCTACCTAATTATTAATTATCAAAATTACTAAGTTTTATTTCTCTTATATCTTCTGGTTCATCTTTTGCATTTAATAAGCCAATAACTACTCTATCTGAATAGTCTTCAATATAAAAACTAATATATTTATTAGTCATTTTTATTATTTTTTTAATATCCTTAGATGAGTAATTTAACTCATTTAAAGTTTTAATTTGATGTTGCAGATTATCAACAGTATTAGCATCAGCTCTAGCAATTTTAGATGCATTTAACAATATTGTACCTGTAAATACTACAGTAGTAACTAACACTATAATAGCAGAACTGATAATTCTTTTACTTGATGATTTCTTCTTTAACTTCTTCATTAATTATTCCTTCTCTCTTATTAATTTTTGGCTAGGAGTTTGTCCTAGAAATCTTTAGTCAACCTAACAGGCAATATTAAATATTTACTGTCTTCACTATCAGCCGGATGGCATATACATGGTGACACTGGAGTATTAACTTTCATAATGAGTTTTTCTGAATTCATATTTTTTAGCATCTCTAATAGATATCTTCCATTGAAAGCTATTTCTAACTCTTTTTCAGTTCCAAGTATTTCAACTGTAATCTCTTCTCTTACTTTTCCCATACTAGACTTAGAATTTACTACTAAGAGATCTAAGATCCCATCATTTAGTATATTGAACTTTAGAATTGGATTACTTGATGTATCACTACTTTTTGCTATAAGTGCACTTCTTTCAATTGCCTCTATAAATTCAAGCCTATTAATTACTACCTCAATTTTACTTTTATCTTGTGGTAATAGTGATTCATATTTTATATATTGGCCTTCTAATAATCTTGAATAAATAATTATATTATCTAATCTAAATTCAATATGGTTTTTGTGCAAATATAGTTTCATTTGACCATTACTACCTATAAGTTTTGATATACTTATCAAAGACTTACCATCTATAACAGCACTCATATCATTAGAACAATTTACTTTATTGCTACTTAAAGCTAACCTGTATCCATCTAATGCTACTAATCTTAATATACTATCTTTAATTTCATATAATATTCCTTGTAAAATAGGTCTTGATTCATCTTGAGCTATTGCAAAATGTACTTCTCCTATCATCTTTCCAAATACTTCTTTTGGCATTATTATTTCAGTACCATTAGTTTCTTTGGGAAGCTCTGGATATTCAGTTTCATTCATTCTCACAATTCTAAATTCAGATTTCTTGCAGCTAATTTTCACAAGATTATCTTCAGTTTTCTCAATGGTTATATCTCCTTCAGGCAATTTATGTATGATCTCAATAAAAATCTTCGCATCCACTAATATCATACCTGCTTCAATTACTTCACATGTACCTCTTGCAAATATAGATAAATCCATATCACTACCTAGCATTATAATTTGTCCTTTTGCAACCTGTATAAAAACTCCTTTTAACGCTGTAAGTGATGCTTTCCCTGTAATTGCTCTTGATACCTTGTTTAAATTGTCTAATAAATTAGCCTTTCCAATAATAAATTTCATATTAAATTACCTTCTTTCATTAATTTTTGGCTAGGTTTTTAAGCCTAGAACTTTAATATTAAACTACTAAAAAAAGCTTACTTGTTTAGTAGCAGAATACTTAATTTCTTCAATAATTATATTCATAGTTTCTTTTATCTCATTTTTAATAGCTTCTTCTTTATTTAATTCAAAAAAATTGAAATTAAATCTATCAAAATAAGAATTTATACTACTAATAAACTCTTCATCCATACCTGGATATCCATTACTTATGTCCATATCATCTTTATCTTTCAAAAAAGATGTACTTAATCCCTTATTCACAAGATATATTTCAAAAGTTCTTGCAAATATTTCAGTGGGAGTTAAAAAATAATTTCTCTTCCTATTTAAATATGGATTACATTCTAAATGACTATCATATCTTTTTGTATAAGCCCTTAAAATACTTCTGAAATCATATTGCAATGATAAAGGCCTATCAGATAATGTATAATCTAAGTGATGTCCGAACTCGTGCATAAAGCTGGATGGACTTGTTATATCCACACATAAACATTTAAGAGTAGGATAATATAATCCTAACGCTTTATGTTTACCTAGCTTTCTTATCCTAAGTTCAGCTTTTTTAATTTTGTCCATGTCGAATAATTTTCTTATTCTTAAGAACTCCTTTTCTACCAATTTAAATTTATTCAAATCAGTATCACTATCTAATTCTACATAGCTGAAGTTTTCTAAGAACTTATTATTATTCATAACATTAATAATTTTTTGAGGAATATTCTTTTTAGTTTCAAATGCTCTAGCCACTTCACTATGTATATCCCTGCTGTATTGTTCCATGAGTTCAATATTGTAATCAGAAGACTGCTTTATTAATATTACATCTATAATAAGCTGCATCATTCTTTGTGTTAACCTAAATGTAGAGCTTACACCAATAACCTTTTCTAAATTTACAATATTAATTACATCCTCTTTAGCATAGTTATTGCCATATATACTAAACTCACTAAAACTTTCATTGTAAATTTCCTTATAAAACATACAATGCTCATAAGTTATATCTAATAATTTAAGCATTCCATATAGATACTTAACATCACAGATTCTTTGAGATGAGCGTGAATGATTTATATTAGACATTCTCCATATATGTTCTCTAGCTCTTGAAGAAATATCAACTGTATTAGTAAAAACATTTAAATAATTCAATTCTCTATCCTCTATTGCAAGATCATAAGCTTGATAGAAATTTTTAGTATCCTTTTTATAAAAAGTATTTCTTATTTTATTACTTTCATCTTTAGGCAAAACTTCTACTTCAGATAAAGTAAAATTATTGAATATTAAGTATTCATTGAAATTCGATAAATCTACTTCGTTATCTGTTAAATCCTTATATATAAATTTAACGATTTTATCTATAGTTTTATCCATTCTCTCATTTGCATTAATTTTTAATTTAGTAAATGATCTAGTCCCTTTCTCTTTTTTTAATGATGTTACTTTTTCCATTACTAATCCCTCCATTAATTTTTCGCCAGGCTTAAATCCCAGAATTATAACTTATTAATTTTTCTTAAAAAATAAAAAAATCCCCAAGAAAATTAATTTAATTTTCTTAGAGATTAACTTATCTTTTATATTAATTATCATTCATATAAATATGAATTACAAATTGTTTTGTCATTAAGTAATATAACATATCTATTTAATTCTTTCAATATAAATAATAGGAACTTAATTTATTTGTTTTATATTATCAGCTTTATCTATATTTGCAGCTTCTTCTACAATATCATTATCTAATATCCCTAATTTCTTTCTTTCCTTAGTTGTTAATTCTATATACTCTATTTCAATACAGTCAAGTCTCTTATTGTATTTATAATTTTTTATTATTAAATTATTTGTTTTCAATTCTTCTAATGAATCAACTATTCTTTTTCTAATTCTATCTGCTCTTTTGGTATTAAAATAAATTGCATTAGAAAAAAACTTAATAGGAATATCTTCTGTATTCGCAAATTTATTTATTGCTAATTTATATCTTCTTTTTTGTAACCAGACAGCTAATTGTTGTGATATACCGCTTAGATTATTATAAACATCTTTATCATATTCAAATGCACTATCTTTTACTACGAGATCCTGTAGTATTGAACCTAAGTATACCTTTACTCTTTTTATACCATTTTCAGCAGTATACATCATGCAACCTAATAAATTCCCAAATAGCCTATTGCCTTCCATAACATATGTCATATTTATACTACCAATTTTAGCAATAGAATCTTCAATCAAATCGTAATACTGTGTAGTATTAGGTAAATTAAGATCTTTTGCAATCTCGTATACTGATTTATCTATTGGTGTACCTGTTAATACATTTTCAAAATGATTATAGTAATAATTTATAATTCTAGTATCAAATGAATTTAAGTATTTTATTGATTTCAATAAAGCTATTTGGGTCATCATGTCTAAAAACTTATCGGGATTTCCCCCTTTTTTAATTTCTAAATATGTTTTTTTCTCTAGTCTCATTAAGATTTCATCTTGTTCATTACCTTCTAATAAAATTAACTTATCCAAAGTAGCAACTATATCTATATCAAAATCTTCATATAAATTATTTTTTTGAGCTTCTGATAAATAATCTACTTTACAAGATGTATCTATAGGCAATTCAGATAAGATTATGGGGACTTTGGTTATACTTATCTTTTCCTTAAAATCATCTTGTTTTTGTAAATCCAACAAATAATATAAATATATATCATATTTAAACGCAGATGTTATTGACTTCATTTTCATTTCTTCTAAATATTTAAAATCGGTTAAATACAAATTATCATCTTTCATCCAATTATTAAGTTCTTTTAATTTTTTTTGTTTGTATTGATCTATATCTTTAGCTCCGAAAAAATCCTCAAACTTAGAAATCGGTATTTCTTCGCCTTTAACCTTTTTATAACTTATTTCTGCTGCAGAAATATCTTTATTTAAAGAGCTTAATTTATCATTCATTATTATTTTTATCCATCTTCTTTTGGTTGGTCGTATTGTTTTTACAAGTAAATAATTTAGAGAAGAATTCTTGTTTTCAGAAGATTCAAACTCCAAACTAACCATTTCACAAAATTTTTCAAATGAATCTTTAAAGATTTTTTCATAGTTATATTTTAATTTATTGTATATTTCAACATCAAGCTTATTCATTTATATCACCTTGTATATTTTCTATTTTACTTATATCATTGTTAAAGTAATTCTCTTTATATTTACTTAATACATATTTCATTCCTTCTTCTATTAAATCATTAGCTTTGACATCCCTTTTTACTGCAAGTAACTTTATTTGTTTATATAAATCCTGATCTAATGTTGTATTAATATTCTTTCTTTTCATTTGTATCACCCTAATTTTAATATATATAACTTATTATACTACATAGTTAACTATGTTACAATTTATAGAATAAAACTCTCTTTAAATTTGATAACAAATTTATAAAAAGTCAAAACTACATTAATTATCTACTTTCTATAAGTCTTTGATTATTTCTAATTAAATATCATCTATACTTACATATACTTATGACATTTTTAATTAAATATCATCCAATCTTACATATAGTTGTGACATTCCTAATTAAATATCATCTAATATTACATATATTTATGACATTCTTATTAAATGTTATCTAACTTTCCATATAACTATGATACTTCTGATTAAATATCATCTAACTTTACATATACTTGTGACATTTTTAATTAAATATCATTTAATTTTACATATACTTGTGGCATAAATAAAATTTTTTTTATAAATTTTTTTTATTATATTTTCTTAATTTT
>Ga0183101_1001662_pt1 | contig 17115 bp, 11 predicted proteins | sample Biomet3_FD_127790 | JGI IMG/M metagenome (GOLD analysis project Ga0183101, IMG submission 127790) | Microbial communities from bioreactor (seeded with sewage sludge) at LBNL, California, USA - Biofuel metagenome 3 | ecosystem: Engineered > Bioreactor > Anaerobic > Unclassified ... | reverse complement strand
CCGGCCAAAAACACCGTGCCGAACTCCTTTGCACCGGCCGGCTCTCAAGTGACAACATATGGCGTCATTGCTACGGAAACAGGCATTCCCTACGGTACGGTCCGCCGCGTCGTGGACATATTTGTCCGGCTCGGCTGGCTCACCAGAGAACCCTGGGGACAAGGCCGAAATCGGGCCTTAAAATTTCTGGTTTTAGACAAAATGCCCCAGTCTGAAATGCCAAACCGAGCAGACAAAATGAGCAGACAAAATGAGCAGACAAAATGGACAGACAAACCGAGCAGACAAAATGAGCAGACAAAATGGACAGACAAACCGAGCAGACAAAATGAGCAGACCTATAAGGATAAGATAGATAGATTAGAAGATCTATCTATCTCTTTGCTTAGAGAACTATCATCGCTTACGGTCATCCAAACGACTTGGCCGCATCTTGCCCGCTGCGGTTTCGGTTCCGAACAAGTCCAGCAGATCCTGGAAAACCTCCAGGCTTTGGGTAAATCGCCGGACCGGTTGGTTCAGGGGTTGGACCATATCGAGTACGAATTGGCGAACGATCAGCTGTGCGACAAGGACGGTCAGCCCGTGGCGGATCCCTGTTCCTGGGCATTTCGGGCCTTGGCTCAAAACGGCTATTATCGCCGGCCCAAGGGCTATGTTTCGTCCGAGGAACAGGCGGCTCGGGATGCGGAGGAGGAAGCCCGTGCCGTGATCGCCGCGCGGCAGAAGGCAGAACAGGCGCAGTTTGAGGCCTGGCGTGACGGACTGTCGGCCCAGGCTCTGGAGGAAGCGATGACAGGCTCTCCCGGAGGTCCGAAGGACGCCTGGCTGAAGAGAGTCTGGAAAAATTCGAGGACCGGTCAGGGATGCTCCTGATGCGTTTGGGTTGGGGAGGAGACCCTGCACGCGACGTCTGCTGCAACACGCGTTTTGGCTGCGTTGATTTCTTTTCCAGCTGGAGTGTGAAAGACACAGTCGTGGTTGGCTGGTCGGTCATGCCCTTGATAGAGAAAACGTCGAAGACGTTATGGACAACGCCGTAGCGTGAGGAAAAAAGTGGAGCGCTTTCGAAGGGTGGCCTTGCATTTTTGTTGTTTCGTATGGTGCAGTCTCGCGTTATTTTTTTTCGCAATTCAGGCTGCAGCTATTCCATTAGAAAAGCCGATTGACTGCCAAGTTGGTGTTGATTGTTTTATCCAGAACTATGTGGATCTTGCTCCAGGTCCAGAATACGCAGATGATTTTTGCGGTTCGCTTTCCTATGATAAACATAAAGGCATTGATTTTCGTGTCCCATATAGCATGATGCAGGATGGCGTTCTTGTCAAAGCTGCCGCACCGGGGATCGTGCGCGGGATGCGCGACGGTATGCAGGACATAAGCTTCCGTCAGGGCAACCCTGAGGCCATAAAAGATCGTGAATGCGGCAATGGAGTGGTGCTTGTCCATGCAGACGGTATGGAAACACAGTATTGCCACATGCGTAAAGGGAGTCTTCGCGTCAAGGTCGGCGAGCGGGTGACGACAGGGCAACCGCTTGGTTTCGTGGGACTGTCCGGGGAAACGGAATTTCCGCACCTTCATTTCGAGGTCAGGATTGCCGGCAAGCCGGTGAGTCCGTTTACGGGAAAAGCCATGGAAAGCGGCTGCACTACGCCTGGAAAAAATCCGTTGTGGACCGAACAGGCCTTGGCTGGCATGCCGTATACCGCAACGGGTGGGCTTGATGTCGGCTTTAATACGCAAAAGCCGGACATTGGAACGTTGTTTGTCGGTGGGAAAAAACAAGAGCAATTTTCCCAACAGTCCCCACAAATCATTTTTTGGGCTGGATTTTGGGGAGTACGCAAGGGAGACACGGTTTCCATGCGCGTGGATACTCCGAGCGGTGACATCTGGACCATACAGGATTACGCCGTTACACGAAATCAGGCACAGCTGGTTGTCATGTTGGGTAAAAAACGGACGACTCCCTGGACTCCCGGGACATACATCGGGAAAGCTACCCTGGTGCATCAACACGAGAATGGCAAAAAGGCTATCGTTATTCCATTGATCCGTTCGATAACAATTCCTTCTGGGAATACTTCATTTTCAAACTAGGTCATTATGTTTTTTTTTGTCGATCATTGCAAGACGAACACGCTCAGGGATGGTATTGTTCCTGTTTATTGCCAATACCAACCTGCCGTTTTAAATCCTTGTTCACCAATCTGCCTTCCCCACTGGACCGTCACACGGGACTAGGGTAGAGCAACCCGACTCGGATTCTGATGCGAATGGCCATGGTAATTGCAGGTCTTTCCCTGTCGTTGTGAAGGAGACGCCCGATGCCGCAGAGCAGCCACTGTCCAGAAAATGCGCCGCTCGAAAAAGTGCCCGCATTTTTGCCCGGCCCTGAACTTGACTGGAAGCCTGAATATCTCGTGGCCAGCTCGTGGCTGCAGCACATTCCTTTTGCCTTTTGGATCATTCAGGCCGTTCGTCCCGATTGTCTCGTAGAGCTTGGTACGCATTACGGCGCGTCCTACTTCGCCTTTTGTCAGGCCGTGGAACGGTTGGGCCTGTCCACCCGGTGTTTTGCCGTGGACAGTTGGGAGGGCGACGTGCAGGCCGGCCAGTATGGCCAGGAAGTATTCGATACGGTGGAGCGGTACAATCGTCGAAAATACGCCGCTTTTTCCAGTCTGTTGCGTGCACGGTTCGATGCGGCAAGGCCCTATTTTCACGATGGTGAAATAGATTTGCTGCATATTGACGGATTTCACACCTACGAAGCGGTCTCCAATGATTTTGCTTTGTGGCGATCAAGCCTGTCCAAGCGGGGTATCGTGTTGTTTCACGATATCAACGTTCGGGAACGGAATTTTGGCGTCTGGAGATTCTGGCGCGAAATCACGGAGAAATATCCCTATTTTGAATTTTTTCATGGGTGTGGCCTTGGGGTCGCGGCTGTTGGCCCGGAGATTCCACCGGCTCTCGGTTTCTTGTTTGCGTTGGAGCCGAATGGAGATATGGCGACATCTCTTCGCACACTCTTTGCGGCGCGCGGAGAAGCTGTTCTGAATGCATACAGAATTATAGAGTATATTGAACAGGTAAACGATTTGTTCAGAAAAAATGCAGAATGTAAAGAAGAAATAGAACAGCAAAAATTGCAACATAGATTGGCAGTAGAACAAAATGAGGCAAATCATCTGTCAGAACTGCAAAAGAATAACGAAATATATTTATCTGACCTGAAAAAAATAAATGATATTGCCAAACAAAAAGAAGATAATTTCCAATTTGAAATAAAGATACGAGATGAAGAAATACAAAAAAATAACGAAAAATATATGCATGAGCTGCAAGAAACTACGAAAAACTTAAATTTTAAGTTGCAGCAAGAACATGACCAAGCCCAGTTTGTCCAACAACAAATTTATGCTAGCTGGTCATGGCGTATTACCGCTCCTTTGCGTTTGGGCCGCAGTATTTTGTCCGATCTTATTCGCAAAAGCCCTTTTCGTTTGCGGGAGCGCCTCGGGGCATGGCGCTCCCGACTGGAAAACGTACGCCAGGATACGCAGCGCCCCGTCCCGCTTCCTTCGGAACGTCCCTGCCATGTCGTGTGGGTAGGGGGAGAGCCTGATACACCGGGCTATCACTACCGGGTGGTCATGCCGGCACTGGCGGGCAAGGCCGCCGGAGCCGATGTCTGTTTTTTCCGGCTCGACGAGATCGACTCCCATCACGAGGCCATTGCCGCTGCGGACGTGGTCATTTTGTGGCGTGCCGCCTGGGATGCAAACGTGGACACGCTGTTCCGCCTTGCCAGAGTCGCCGGGGCCAAGATTTGTTTTGATCTTGACGACCTCATGTTCGACTGCCGCCTCGCCACGGTGGACGTCATCGACGGAATCCGGTCCCAGTCGTTGGAGGAGCGGCAGGTCAGCGAATTTTACGCCAGGGTTCTGAAAACCATGGAGGCTGCCGACCTGTGCCTTGCCACAACACCGGAGTTGGCGGGGCATATGCGGGCCTTTGGCAAGCCGGTGAGCATCCTTCCCAACGGCTTCGACGAAGCCAAATTTCAACTCTCCCGTCAGGCACACCGTCGGCGCAAGGCAGCAAAGGACGATGGCTTGTTGCGCCTTGGCTACGCCGGCGGCTCCAGAACCCATCAACGGGATTTTTCCCTGTGCGTCGACGCCGTGGTCCGCGTCCTGCGCCGTTTTGAGAACGCGCGCCTGGTGCTGTTTCGTTGCGCCCATGGCACGCCCCTTGTCGACCTGGACGAATATCCGGACTTGGCCGCTCTGGAGGACCGGATCGAATGGCGGCAGATGGTGCCGGTCACGGAATTACCGAACGAACTGGCCCGGTTCGACGTGAATCTCGCCCCGGTGGAGGTCGGAAACTTTTTTTGTGAAGCCAAAAGCGAGCTCAAATTTTTTGAGGCCGCTTTGGCTGGCGTCTGCACGATCGCTTCCCCCACCGGTCCGTTTCGTCGGGCCATTCGGCATGGAGAGACGGGGTTGCTCGCGACGGACGAAACGCAATGGTACGAGGGTATGGTGCGCCTGCTCTCCGATCGGGAAGAACGCGCGCGGATGGCCAAGCGGGCCCTGGACGACGTGTTGTGGACGTTTGGTCCGGAGCGTCGGGTCGATCTGGTCGCTTCGTTTCTGGAACAAGTCCGTGGCGGTCGCGCCGCGGCCAGGGCGTTCGCCTTGGACGTGCGTCTGGAGCAGGCGTCGCGTCCCGCCCCGGATGTCCCGGAAGCGGATGTGGTCTTCGAACATGATCGGTTGGCTGCGGCGGCAGCGACGGTCATCATCCCCCTGTACAACTACGCGGCCTATATTGCGGAGGCCCTGGATTCGGTCGCCGCGCAGACCGAGCCCGAGTTGGACCTCATTGTCGTGGACGACGCGAGCACCGATCATTCCTTGGACTTGGCTGTCGATTGGGCCAAGGCGCACACCGATCGTTTCAATCGGTTGCTGGTCTTAAAAAACCGCCGGAATTCCAAGCTTGGACCGACGCGAAATGTCGGCTTTGACGCGGCCGACACCTTGTATGTCCTGCCGTTGGACGCGGATAATATCCTGCTGCCATCCTGCGTCAGCACCTGTCTGGATACCATGCGCCGTACCGGAGCCGCTTTCGTGTATCCCAAGATCGAAACCTTCGGCTCCAAACGGTATCGCATGGGGGAAGCCGAGTATGCGCCGCATCGTTTCATCGGCGGCAATTACATCGACGCCATGGCCTTGATCGCAAAGAGCGTCTGGTGCGCCGTGGGGGGCTACGAGAACGTCCCGCATGGTTGGGAAGATTACGAATTTTGGTGTCGCATCGTGGAAATGGGCTTGCCCGGACAACCGGCCGGACCGTCGGTGCTGGCCAAATACCGGGTCCACGGCGACTCCATGCTGACCAATAGCACGAACGTACCGAAGAATTTTACGGTGTTGACCCGCTATATCCAGGACCGTCACCCGTGGCTGCACATTGCCTCGGATGCGGTTGGCCAAGCCCTGGAGAACAAGCCGTCCTGATCGACGGGGGCAGGCAATATTCGGCTCCAGGTATAGCCTTGCAGGGCGCAACCAAAGAGGAAAAGACGTTCGAGGGCATGGGCCAGATTGCCGTCGCGCTGCGTCTCTTTGGTCGGGCCGAAGTCGTCAAAAGAAAATCGTTGCTCCAGCCAGGGTTGCAATACGCGGGAACGGCACCAGAACATCGCCCCCATGGGGAAATCGATGGGGGTGTCCGGCCGCAGGCGCAGGCCCTGAACCGCGAGCAGGGATCGCATTCGGGCAAAGTTGCCGCCGCAGCCCAGTCTATCCGCATACTGTGGCAAAATGGGCGGGCAGAGCAGGCCAAGCCGCTCGTCCGCCTGGAACAGGCCGAGAATCCGTTCCACCTGCTGTTTGCTCCCGGCCAGGGCCTCGTAGAGCAAGCCTCGCCAGGCATCGCCGTCCGCGTCTGTCAAATACGTCGAGCGTTTGGAATGCAGGCGCAGGAGCAGGGGATAGCGCGGGATGACCTCGGCAAATCCGACAAGAAACGGGGCAATATCCCAGCCCTGATTGGGCAGGACGCGGATCTCCGTGCGCGAGGCGAGGCCTCGTTTCGTGCACTCCGCCGCGATACGTTCCTTTTTGGCGGTGCTCTCCGTGGAAATGAAAATATGGGCCTGGTCGGGAAGGTTTCGGACAATGGAGAGCATCTCCTCCAGCACGTCCAGGTAGTACAGATGCAGGAAGACCCCGATGGGTGGCGACGGTTCCTGCGGCGAGGCAGCCTTTGGGCTGGGGCTTGCCGCAGGGAGGGGGCGGTATCGGGCCTGCACGCAGGGCGGCCAGGCGCGCTTGCCTGCGTTGGCATGGATGGCAGGCGTGATGTCGACCCCGATCCGGTTGCAGTAGGCAACGAGCAGCGCCAGCGGATAGCCGGTGGCGATGACCCGGTCCATCCAGCCGACAAGCGACACCTCCCGTTCATTTTTGAGGACGAGTTCCCGTTTGAAGACGGGTGCGCCCAGCCTAAGGAGTTCCGCCCACCGTTCGCAGCTGGGATTGACGCGCTGCCAGGCTGCGGTGACACAGGGGACAAAGGCGGCGGGCCGCAAGCCATGCAGGGCCAGCCAGAGCGAAAGTGTCGTCTCGCAACGGATGGCCTCCGTCCGTGCATTGCACAGCGGAACCCGGTCGAAAAAGTCGGAAAACGCCGGATGGCGAAGGGCCGCCGGCCGGAAAACGAGATAAAAACTTTGCAGATGCGGCACGACCTCATGACTCTCGGTTATTCCCCAGAAATCACAGGGCAGCGCCGCCATTTTGGCGTGCATGGCCCCGTATGCGCCGAGACCGCCGAACACGCTGTCATTGCATAAGACGAGCTCTTTGCAGGCCAAAAGCGTGGGAAAGGTCGCCAGTGCCGCTTTCCAGCTGGTGAAGTCATAGCCGTCACAGATTCGGGAGATGACGGCGTCGGCCCAGTCCGGCCGTTCTTCGCAGCGGACGGGACCGCCCGAGGCAAGGACGACCTTCCAGCCAAGTTTTTTGAACTGCCGGCACAGATACACGACATAGGCGTCGACCACGCCCTGGGGATCCCAATGGGCGACGACGGCCGTCGTGGTTCCGGTAAAGTCGCGACATCCCACGACGTGGCGGCGCACGGCCGCCGGGTCAATGGCTTGGGGGGAGCGCAACGTGCCGATGTGCTGCCAGGCGGTCGCCACGGCTTGGGCATGCCGCCGGCCCGAACCGGGTTCCAGGAGGCCGTCAAGGAGCGGCACCAGGCGCGGTCGGGGAAGGTTGCCGGCAAGACGTTGCGGAAAGGCATGCGCCAGCCCGCTTTGCTGTATCAGGTGCGCACAGGCCGTGCGGACGGAGTTCTGCTTGAGGATCTCACAGGCCAGTCGCAAGGGGAGGCCGACGGTCAAACGGAGCAAGCGTCCGCTGTCACGCGTCGTTTCGAGTAAGGTCGGCGCGTTCGCCAGGATATCGTGGAAAAAGGCCTTATGGTCACGGAGCGCCTCGAACCAGCGACGCCACGTGCGATAGTGGAGCCGGCTGGCCGGGACAAGACAGCCCGCGACGAGAGCTTGCCGGGCAATTCGGCCAAGCCGGTGGATAGAGCGGGATACGGCATGTTGTACAGCCATCAGGGCGTCCACTCGGGTAACGCGCGAAAAAAGCGTTTTAGGCCTGCAGGTCGAGTTTGATTCTGAGCATCGGGATGCCAACGAGGCCGGTCGCTACCATGCTGGACTCCGACTTGAAGAATAACACGTCGTGAATCCAGTGGTGCTGGACGTGTTCCTGCTGGGTGCCTTCCGCCACGGCGACAGTGATGCTGTAGGTTCCTTCCGGCAGGATAGGCATGCGAAAGACGAACTCCGCCTGCAACAGGCTGCCTTGTGGACAAAAAAGAGGATTGTCCATGTACGTCAAATAAGTATTGTCGCCAAAGATGGCCTGCCCGAGATGATCTTTGACTAAAAAACCGATGATGGGTGACGTGATATCTTGATAGGCTTCGGCCACGACCCGGAGCATGACTGTTTCGCCGCCAACAATCCAGGACAATGGATTTTCGTTTTTATCCAAAAGCAAGACATTGGTGATCTGGGCGCCACCCTTGCCGAAAGAGTTTCCTTCAAGATTGAACTTGAATATATGCAGGTCGTTTCGCAGCCCGCTGTTATTGATAAAATCAATACGTTGATCCTTCATATCCTCAAGCGCTGGAGGGGGCGATGTCCTCCGGAATTTTGTGGTGCTGCTCTTTCCTTGTTTCGCTTCATAAAAAGCTTCCAGATAGCGCTCGCAGACTTCTTTTGGCGGACCGTCTTCAATGACCAGGCCCTTTTCGATCCAGATAGCGCGGGAGCACAGGCCGATGACGCTACGGGTGTCGTGGCTGACGAACAACAGCGTTCCTGTCTTCTGGAATTCGCGTAAAAAGCGCATACACTTCTGCGTAAAAAATGCGTCACCAACGGCCAGCGCCTCGTCGATGATGAGGATATCCGCATTCACGTGGGCGATAACCGCGAAGGCCAGACGGACGTACATGCCGCTGGAATAGGTTTTGACCGGCTGGTCAATATAGTTTCCGATATCGGCAAAGTTGGCGATATCGTCAAAGCGGGCGGCAATTTCCTCCTGGGACAAGCCGAGCAGGGAGGCGTTCATGAAGACATTTTCGCGCCCTGTAAATTCAGGATTAAATCCGGCACCGAGTTCTAACAGGGCAGCCACGCGGCCGCGTGTTTGCATCTGGCCATCGGTTTGGGACAAAGTTCCGCAGATGATTTGCAGGAGTGTTGATTTCCCAGAACCATTTCTTCCGATAATACCAAGCGTCTGGCCTGGTTTTACGGTAAAAGAAATATCTTTAAGGGCCCAAAATTCACGGTAAAATTGTCGATGCCCTCGAAAAAGCATCTGCTTGAGCCGATCGCTCGGTTTGTCATAGACAAAATAACATTTTGAAATATTTTTTGCGATCACGGAAGCAATGGCATCAGATGACATCGGCAAATCCTCTGCGCGTTTTTTGAAACCACATAAAGCCAAGCATGGCGATAAACAAGGAAACGAGGCCGGAAATGAGCAGCCATGACCAGTCCAAGGGAGCTTGGTCGAACAGGACGTTGCGCGCTTGTTCCAGAATGCCCGCCAGGGGGTTGAACAGCATCAAAGAACGGAAATTTTCAGGAACTGCCGAGAGCGGGTAGAAAACCGGCGATACAAACATAAGGACGGTCAAAATCAAGGTGACGATTTGTATGATGTCGCGGAGAAAAACACCGAGCGAGGCCAGCAGCCATGAAAATCCAGCCGTGTACAAGAGGAGTGGTATGGCGATGAGAAATATCAGAAGAACAGAAACATGAGGAATGCCTATAAAAATAAAATAGAAAAAAATCCAAATCATAAAGCTTATAAACGCATGGAATAGGGCGGCTACAATATTAACAATAGGGAGTATTTCAAAAGGGAAAATGACTTTTTTTACATAGTTTGCATTGGTTAAAATGAGCATCGGTGCTCGGCCGATGCATTCGGCGAACATATTGTAGATAATCATCCCGGAAAAAATAACCATTGCAAATTCAGATTTTGATGAAACTTGTGAATTCCATTTTGCTTGAAAGACAACGCTAAAAATGAATGTATATGTACAAAGTAATATAATAGGGTTAAGGAAAGCCCATGTCAACCCAACTATTGAACCGCGATAACGACTTTGGATATCTCGCTTGGCAAGTGTTTTTATTAGGCGACGATTTATCCAAACAGCCAAAAACATGTCTCTAAAATAAATAAAAATCCGATGCATATATGTCACTCCTTACTATGCAAGAAAACTAAAAAACGCATAACAGTTGTTATACAAATTTTCTTTTTAATTTTATACATGGTTTCTCAATGAGCATGCTCGATAACCATGCACAAAAATACGTGGCCGGAACTCCATAAATAATCACAGATAAATCATTTCCGTGGTAATGTCTTATAAATTTAAAAATTGGATAATGCCATAAATATGTTGCGTAAGATATTTTTCCAAGAAAAATGAGAACTTTGCTTTCGAAAATACGATGGATTATTGTTCCTGATTTTGTTATTAATCCTATCAGGAATAAGCCTACAGAGATGTCGATCAAAGTTGTGCCCCAGGTATAAACATACCTGTTTTGCCAACTTAGCGAAAATCCGAGGATGATAAAAATTAATACGCACAAAGGGAAAAAGAGGATGTGGCTAATTTTGATGATGAAGCGAAGGCCATGATGGAAATTTTCATGTAAAATTGCTATGATGCATCCGACGAGAAGCGTATCCGCTCGAACATCCGTTCCGTTGTAAAGACGGACAATCGGACTTCCGGTGTAGGCAAGATAGTAGCGCCACAGGGTAAAACTTGCGTATAATAAAATAAGTATTAAGATTAAACGTTGGCCTTTGCCAAAGACGGAGGTAAGAAGATACAGCAAAAGAGGCCAGCAAATGTAGTATTGTTCTTCTATGGATAATGACCAAGTGTGCCCGAGCCAATCTGGAGTCTCAATCGAGAAGGCTCGTATCCAATTTGATATGTAACATCCTGAAAATAAAATATCTTTATAATAAAGTTGTGGATTCTGCAATAAGATTGTCACTGCCAGAAAAAAAAAGAACAACATGACATAATAGGCTGGGAATAACCGTAATATCCTACGTATATAAAAAATTTTAAATCTGATTTTCCCGTATTTTTTTATATCTTTTATTAATAATGCGGTGATGAGATAGGCACTCAGGATGAAAAAAATATTCATGAAGACGATAGCACCCGGGAACCACGAATATTGAATATGCGCGGCCAGAACCCCAAAAGGCAAAACGCCCCGGATCCCATCAATCGTTGGGATATAACCGATCGGATAGTCTTTGTTCTGCACAGTCTGGGTGCTACTTCCCGCGCGCTTTGATTCCCCTGTGGAATCCCAGGCACTGACCGTGCGGTGGAGACTGTTCGAAGCGGCAACCGTCCGCTGCAGTCCGTTTGGAGCCCATCCCAGCAAATTGTTTCTCCCTTTTGCAGGTGGGGCTGTGCGTTTTTTCCCCCTCCCGGGCTACGACCGCCTTCCCTCTACACGTTCCTTCGCCAACCTGTCCAACCAACTTGGATAGTTCTTGATGTCAAAAAATTGACTCCTGGACGGTTATAAAGCAATCCACCTTGTTTGCTTGTAACCTGCCGGCGGCACATGCGACAAATGTGCTTGATTTGGCCAGCCAAGGCAGGTAACATCTGAAAAAATTTTATGATGTGTTTTTCATTCTGCCATTCCGTGCGAGCGCCCCTTTCCAGGGGCTTGCCCCCAGGTCGGAGAGCCGACGGGCAGGATCTTCCTTTTTCGCTCAGGAGTGCCTATCCATACGTGTCCCGCGAAGCACATTGCACCGGAGCAATGTTCGCTGGCACGGACGCCATTCTCGTCTCTATTCTTTGCCAACCACCTTGTTAGTAAGAGAAGTCAGCGGAGGCTGAAACTTTAGAGTGGTAGTTCTAGCACTCAGTAAGGGCTTGACTACATAATCTAGCATGTAATGCCCTTGCCCTAGATAAACATTGAGAAGAAGGACGCTATGCCCAATATCCATATAGAGAATCATTCTGCAATTCTTTGCTTCCTTATGGTAGCAAGGCATCACCATCTTGATTTTACTATTGAGAGTATTTTACATAAGTACGCTCTACAAGATACAGAAGTACCGATTCCTCTTCTGTTGAGAATAGCAAAGGAACAGGGTTTTCGTGCAAAAGAGACAACTTTAAATTGGGATAAACTTTTTAGACTGGGCAAGGCATTTCCAGCTATTGCAAAATTAAAATCTGGGAAATATGTCATTCTTTCCGGCGTGCAAAATGGTGAGAACCCACAAGTCGCCTTCCTTAATCCTCTCGATCTGAAAAGTGGTTTTAAACTCCTGACGAAGGAGGAGCTTGCTGAAGTTTGGGACGGCACGACGATCTTCATTAAACGTACCTACAAGCTCTCCGACGAGAACCAGCCCTTTTCCCTGCGTTGGTTCCTGCCGGAAATCCTGAGAGAAAAAGGGCTGTTTCGGGATGTCGCAACGTCATCCATGATTATTAACATCTTGGCGTTGGGAAGCCCTATTTTTTTTCAGCTCGTTATTGACAAGGTTCTTGTCCATAAGGGCTTCTCCACCTTGCAAACCTTGGCCGTCGGGATGGTCGTGCTGTTATGTTTTGACGCGGCCTTCAATTATATCAAACAAACAATGCTGCTTTATGCCACAAACAAGATCGATATGCGCCTAACAAGGCGCACTTTTAATCATTTATTATACTTGCCAACCGATTTTTTTGATTCGAACTCCGCCGGTGTGTTGTTAAAGCATATGCAGCAGACGGAGAAAATTCGAGGATTTCTTACGGGGCGATTGCTTTTTACGCTCCTTGATTTAAGCGTCCTTATCGTTGTTATTCCAATAATATTTATGTATAGTGTCTCATTATCTTTTATTGTTCTCGGGACAGCACTTGTAATCGCCATTATTCTAGCCTTCGCTATTCCAATTTTTCGGAAACGGTTGATGGATCTTTACATGGCGGATGGTGAACGACAAGCCACGCTGGTGGAAGCCATTCATGGGATGCCGACCATCAAGGCTTTGGCCTTGGAGCCCTTGCAATCCAGGACCTGGGACAATCAATCCGCCAGAACAATTTCCATGCAGTTTCGCGTGGGGAAATTTTCCGTTTCTATCCAGACCATGACCGATTTCATCCAAAAGATTATGTCGATTGTGCTCCTCTGGGTTGGGGTGAACTTCGTTTTCGACAATTCCATGACCGTTGGCTCCCTTATCGCCTTCAACATGTTGTCACAACGGGTCAGTGGTCCTCTGGTCAGTTTCGTTTCTCTGTTAAATCAATATCAGGAAGTCGGGCTGTCCATCGAGATGCTCGGGAACATCATGAATCGCCCTACGGAACGCCCTCTCTCCGTTCGCGGTCTGACCCCACAGATCCAGGGACGTATCGATTTCGAGCATGTCTCCTTCCGATATCCCCGGGGAACAAGTTACGCACTGCATGATGTCAATCTGTCCATCCCGGCGGGTGCTTCCGTCGGAATTGTCGGCCGAAGCGGTTCCGGAAAATCCACCCTCGCACGGCTCGTCCAGGGGCTTTACCCACCGCAGGAGGGCAACGTCAAAATCGACGGCCTGGATGTCCGGGAAATTGATCTGCCGCATTTACGACGCAGCACCGGTGTTGTTTTGCAGGAAAATTTCCTCTTTCGCGGGACAGTGCGTCAAAACATTTCCTTTACCAAGCCCAGTGCAACCTTCGAGGAAATCGTCCTGGCCTCCCGCCTCGCCGGTGCCGACGAATTCGTCCAAAACCTGCCCCAAGGCTACGACACGCCCATCACGGAAAACGGTTCCAACCTTTCCGGTGGGCAGCGCCAACGCCTTTCCATTGCCCGATCGCTGCTGCTCAACCCCCGCATCATGATTCTGGACGAGGCGACATCTGCCTTGGATGCGGAAAGCGAAGCCATCATCCAGAACAACTTGAAGGATATCGCCAAGAGCCGCACCATGCTGATTATCAGCCACAGGCTCTCCATGGTTGCCGGATGTGACGGCATTGTGGTCATCGACCGGGGGAACGTCATCGCCGTTGGCAAGCATCAGGACTTGATGACGACATGTAAGCTGTACCGGGAACTCTGGGAGGCGCAAAACCGCCACCTGATCGCCCCGGCGATTGAGGAAAAAATAGCATGAACAGCGAGAAGGGCCAGAAATTCCTGGCGAAACTCACCCCGTTTCGCAATAAAGGGGAACTCGACATCAAGGCGTTGGAATTCCAGCCAGATTCCGTCGAGTTGGAAAAGCAGCCCGTGCCCCTCGTGACACGGCTGACCTACCATATTTTGTTAGTCTTGGTTGTTGTCGCTTTGGCTTGGTCGATCATCGCCAAAATGGACATGATCATCACGGCCAGAGGGAAATTGATCTCCACGGGAAAACAGGTGGTGGTGCAACCGCTTGTCAACTCCATTATCAAAAAATTTCATGTGGATGTCGGGCAAATCGTCAAAAAGGGGCAGGTGCTCGTATCGTTGGACCCGACATTTGTCATGGCCGACGAGGCGCAGGTCCAGGTGCGCTTGGCGGCCTTGAAGGTCCAGCTTAAACGTCTGGAGTGCGAGCTGTCGGGATCGCCCTTTCGGATAACGCCAGACATGGAGCCCACCGAAGCGACCTTGCAGCTCAATCTCTACAAGGGAAGGCAAAACGAATATAAGGCGCGGCTCGAAAATTACGACAGCCAAGCCGACCAAGCGAAAGGAGAAGTCGTCTCGTTTACCAAGCGTATGGAAAGCCTGAATCGCCAGCTCAAGTCTGCTGCGGAAGTCCTGGGCATGCGCAACAAGGTTTTTGAGGAAGGCGCCGATACCAAGCTCAGCGTCCTGGATGCCGAAAGCAGATATTCTGCCATCCAGGCCGACGTGGAGGGCATTGCCAATGAGCTTAAGGTCCGCCAGCAACGCATTGCCCAAATCGAGTCGGCCCGTGAGGCCTTTATCAGCAATTGGCGCAACGAAACGGCAAATACCTTGACGACGACCAAGAAGGAACACGATACCCTGGTCGAACAATTCGCCAAGGCCGCCCGATACCGAGAGTTGGCGGAAATGGCCAGCCCGGTCGATGCCGTCGTGCTCGATATCGGACAATATTCCGTCGGTTCCGTAGTCAAAGAGGGCATGCCGATCATGACCCTGGTGCCTCTGAATACGCCACTTGAGGCGGAAGTCTCCATTGAGACGAAAGACATCGGCTATGTCCACGTCGGTGACGAGGTGCGGCTCAAGCTCGACGCCTTTCCGTTCCAGCGCCATGGCACCATGGACGGTAAGCTCCGGGTGGTTTCCGAGGATGCCTATGTGGCGAATAGCGGAGAAAACGGGCAAAAGGTTCCGACCTTTCAGGCCAGGGTCGAGCTGACGAACACCAGCCTGCACGATGTCGCCAAGGATACGCGTTTCCTGCCAGGTATGACCCTGACTGCCGAAATCGTCGTGGGCGATCGCCGCGTGATCAGTTTCTTGGCGTACCCCCTCATCCGCGGCCTGGATGAAAGCCTGCGCGAGCCATAAGGGATGCCGGCCCCAGCCGTGAGACCTGACAAGGATGGCGGAAGCGCAGCCCTGGCCATGTGCAGCGGCGCCTGCCTCCGTACCGGATGAGAGAAAAAATGCACGCGTTTGCCTCTCTGGTGCGACAGTTCTTCCAGCACGCCGCCCAGTATGGATGGCGGAGCGCTTGCTGTGCGGTCCTCTCCTATCTTGGGACGCGATTTCGGCCGATCCGCAACCTGCCGCGGCCTGGAGTCCTGGATCCCGGAAGCTGGGAGATTCCTTATGAGGAAGAGGAACCCCTCGGGCAATCTTCAGGCGCGGTCAAACTGTTGGCCTATTATTTGCCTCAGTTTCATCCTATTCCAGAAAACGACCGCTGGTGGGGCGAGGGCTTTACCGAGTGGACCAACGTGGCGAGGGCGACGCCTGCCTTCCCGGGGCACAATCAGCCGGATTTCCCCGGCCCCCTCGGATTTTATGATCTGCGCGTCCCTGAAGTCCTGCGCCGCCAAGTGGCCATGGCCAAACACCACGGCATCGCCGGTTTTTGTTTTCATTACTACTGGTTTTCCGGCAAGCGCCTCCTGGAATTACCTTTGGAACGCTATTTGCGCGATCCAGCCTGCGATTTGCCCTTTTGCCTCAACTGGGCCAATGAAAATTGGTCCCGGCGTTGGGATGGCAAAGAGCAGGAGATCCTCATGCGACAGGAGCACAGTCCCGAGGACGACCGGGCCATCATGCGGGACCTGATGCGCTATTTCGCCGATCCCCGCTATATCCGAGTGGCGGGCCGGCCGGTCCTGCTCGTCTACCACGCCGCCCTTCTTCCCGACATGGCAGTAACCCTGCAGCGCTGGCGCCAATGCTGCAAGGAATACGGCGAAGCCTCTCCCTATTGCGTCATGGTCCAGTCGTTTTCCAACCATGACCCGCGCCAATACGGATTCGACGCGGCCGCCCAGTTTCCGCCCCACTTAAGCCAGAATTCGGCAGGCTTTCGCACCACGTCCATCCGGGGGATGACGCCGAATTTTGCCGGCACAGTCATCGCCTACGAGGAAATGCGGGAGCAGACTTTGGCGGGTCTGGATGCGCCATTTCCACTTTTCCCCTGCGTATGCCCCGGCTGGGACAACACCCCCCGTCGAGGCAACGCCGCCACCATCTACGCCGGTGCCACGCCGGCCAAATACGCCAATTGGCTGCGCCGGGCCTGCGAATTCGCGGCCAAGACCCTACCAGAAGACCGGACGTTCGTGTTCGTCAACGCCTGGAACGAATGGGGCGAAGGGGCTCACCTGGAACCCAACCAACGCCACGGCTATGCGTTCCTTAACGCCACCGGGCAGGTGTTAGCCGCCGTGAAGCCGCCTGAAAGCCCCGCATCCTAACAGGCCAGGGAGCGATGCGCGGCTCCACATTGGTAACATTTTAAGAAAGTTATTTTTTTTAAAATAAACAGCGAATCGATCCGACCAAAGAACCATCTTGATGGAATGCCCAGCGAGGCTGTCTTTTTTATTGTTTTTCCAACCGCTCTCGCGTATGATCCTCCCGTTGATGCCGGAATCTTTTTCGGGGCCTTGGGGAAGCGGGTAAATCACTCAACTGTGACTACCCGCTTCTCATTTTTTTGGTCTCCTCAGTCCCTCGGTCATTATATTTGAGGTGGTGACCTGCCGGTGTTCTTCGGACCAGTTAATTCTCTCCCACCACGAAGGTGCATGCGGCTGTTGACCGCAGAGGCCGACCCGCGCGAGTCCGGTTAACGCCGGGCAACGAGGCGGATGTCACGCAGGCCGGGGCATTGCTTTTCGGTCTGCGACCGAAGGCGGTGATCGCGGACAAAGCGTACGACTCCGACGAACTGGTCATTTTCATCCGTAGGCGAAAAGCCAGCGCGGTGATCCCGCCAACGTCGAACCGCGGCC
>Ga0183101_1001860_pt1 | contig 17136 bp, 16 predicted proteins | sample Biomet3_FD_127790 | JGI IMG/M metagenome (GOLD analysis project Ga0183101, IMG submission 127790) | Microbial communities from bioreactor (seeded with sewage sludge) at LBNL, California, USA - Biofuel metagenome 3 | ecosystem: Engineered > Bioreactor > Anaerobic > Unclassified ... | reverse complement strand
TGCCTTTATATAGATATATCGGTGGAGTTAATTCAAAAGTATTGCCAGTCCCTATGATGAACATATTAAATGGTGGATCACATGCTGATAACTCTGTAGATTTACAAGAATTTATGATCATGCCAGCAGGAGCACCTACATTTAGCGAAGCGTTAAGAATGTGTGCTGAAGTTTATCACACATTAAAGAAAATTTTAAATGATAAAGGTTATTCAACAGGTATTGGTGATGAAGGGGGATTTGCACCAAACTTAAAATCAAATCAAGAAGCTCTTGATGTAATAATTGAAGCAATAGGAAAAGCTGGATATAAGGCTGGAGAAGAAATCTTTATAGCAATTGATGCTGCTTCATCAGAATATTATAAAGATGGTAAATACGTATTAGAACATGAAGGAAGAACATTAACATCAGCAGAGATGGTTGATTTCTTTGAAGATTGGGTTAACAAATATCCAATTATCTCAATTGAAGATGGTATGGCAGAAGAAGATTGGGAAGGTTGGAAGCTTATAACTGAAAGATTAGGAAAGAAAGTTCAATTAGTTGGTGATGATTTATTTGTTACTAATACAGAAAGACTTGAAAAAGGTATTGATCTTGGTGTAGCTAATTCAATTCTTATTAAGCTAAATCAAATAGGTACATTAACAGAGACATTAAATGCTATAGAAATGGCAAATAGAGCTGGATATACAGCAGTTGTTTCTCATAGATCAGGAGAAACAGAAGATACAACTATAGCTGACTTAGTTGTAGCTGTAAATGCAGGTCAAATAAAGACTGGAGCACCAGCTAGATCAGAAAGAGTTGCTAAGTATAATCAATTGTTAAGAATTGAAGAAGAGTTAAATGATGTTGCTGAGTACAGAGGCAGAAAAGCTTTCTTTAATATAAAATAAATTATTATTAAAGATAATTTTTAAGTAAGAAGTAATTTTGCTTAAGGATAAATCATAATAAAGTTTATTAGGAAAAGTTATAGGAATATAGTTCTTATAACTTTTTTCTAAATTCTAAATAATGTGATCTTAATGTAATTTTTATTACATAAGTTGTAATAAGTAAATAAATGTGATATTATTAAACGTATGTTATTGATCATTATAGGAGGTGTTACCTATGCAAAATATATTATTAATTTTTGAAGGAATATTAGGCTTAGCTACTATTATAACTGTTTATATGCAACCTAGTAAAGCTGATGCGTTAAGTGGTTTAATACAAGGAAGCACAAAAGATACATTCTTTGCAAAAAATAAATCGAGAACTAAAGAAGTAATTCTTGTGAGATTAACAGTTATTTTTATGGCGTTGTTTGCAATTAATACAGTTTTATTAAATTTAATAAAATAATAACTATAAGCTACTTTACTTAGGTAGCTTTTTTTATTTTTAAATTTTAGGATGTCCATATAATCATAGAAACTTATTATCATCATAAAATAATAAATTTAGTCAAATGGTTAATAAAGTGGTATATAAAACGTATTGACTAATTGCAACTATATGGAATATAATTAAATAAAAATAAATCGTAGTAATTTAATAGGAATAATATGAATAAATATTAATATAATTATAAAAGATTAATGCTATGAAGGGAACAAGTAAGTTAGTGGAAGTTTTTAGAGAGGAATTCTCAAAAGGCTGTGAGGAATTCTAAATTGAACCTAGTTGAATGCATCCTGGAGCACTAAGTTGAAGTTAAAAGTAGGCTTAGCAGGTGTGCCTGATATAGCACATAAAGATGTTGTTGAATAAAAATGTATTTAAGCATTAATAATAACAATCAGAGTGGAACCGCGGAAATTTTCTGCCTCTGTTTTTTGCAGAGGTAGTTTATTTTTTTAGGAGAAATTTATATGCCAAATTTCTGGGGAAATATATGATTTGTAAATAATTATATATAGATAATTTGTATATATCAAATTGTGGAGGGGATTATATGGATATTAATAGTAAAGAAATTATGGAAAATAAAAAACTAGAGGAAATACTAAAGATGGTTGAAAAAATAAGATTTGGATCAATAACGTTAATAATACAGGATGGAGTAGTAATACAGGTGGACAAGAACGAAAAAATAAGAATGAGATAGTATTTTAGTTAGCATCTAGAGAAGTATGATTATATATTATGAGTATAAAGATTAATGAGAGCTTTAAGCATAATAAACTCAAAAAAGAGATTGACAAATTTGAGTTTAGGGAATATATTATATAAAAACACAGCAATCTTATATGAATAAGAGGATATGGAAAAGAATAATATTTAAGTAAGTCTGACTGGAAAGCTAGAGGACATACTTCTAATTAATAGAAGTATGTCCTCTTTTCTTTTTTAAGAAAAATATTATTCTAAATAATTTAAGGAGGAAAGTCGTAATTATGGGAACAATTAATTTAAAAGAATGTTCAGTGACTATAAGGGAGACAAGGTTAGGTTCAATTACTGGCTTTAATGGATCAGCCAAGGAACTTGTCACATGTGCTCATGCGGGAAAATTGAAAGATAGTTCAAGAAAATTTTCTCAATGTATGGGATGTAACGCAGGTCATGCTTTTTGTCAATTATCTATGATAAGAGATGCAGTTGTTGTTAATCATGCACCTATAGGATGCGCAGGTGATTTCTTTGGATTTAATTTTACTTATAGAGTCGAACAGATGAAAAGAGAGCTTCCGGCTACAATAGGAAGATATTTTAGTACCTGCATTGAAGAAAAAGATACTGTTTTCGGTGCAGCTAAGAAATTAGAGGATACCGTAAGAGAAGCATATAAAAGAACCAAACCTAATGCAATCTTTGTTACAACTTCTTGTGCATCTGGGATCATAGGTGAGGATGTAGATGCGATAACTGAAAATTTGTCAAAAGAGCTAGGTATACCAGTTATATCATGTTCTTGTGAAGGGTTTAGATCTAAAATATGGACAACAGGCTTTGATGCTGCTTATCACTCAATTTTAAGAAAGTTAGTAAAGCCGCCTAGAAAGAAAACAAATAAAATCAATGTAGCTAATTTCTGGGGAAGTCATATTTTTGATGAATTTTTAAATAGATTGGGTTATGAAGCACAATATATTGTACCATTTTCAACGGTTGCAGAACTTGAGTATATTTCAGAGGCAGCAGCAACAATCCATATATGCCCATCCCTTAGCACTTATTTAGGGGCAGCTTTAGAACAAGAATATGGAGTCAAAGAAATAAAGTCTCCACCAGCCTATGGTATAGAAGGAACAGATATATGGATGAGAGAGATTGGCAGAGTATTAGGCAAAGAGGAAGAAATTGAAGAAATTATAAAAGAAGAGCATGAAAGGGTACTACCTAAACTTGAAGAATATAGAGACAAACTAAAAGGGAAGACAGCATATGTAACAGCGGGAGCTGCTCATGGTCATGCAATAATAGCAATGCTTAGAGAGCTTGGGTTAAATGTTCAAGGGGCAGCAATATTTCATCATGATCCTCTATATGACAATAAAGATAAAACTTCGGATGCTTTAGCTCAAACAGTCAATATTTATGGTGATATCAAGCACTACAATGTTTGTAATAAACAAGCCTATGAATTGGTTAATATATTAAACAGAGTAAAACCAGATCTTATGATTGCAAGACATGGTGGAATGACTATGTGGGGGGCAAAGCTTGGAATACCAACTTTATTAATTGGGGATGAGCAATTTGGTTTTGGATATCAGGGAGTTTTAAATTATGCTTCAAGAATAGTTGAAACCCTTGATAATAGAGAATTTGTAAGTAATTTAGCCAAGCATAGTACTATGCCTTATACAAAATGGTGGCTAGATCAAGATCCATTTACTTTCTTAGGAGGTAATAGTAGTGTCGAAAATTATTGAACAACCTAGATTTTCCTGTGCTTTAGGAGCACAGCAAACAGTAATAGCCATAAAACGAGGAGTTCCTATACTACATTCTGGACCAGGATGCAGTAATAAAATTAGTTCTTTAATAGGACAAGGTGAAGGCTATGCTGGAGGAAATACAATTCCGTGTACTAATGCTACAGAAGCTGATGTAGTGTTTGGTGGGGAACGAAAACTTAAGAATGTTATTGAGGGAGCTTTCCAAGTAATAGATGCTGATTTGTATGTGGTACTTACTGGATGCACATCAGATATTGTTGGAGATGATGTAGGAAGTGTTACGTCAAAATATCAAGAAGGAGATAAACCTATTGTATATGTAGAGACAGGTGGATTTAAAAGCAATAATTACGTAAGTCATAGTGAAGTTGTCAATGCAATAATAGATCAATATGTAGATAAATTCAAAAATAGCAATGGAGTAAAAAAGGGGCTCGTAAATGTATTTGCAACAGTACCTTATCAAGATCCATATTGGAGTGGAAATTTAGAAGAAATAAAAAGAGTTCTTGAAGGTATTGGTTTAGAAGTAAATATACTTTTTGGAAATGAATCTAATGGTATTGAAGAATGGAAGACAATACCTAATGCAGAGTTTAATATAGTTGCAAGTTCATGGGTAGGATTAAATATTGCAGAACATCTAAAAAATAAATATAAAACACCATACGTGCATTTTCCATACTTGCCAATAGGAGCAATTGCGACATCAAGATTTTTAAGACAAATTGGTGAATTTGGGCATTTAGATAAAAATAAAGTTGAGAATTTTATAAAGAAAGAGGAAGAAAAATTTTATTTTCATATAGAAAAAACTGCGGACTTTATGCTTGAGTTTAGATATGGATTACCTAGAAAATTCTACAGTATTTTGGATTCATCATATTCCTTAGGTTTTTCTAAATTTTTATTAAATGAACTGGGTATACTTCCTGGAAAGCAATTTATTATTGATGATACACCAGAACAATATAAAGAATCTATAATAAAAGAATTTAAGAATATATCTGAGTATAGATCAGCAGAAGTTGAATTTAATGTAGATGCTGGCGCAGTTCAATTGGAAATAGAAAAGGAAAAAGAAAAAGATTTTCAAGAAGGCAGGGCTTTAATACTTGGAAGTGGCTGGGATAGAGATTTAGCGGCAAAATTAAATGCAGATTTGCTTATCACTAGTGTGCCAGTAACATATAGACTTGTATTAAATTGTGGTTACGCAGGATACAATGGGGGGCTTAGAGCAATTGAGGATATATATGATAGAGTGCTAAACACCTATAGATAAATATGAAAATATGTAAGAGTTTAAATATGTATATAGTTAAATAGAAAAAAATTTAACTATTTAAATATGTATCTAGATAAGAATTTAAATATATAAATATTTATAGATAAATAGCGGGTTTGAGATGGATTTAAGCCAACCAAATATAAAAGATGAAAGGGATTATATGGATTTATAGAGGTTTTAAATATGAGCGTTTTTATAAGAATTATTAATGCAAATTAACATCAATAATTGATAAATTTGGAGGGAGAAAGATGAGTAATTACAAGTTCGATACTATTAAAGTTAGAGGAGGATACAATCCAAAGGAACATAATGATGCTGTATCAGTACCGATATATGCAACAGCATCTTTTGAAGTAGGTGAAGCAGAAAGATTTGATAGGTTAGCGAGTCTTTCAGAAGAAGGTTTTATTTATAGCAGACTTGGAAATCCAACAGTTAGTGTCTTGGAAAATAGAATAGCTTCTTTGGATGGTGGCATAGCAGCGGTAGGCGTTGCATCAGGAATGGCAGCTATAACTTATGCATTACTTGCAGTAGCAGAAGGGGGAGGAAGAATTTTAACAACACATCAATTGTATGGTGGAACCGTAGATGCTTTAAAAAAACTTTATCCTAAGTTCGGAATCCAAATTGACAGGATTGAAGATGACAATGATATTGAGGAATTTAGAAAATCTATAAAAGAAGACACAAAAGCAATTTTTATAGAAACTATAAGTAACCCTAATGCAGCATTATATGATTTAGAGGCAATCGCTAAGATAGCACATGAAAATAATATTCCACTAATTGTTGATAATACATTCGCAACACCATATCTATTTAATCCTATTAAATATGGAGCAGATATAGTAATATACTCAGCAACAAAAGCCCTAAGTGGCCATGGAAACGTGATTGCAGGAGTAATAGTTGATAGTGGTAAATTCAATTGGGCAAATGGAAGGTATCCTCAGTTTTCTGAACCGTACTTTACTCTAAAAGATTTAGAGGGAAATGAAAGAAGTTATATAGATGTATTTAAAGAAAGTGCATTTGCTGGAAAAATCAGATTAGATTATCTAACATATTTTGGAGCAGTTTTAAGTCCTTTTGATGCTTATTTGATATTAATAGGTTTAGAAACATTATCTGAAAGGGTCCAGAAGCAAATTAATAATACAAGAAAAATAATAGATTATCTTAAAAATGAAGAATCTGTTGCCTGGATAAATTATCCTGAAATCGAGGGAAGCCCATATAAATTTTTAGCAGATAAATATTTTGCTAAAGGAGCAGGATCAACCTTTACTTTTGGTTTTAAAGGAAATACAGAACAAATTTATAAATTAATAAATTCAGTAAAACTATTTAGTTATCAGGCAAATGTTGGAGATGCAAGATCTTTAATAGTTAATGTACCTAAAACAACCCATGGAGAATTAACAGAGGAACAATTAAAATTAGCAAGAATTCCTCAAGAAACTATTAGGCTTTCAATTGGCCTTGAGGATTCTGAAGATTTAATTAATGATTTAAGACAAGCTTTTAAGGAAGCTTTAAGCTAAGTATAGGGAAAGTTTAAAAATACTTTAGGTATATTAAAATAGGGAAATGACCAATTAAAAGAATTCATATTTTTATATGCCGATAAGTTTTAATAATTTATAAAAAAGGAGAATATAGCAATGGCAGAAAAAACTTTAAGACAAGTGGCAATTTACGGTAAGGGGGGAATAGGAAAATCAACAACTACTCAAAATTTAACAGCAGGGCTTGCAGAGCTTGGAAAAAATGTAATGGTAGTTGGTTGCGATCCTAAAGCAGATTCAACAAGATTATTATTGGGGGGACTAGCTCAAAGAACTGTTTTAGACACTTTGAGAGAAGAAGGAGAAGATATAGAGCTTGAAGCCATTATGAAGACAGGTTTTAAAGGTATAAAATGCGTTGAATCTGGAGGTCCAGAGCCTGGAGTTGGATGCGCAGGAAGAGGAATTATAACCTCTATTGGAATGCTTGAAAGGTTAGGAGCCTACACTGAAGATTTAGATTATGTATTTTACGACGTTCTTGGGGATGTTGTATGTGGAGGTTTTGCAATGCCTATAAGAGAAGGTAAAGCAAAAGAAATATATATAGTTGCAAGCGGTGAAATGATGGCATTATATGCTGCAAATAACATCTCCAAAGGAATTCAAAAGTATGCGCTAAAAGGTGGAGTTAGACTTGGAGGAATAATATGTAATAGCAGAAATGTTGATAGAGAGCTTGACCTGCTAAAAGCTTTTGCAAAGGAACTTGGAACACAATTAATTCATTTTGTACCAAGAAATAATGTTGTTCAGAGAGCTGAAATAAGAAAAAAGACTGTCATAGAGTTTAACCCAGAAGATAAACAGGCTGATGAGTACAGAGAATTAGCTAGAAAGATAGAAGAAAATGATTTATTTGTAATTCCAAAACCAATGACTCAAGACAGACTCGAAGAAATTTTAATAGAATATGGATTAATGGATTTAGATGAGGATTATATAATTTAGTTTAAAATCTTTTAGACATATTATAAGGAATAGGAAGACTTAAAACATCACTATTCGAGGTAATGGGAGGCAATTTTATGATAACTGTTAAGAATATAAGTAAAACATTCAATACTCCAACAGGAAAAGTTGAGGTGTTGAGAGATATAAGCCTAGAAATAGCGCGAGGGGATATATTTGGAGTAATTGGTTTTAGCGGCGCAGGTAAATCGACATTAATACGTTGTTTAAATGGCCTTGAAAAACCCGATTCTGGTAATATAATCATTGGAGAAAATGAGATAACTAAGTTAAATGGAAAAGAATTAAGAAGTGCTAGAAAAAAAATAGGTATGATATTTCAACAATTTAATTTATTTGATTCAAAAACTGTTTATGAAAATATTGCTTTTCCATTAGAAATTTCAGGATATAAGAAAGAGGCAATAAAGAGAAGAGTTGAAGAGATATTGGAATTAGTTGAATTGTCAGAAAAAAGGGATTCATATCCACTTCAACTAAGTGGAGGGCAAAAACAAAGGGTTGGTATTGCAAGAGCTTTGGCTAATGATCCGGATGTACTTTTAAGTGATGAAGCAACTTCTGCTTTAGATCCACAAACCACCTTTTCAATTTTAGAACTTTTGAAAAATATAAACCAAAGGTTAAGCTTAACAATAGTGATAATAACACACGAACTAGATGTGTTAAGGTATTGCACTAATAATATGGTAGTTTTAGAAGATGGTCATATAGTAGAAGAGGGGAATACAGAAAACTTATTTTTAAATCCTAAAAGTGATACTTTAAAGAAATTTATAACAATAACAGAAGGATTTCAAAATAATAGGAAATTTTCAGGGGGGGAAGGAATATGAGCAATGATTTAGTTAAATTGCTTTTAGTTGGAACAGAGGAAACTTTATATATGGTATTGCTTTCATCCATAGTAGCCTTTTTGATAGGTGTGCCAATTGGAGTATTATTGGTTGTTACGGATAAAGGCGGAATTTTTCCTTTATATAAAGTTAACAAAATCGCTGGTTTCTTAATTAATGTAATAAGATCCACGCCTGAAATAATATTAATAATTATATTATTGCCATTATCAAAATTTATTGTTGGGACCACATTAGGTGCAAATGCAGCAATAGTATCTATTTCAATAGGTTCAGCTCCATTTATTGCGAGAATAATTGAAAACAGCTTAAAGGAAGTTGAATTTGGAAAAATAGAAGCTGCAGAATCAATGGGTGCAACTCCTATTGATATAATAAAAAAAGTTCTGCTTCCAGAAGCTCTTCCTTCAATTGTAAGAGGAATAACTATAGCAATTATAGGAATAATAGGCTTTACAGCTATAGCAGGTGCAATTGGTGCTGGTGGACTTGGAAGTTTAGCTATAAGATTTGGCTACCAAAGATTTCGTACAGATGTACTTATAGGGACTGTAGTTATTCTAGTTATTATAGTACAAGCTATACAGCTTATTGGAGATCTCATCGCAAAGTCAATTAATAAGAAGAGATTTAAGTTTGAATAAATATGGAGGGATTAAATTGAAGAAAAAATTATTATCAATAATTACAAGTGGATTACTTTTAGTAGGAGTATTTGCTGGATGCTCAGCTAACAAAGAAGATGCAAGCAAAGCTACAAGTGCATCAACAACAACTGAAAAGAGCGAAGTGACTTTAAAAGTAGGTGCAGCATTAACACCGCATGCTGAGATATTAGAGCATATTAAGCCAAAACTAAAGGAACAAGGTATTAACTTAGAAATAGTGACCCTTGATGATGAAGGCCAGCTAAATCCGGCATTGGATGAAAAGCAAATTGATGCAAATTATTTTCAACATGTTCCTTACTTAGAGTCTGTATCAAAAGAAAAAGGATACGACTTTGAAGTGGCAGGAAAAATACACGTTGAGCCTATAGGATTATATTCTAATAAACTTAAATCAATAAATGATTTACAAGATGGGGATAAGATAGGTATACCTAATAACCCTTCAAATGAATATAGAGCTTTAGTTCTTCTTGAAAAAAATGGACTAATTAAACTAAAAAGTGGATTAGAAAATTATTCTGCGACACCAAATGATATAGCTGAAAATCCTAAACATCTTCAATTTGTAGAGGCAGATGTAGCACAATTACCTAGATCTCTTGGAGATTTAGCGGGAGCAGTAATAAATACTAATATAATTTTAGATGCTAAAATTGATCCAAATACAGCAATTCTTAGGGAAGATGGAGATTCTCCTTACGCAAATGTAATTACGGTTAGAAAAGGAGATAAAGATAGAAAAGAAATCAAGGCACTTATTTCAGTCCTAACTACAGATGATGTTAAAAACTTTATTAAAGAAAAATATGGTTCTGCGGTAGTTCCAGCATTTTAAAGAGGAGGAAGATATGTCATACAAAATAGCATTTGCAAGCAGTGATGGAAAAGTTGTAAATAAACATTTTGGAAGAACAAAGCAATTCTTAATTGTTGAAGTGGATGATAAAGAATATAAGTATGTAGAGACAAGATTTAATGAGCCATCGTGCCAAGGATTTCAGCACACTGAGGATGCTTTAAGTAAATCTATTGAATTAATATCTGATTGTAAAGCAGTCTTTGTAGCGAGAATTGGACAAGGAGCCTTAGCTGAGGTTGAGGCGAAAGGAATAAAAGGAATTGAGGCACCTTATTTTATAGAAGATATACTAAAAAAAGTGCTAAATTCAAAAGTAAATATTTTAGATTTATATTAATAATCTAAGTTATAAGTATGATTCAAGTAAGTAAATAGTATTTAAAGAATTCAATTAAATTAGGACTTAGATTATAAAATTAAACTTTGTATAATGAATAAATTTTGATCAAAGTTAGAATAAAGGAAGTGAACTATATGGGGAATTTTGACCACCTTGTAAAAACTCATCCGTGCCTAGGTGGGGAGGCGCATTTTAAATATGGGAGGATACACTTACCAGTGAGTCCCTCATGTAACATACAATGTAAGTTTTGTAGAAGGGGATTTAATAAATCAGAAGTGCGTCCAGGTGTAAGTTCATTACTACTTACTCCAGAAGAGGCTGTAGAAACTGTTAGGAAAGCATTAATGTTATGTCCAGAAATTAGTGTTGTAGGGATTGCAGGTCCAGGAGATACGCTTGCAACTGATCATGCTCTTGAGACTTTTAAGTTAGTAAAAAAAGAATTTCCTCATCTTATTAACTGCTTAAGTACCAATGGATTAAGATTGGAAGAAAAGGCTGAAAAGATTGTTGAAGCTGGGGTTGAGACAATAACTGTTACTGTTAATGCCATTGATCCAAAGATTCAAAAAGATATATGTTCTTTTGTAATTGATGAAGATGGTAAAAGACTAGAAGGGGAAGAAGGTGCAAAGAAGTTAATAAATGCACAACTTAGAGGTATTAAAAAGATTAGCGAATTAGGAGTTATAGTAAAAATAAATAGTGTCTTAATACCAGGAATTAATGATAGACATATCAAGGAGATAGCTAAAGTAACTAAGGGGGTAGGAGCATCAATATTAAATATAATTCCACTAATACCACAAAACGAACTTTCTCATCTTGAAGCGCCATCATGCCTAATGCTTGATAAATGTAGAGGAGAAGCAGGTGAATATCTTGATGTATTTAGGCACTGCAAACATTGCAGAGCTGATGCCTGTGGAATTCCAGGTAAAAATCAAGATATACATGGTCAATTATATGATAAAGAAGTTGTTGAAACTTTCTCTCATGGATAGGAAATTAGTTGATTAATATGAATAGAAACAAGTATTAAAAAATTATTAAGGATTCATAATGACAATCGTTAAGATAAATAAAATATAAATATTTCATTTATCCTAAAACACAGTAAACAAATAAGAATAATATGAGTAATATATAGTAATTTATATTTAGAAATAGTAGCAACCTTTATATATAAGAAATAAAGAATAGTGTAGAAAACTTTGCACTAGCGAAACCTTGAGGAGGAGAGAAAAATGAAAATAGAATCATTATTAGTTCATGGTGCAATTGATGGGGATGAGACAACAGGATCGGTGAATGTTCCAATCTATCAAACTTCCACATATAAGCAAGAACAGTTAGGTAAAAATAAAGGATATGAATATTCAAGGACTGGAAATCCGACAAGGGAAGCATTAGAGAAAACTATTGCCTTGCTGGAAAGTGGAAGCGGTGGACTTGCATTTAGCAGCGGAATGGCTGCTATTACGGCTGTTTTATCTTTATTTCATAGCGGTGACAAAGTGATAATTCCAAGTAATCTTTATGGAGGAACTTTTAGAGTAATTGATAAAGTATTTAAGAATTTTAATCTTCAATATGAGATAGTTGACTTTTCTAGACTAAATGATGTAAAAAGAATTTTAGAAAATGGAAAGGACAACACAAGTATAAAAGCCGTTTTTATTGAAACTCCAACAAATCCGCTCATGGATATTACTGATATAGAAGAGGTTAGTAAGCTTGCAAAGGAATACGGAGCACTTACTGTTGTAGATAATACGTTTATGTCACCATATTTGCAAAGACCTTTAGAATTTGGAGCGGATATTGTTGTTCATAGTGCTACTAAGTATTTAGGCGGTCATAGTAATGTAGTAGCTGGATTAATAGCTGTAAATAATGATGAGCTTTGGGACAAGTTACACTTTATACAAAATTCAACGGGAGGAGTACTTGGACCATTTGATTCATTTATATTGCTTCAAGGCATAAAAACTTTAGGTGTTAGATTGGATAGGCACAATGAAAATGCAGAGAAAATAGCACAATTTTTATCACAAAGTGAATATATAACTAAAATTTATTATCCAGGAATAAAGGATTCGAAAGGATATGAAATTCATAAGAAACAAGCATCTGGCTTTGGGGGAGTATTATCTTTTGTTATAAATGAAAAGATAGATTACAAAAAGTTTCTAAGTTCACTAAGACTTATAACTTTAGGAGAAAGTCTAGGTGGGGTGGAATCTTTAATATGTCACCCAGCTAGCATGACACATGCAGCAATTCCATATAAAATAAGGCAGGAGGTTGGAATTGTCGATAATCTAGTTAGGTTGTCAGTAGGGATAGAAAATATTGATGATCTAATTGAGGACTTAAACAATGCATTTAAGGAGAGTTTGATATGAATTATGTAAGTGATGTAAAAGAACTTATTGGAAATACTCCGCTTATAAAACTCACACATATCAATGTTAAAAAAAATGTTAATATATTTGCTAAACTTGAATGTTTTAATCCTGGTGGCAGTATAAAAGATAGAATTGGAGTAACAATGATTGAGGGGGCTGAGAGAAATGGAAGCTTAAAGAGGGGGTATACCATAGTTGATGCAACAGCAGGAAATACTGGTCTTGGTATAGCTCTAGCGGCAATAAATAGAGGCTATAATATAATCTTTGTAGTACCAACCAAATTTTCAATAGAAAAGCAAAAGCTAATGAAAGCCTTGGGGGCTAAAATCATTAATACTCCAGATGAAGAAGGTATGCTTGGAGCTATAAATAAAGCTAGTGAATTATTAAAAGAAATTCCAAATAGCATTAGCCTAGGTCAATTTGAAAATGAAGATAATCCTCTAGCACATTATGAAACAACAGGCCCTGAAATATATAAAGCATTAGATGGTAATATAAATTATTTCGTGGCAGGTGCTGGAAGTGGAGGCACATTTACGGGGATCATAAAATATCTAAAAGAAAAGGATAAGGATATTAAAGGAGTACTCGCAGATCCAGAAGGGTCAACAATGGTCGGTGGAGAGCATAAGAGTTACAAAATAGAGGGTATAGGAAATGATTTTGTTCCTAAAACAATGGATATATCTTTAGTTGATAAAGTTATAAAGGTTAATGACGATGAGGCTTTTAAGAATGTAAAGTTACTGGCTAAAAAGGAAGGTTTAATAGTTGGATCATCATCTGGAGCAATACTCGCAGCAGCATTGAAGTTATCTGAGGAAATCGATAGTGGAAATATAGTTGTTGTTTTTCCTGATAGGGGAGATAGATATCTAAGTACAACATTGTTTGATGACTAAGTAATATAAATAAATTAATAAGCTATGGAAATAAGAGATATAAGGACAAGATTTTGATTTTGGATGGGAAAAAACTTAACTATGATAACTTTATTAACGAAGTTGACTAGAAAACTAGAGACTGAGTTTCTTGATTATACATTATTTAGTATGCAAGAGACTCAGTTTTATTGTTCATAAAATAAAATTTTAGGAGGGATAAAAGATATGGCATATAAAAAGATCAATCTGGATATTCCAGAGGTTGAAAGTCGTGAACAAAGACTTGGAACTATTATTGCATGGGATGGAAAGGCATCAGAACTATCAGAGCAATCTTCTTATGAACGCAGAGGATGCGAGGGCAGAGGTAAACAATGCAGACTTTGTGAAATGAAAGGACCCTTTACACAAGGATCAGTTTGTAGCGAACAGATGGTTGAATGTCAAGCTGGAAACGTAAGAGATGCAGTGCTTATTCAACATTCACCTATTGGTTGTGGAGTGGGGCAAGTACCTTATAATTCAATTTATCGAAATGGACTTGCACTTCGGAATTTACCAGTAGAAAACATAAGAATTATTTGTACTAACTTAGATGAAAGTGACATGGTATTTGGAGGTATTAAAAAGTTAAAACAATCAATTAAAGATGCTTTTGAAAGGTATAGTCCTAAGGCGATTTTTTTAGGTACATCTTGCGCGACAGGAATCATTGGAGAAGATATGGAGAGTGTGGCTGCGGAAGCAGAAGATGAAATTGGCATACCTGTAATTCCACTTGCCTGTGAAGGCTTTAGATCAAAACATTGGAGCACAGGTTTTGATGCTACTCAACATGGAATTCTTAGAAAAATTGTACGTAAAAATCCTAAAAAGCAGGAAGATTTAATTAATGTTATAAATCTTTGGGGATCTGATGTATTTACACCAATGCTAGGAGAGCTAGGATTAAGAGTAAATTATGTTGTAGATTTAGCAACGGTAGATGATCTTGCACAACTTTCAGAAGCAGCAGGAACAGTTGGGTTTTGCTATACCTTGTCATCGTATATGGCAGCAGCATTAGAACAAGAATTTGGAGTTCCAGAAATAAAGGCGCCTCAACCTTATGGCTTTGCAGGTACAGATGCTTGGATTCGTGAAATAGCAAGAGTCACTCATAGAGAGGAACTTGCTGAAGAGTTTATCAAAAAAGAACATGAAAGAATAAAACCTAAGTTAGAAGAACTTAGGGAAAAACTTAAAGGCGTAAAAGGATATGTTGCAACTGGTTCAGCTTATGCTCATGGTTTAATTACTGTTTTAAGAGAACTAGGAGTTGAAGTAAATGGTTCTTTAGTATTTCATCATGACCCGGTTTATGATAGTGGAGATCCAAAGCAGGATTCTCTTAAATTTTTAATAGATAATTATGATGATGTACCTTCATTTAGTGTAAGTAATAGACAACAATATCAATTTTATGGACTCTTAAAAAAGACAAATCCAGACTTCATATTAATAAGGCATAATGGGCTCGCACCATTGGCATCCAGATTAGGAATACCAGCGGCTCCACTCGGAGATGAACATCTTGCTATTGGATATGATGGAATGGTTAATTTAGGAGAAGCTGTTTTGGATGTACTCGCCCATAGGAAATTTCATCAAGACCTAAAAGAGCATGTAAAGCTGCCTTATACCAAATGGTGGCTTGATCAAGAGGATCCTTATATTCTTGCAAAAAAACCAGAAATATTAAATGAAAAAATAATATAATTGATATTTTTTAAAGGAGGAAGTTATGGAGATTAACAAAGACGTAAATATTACTCAAACAAATTCTATAAATCAAGTGCGTTATGGTTGCGCTATAGGAGCTATTTACAGTGTATCATCAATTCCTGGAGCAATGCCTATTGTAAATTGTGGTCCTGGTTGTGCAGATAAGCAGTATACAGGTCTAGCATTTTATAATGGTTTTCAAGGGGGAGGATATAGTGGGGGAGCAGTCTCTCCAAGTTCTAATGCAGGTGAAAATGAAGTTGTATTCGGTGGAGAAAACCGTCTTAGAGAATTGATTAAATCATCCTTAAAGATAATGGATGCAGAATTATTTGTAGTTCTTACTGGATGTATAGGTGAAATTGTTGGAGATGATGTAGGAGCAGTTGTTGGAGAATTTCAGAAAAAAGGAGCCCCTGTTGTATATGCGGAAACTGGTGGATTTAAAGGAAATAATTTTATAGGCCACGAATTAGTTACAAAGGCTATTATAGATCAATATGTTGGAGAATATGATGGAGAAAAAGAAAAAGGGTTAATTAATGTATGGTCACTTTTGCCATATCAAAATACATTTTGGCGTGGAGATCTTACAGAAATAAAACGTGTACTTGAAGGAGCAGGGCTTAAAGTAAACATTCTATTTGGACCAGAATCAAAAGGAGTAAGCGAATGGAGAGATATACCTAAAGCACAGTTTAATTTAGTGATTTCGCCTTGGCTTGGCTTAGACACTGCTAAGCATCTAGAAAATAAATATAAACAACCATTTCTACACATCCCTACTGTTCCTATTGGAGCAAAGGAAACAAGTGCATTTTTGCGTAAGGTAGTTGATTTCTCCGGAATAGATAAACAAAAAAGTGAAAATTTTATAAAAGATGAAGAAAAAAATTACTACTATTATTTAGAACACTTTTCAGATTTCTATGCTGAATATTGGTGGGGCTTACCGGCTAAATATGCAGTAGTGGGAGATAGCGCTTATAATTTAGCTCTAAATAAATTTTTAGTAAACCAGCTGGGATTAATTCCGGCTAAACAAATTATTACTGAAAATCCTCCAGAGCAGTATAGAAGAGCAATTGCGAGTGAGTATAGTAAATTAGCAGAAGATGTATCTGCAGATGTTGATTTTGCAGAGGATGGATATGTAATAGGACAATTGCTAAGACAGACAGACTTCGGGCATAAGCCGCCTATTATATTTGGTACTACATGGGAAAGAGATACAGCTAAAGAATTAAAGGGAGCAATTATTGAAGTAGGTTTTCCAGCCTCTTATGAAGTAGTACTATCAAGAACTTATATTGGATATAAAGGAGCGCTTAATTTATTAGAGAAGATTTATACTACTGCAATTAGCGCTAGTGCATAAAATTTATTGTAAAAATCTTTAAACATAAAATAACCTGAATTATTCATAGATATAGTTGATAGCAAGAAAAAGTTGTTTTTTGAGCTATTAGCTATTTCTATTCTTAATTTTTAATTGTTTTTCTAAAAATGCGTATAGCTACGCTACGGACTTTTGGCTTTTACCATATTCTACATATTAAATTGTAGATTGATTTAATTTAATAACGGTAATGAATTTATATTGTT
>Ga0183101_1000100_pt5 | contig 17158 bp, 26 predicted proteins | sample Biomet3_FD_127790 | JGI IMG/M metagenome (GOLD analysis project Ga0183101, IMG submission 127790) | Microbial communities from bioreactor (seeded with sewage sludge) at LBNL, California, USA - Biofuel metagenome 3 | ecosystem: Engineered > Bioreactor > Anaerobic > Unclassified ... | reverse complement strand
CGCATCCCTCTTGGGATGCGCCGCTTCGATTATTTTTTCCGCCCGCGCGTCTCGCGCTCCGCGCTTCAAAGAAGCCCCAGATGCTCCAGCAGGATTTTCAGGCCCAGCAGAATCAGGATAACGCCTCCGGTGATCTCCGCCTGTTTGCGCCAACGGGACCCGAAAAAGTTGCCCACCACAACGCCCGCCACCGAAAGACAAAACGTGGTCACGCCGATGATCGTGATCGCCGGAACAATGGAGACGCTCAAAAACGCGAACGTCACGCCCACAGCCAGCGCGTCGATGCTGGTGGCGACAGCCATCAAAAAGAGCTCCCGGTAATCCAGCCGCTCCTCACAGCTCTCGGTCCCCTCATCCTCTCCCAGCGCCTCACGGACCATATTGCCGCCGATCAGCGCCAGCAGAATAAAGGCAATCCAGTGATCGACATTCTCAATATACACCGAAAGCCGGGAACCCAGAAGCCACCCGGCCAGCGGCATCAGCGCCTGAAAGCCGCCGAAAAACAGCCCGATCACCAGCGTATCCCGCCAGCGGAGCTTCTTCATGGCAAGTCCCCGGCAGATCGACACCGCAAAGGCATCCATGGAAAGGCCGATTCCAATCAAAAAGAGTTCCAGATAGCTCATGTGCAAAAGCTCCTTACAAAAGAACCGGAACGCTCCGGCTGATGACCAGCGTCTGCGGCGTCACGCTGCACTCCCAGGCCGCCACGTGTACGCCGGCGGCGGCGGCCTCCCGCAAAGCAGTCCCAAATTCCGGGTGCGTGCAGTCGTTGGGGGAGACGCTGCGGATATCCTCCATTTGTACCACAAAAAACAGCGTCGCGTCAAGCCCTTCGTGCACCGCGCGCGTCAGCTCCCGCAAGTGCTTCACGCCCCGCTCCGTCGGCGCGTCCGGAAAGCTGGCGCAGCCGTCCTCCTCCAGCGTAACGCCCTTGACCTCCACCAGGTGGGTCCCCCGGGACGTCTCCAGGCAAAAATCAATGCGGGAGGCCCCATAGGGGTACTCCGGCCGCAGCGACACCAAGTCCGGCACGAATCCGCCCGCCGCCGCCCACTCGCCAAAGACGCGGTTGGGCGCCTGCGCGTCCATGTTGATCAGCCGCCCGGCCTTTTCCACCGCGATCAGATCATAGCGCGTGCGGCGCGCGGGATTCAAGGCCCGCTCCAGATAAACCCGCGCCCCGGGCGTCAGCAGTTCCCGGCAGCGGCCGGTGTTCTTCACATGGCACACCTGCGGCCCCTCCGCCGTCTCCACCAGCGCGATGAACCGGTTGGGACGCTCCAAGAACATCCCTGGAACCACTGTTCCGTACTTCATGGCCTGCCTCCTTGCGTAAATCTTACCATTTATCCCGCTTATGTAACCGAAAGTATACTCTCTTTTTCTGTGTCATAAAAAACAATATAAACGTTTTCTATTTTTTTATTTTTGGTCATTTTATACAAATTCTTTTCCTAAATTTTTGTTGGCCTTTCAAAAAATAAGCATGGTTTTGAATTGTATTCCGGAAATATTGTTGATACAATAAGTATACTATCGTTCAAGGAGGGATTTTCTGCATGGAGTATTCCAACCTGTTCGTCTGCCTGATGGGACTGGGAATCGTCTTTTTTGGCCTGATCTGCATCATTCTGCTCACGTATCTCATGAGCTATTGCTGCCGGGACAAAAAAAAGAGCACTCCCCTCCCCCGGACAGGAACGCCGTCCGCGCAGCCCGCGGTGTCCGCAGCCCCCGCCGCCGACCGTCAGGCCATGATCGCGGCGATCTCCGCCGCCATTGCGGAGGACCTCGGCACCGACCTCTCCGGCATTCGCATTCTTTCCGTCAAAAAGCTGTGACTTTCGGCTACGCCGAGAACAGGAGATGCAAATTATGAAAAAATACAGAGTGACCGTCAACGGCACCGCCTACGAGATTGAACTGGAAGAACTGGCCGGGGCCGCAGCCCCCGCCGCCGCTGCTCCCGCCGCCGCTTCGTCGCCGGCTCCCGCGGCGCAGACCTCCGCCGCCCCGTCCGACGCCGAGCGCGTGACCTCCCCCATGCCGGGAACCATCCTCAGCATCAACGTCGCCGCCGGCGACGCAGTGAAGCGCGGCCAGGTCTTGATGATTCTGGAGGCCATGAAGATGGAAAACGAGATCATGTGCCCCCACGACGGCCGCGTCGTGTCCGTGGACACCTCCAAGGGCGCCTCCGTCGAATCCGGAACTTTGCTCTGCGTCATCCGGTGACGGACCGGGGAAGGCCCTTTTTCCGGGCCGCCCCCTGATTATGCGTAATGCCGGGAACGGCCGGCCTGTCGGGCCGTTTCACGCGGGAGACGCTGAGAAAGGAATGGTCATCTACTTATGGAAGCAATTATCAGTTTTTTCCAAACCACCGGCTTTTGCCTCTTTGCCCAGAGCGGCGGGTGGAAATACCTCGTCATGATCCTGATTTCCTGCGTTCTGCTGTATCTGGGAATTGTCCGCAAATTTGAGCCGCTGCTGCTGGTCACGATTGCGTTCGGCATGCTGCTGACCAATCTGCCCGGGGCGAATATGTTCCACGAGGCCCTGTTCGCCGACGGCCTCATCAACTGGTCCGCCTTCGGCGATTCAACCGTCACCAAGGGACTGTTGGATTATCTGTACCTCGGGATCGCGCTGGATATCTACCCATGCCTCATCTTTGTGGGCGTGGGCGCCATGACGGACTTCGGCCCGCTGATCGCCAACCCCAAAAGCCTTTTGCTGGGCGCGGCGGCGCAGCTGGGTATCTTCGTCACCTTCATCGGCTGCCGCCTCTCGGGCCTGTTTCTGGCCAACGAGGCAGCCTCCATCGGCATCATCGGCGGGGCGGACGGACCCACTTCCATCTTCGTCGCCTCCAAGCTGGCGCCGGGGCTGCTGGGACCCATCGCCGTGGCGGCCTACTCCTATATGGCGCTGGTCCCGGTGATCCAGCCCCCCATCATGCGGCTTCTGACCACGGAAAGCGAGCGTAAGATCGTGATGAAGCCGCTGCGGGAAGTCTCCAAAAAGGAGAAGATTCTCTTCCCCATCGTGGTCTCCGTATTTGTGGCCCTGCTGGTCCCCTCCGCGGCGCCGCTGGTCGCCTGCCTGATGCTGGGCAACCTCTTCCGGGAGTGCGGCGTGGTGGACCGCCTGAGCAAGACCGTGCAGAATGAACTCATCAACACCGTCACCATTTTCCTGGGTCTCTCCGTCGGCGCCACCGCCACTGCGGCAACGTTCCTCTCCGGACGGACGCTGATGATTATGCTGATGGGCGTTGTGGCGTTTGGCTTCGGAACTGCCGGCGGCGTGCTGCTGGCTAAATTCATGAACCTGTTCCTGAAAGAAAAGATCAACCCGCTGATCGGCTCCGCCGGCGTCTCCGCTGTGCCCATGGCCGCCCGCGTCTCCCAGGTGGAGGGCCAGAAGGCCAATCCGGGCAATTTCCTGCTGATGCACGCCATGGGACCCAACGTGGCCGGCGTCATCGGAACGGCCATCGCGGCCGGCGTGCTGATGAGCCTGTTCGGCTGACGCGCTGACGGGAGGTAAAAACAATGGAATTTTTAAGCACGAAACCCCTGCTGGTCACAGATACGATCCTGCGGGACGCCCACCAGTCTCAGGCCGCCACGCGGATGCGGCTGGAGGATATGCTGCCCGCCTGCGAAATTCTGGACTCCATCGGCTACTACTCTCTGGAGTGCTGGGGCGGCGCCACTTTCGACGCCTGTATGCGCTTTTTGAACGAAGACCCGTGGGAGCGGCTGCGGGCGCTGCGCAAGGCCCTGCCCCATACCAAGCTGCAAATGCTTTTCCGGGGGCAGAACATCCTGGGCTACAAGCACTATGCGGACGACGTAGTGGATGCGTTCTGCGCCAAATCCATTGAAAACGGCATCGACATCATCCGCATTTTCGACGCGCTGAACGATGTGCGCAACCTGGAGCAGGCCATCAAATCCACCAAGAAATACGGCGGTCAGGTGGAGGCGACCCTGAGCTATACCATCTCCCCCATCCACAGCGAGGATTATTTTGTCGCCCTCGCCAAGGAACTGGAGCAGATGGGCGCGGACGCCATCTGCATCAAGGATATGGCCAACCTGCTGCTGCCCATGGAGGCCTACTCCCTTGTGAAGCGGCTCAAGGAGACCGTCTCCGTTCCCATCCATCTGCACACCCACAACACCACCGGCACCGGCGACATGGTCTTGCTGATGGCCGCGTTCGCGGGCGTGGACATTGTGGACACCGCCCTCTCTCCCATGGCCAACGGTACCTCTCAGCCGGCTACGGAATCTCTTGTGGCCACGCTGCGGGGCACGCCCCGGGACACCGGTTTGGACCTGAGCAAAATGAGCGCGGCCGCCGCCCACTTCCGCAAGGTGGCCGCCCGCCTTCAGGCGGAGGGCTCGCTGGACCCCAAGGTGCTGCATGTGGACACCAACACCCTTCTCTATCAGGTGCCGGGCGGAATGCTCTCCAACCTCATCTCCCAGCTCAAGCAGGCCGGGAAAGAGGACCGGTACTACGATGTGCTGGAGGAGATTCCCCGGGTCCGGAAGGACTATGGATATCCCCCGCTGGTGACGCCCTCCAGTCAGATCGTGGGAACGCAGGCCGTCATGAACATCATCTCCGGCGAGCGGTATAAGACGTTCACCAAGGAGTCCAAGGCCATGCTGCGGGGCGAATACGGCAAGCTGCCCGGCGAGGTCAACGAGGCGATGCGCGCCAAGGCCGGCATTGCGCCGGAGGAAGTCATCACCTGCCGCCCGGCCGATCTTTTGGAGCCGGAACTGGAGAAATACCGCACGGAGTTCGCCGACATCGCCAAGAGCGACGAGGATGTGCTGTCGTTGGCCCTGTTCCCCCAGGTAGCTCCCAAATTTCTCGCTGCCCGGGACGGCGCCGCCGAAGCACAGCAGCCCCCCTCTCAGAGTGCGCCGGCCCCTGCCGGAGCAGCCCCCGGCGCAGTTCGGGAGCTCTATGTGGAGGACCGAAGCTGCTGACATCGCCCGCCTTTTCGCATAAGCCTGAAAAAAGCCGCTCCGGCAAAAGTGACTGTGTCACAAGGGAAAACTAAGAAACGCAAACTGAATACGGAAGATCCCCACCAAGTTATAATGGACTGGTGGGGATCTTTTTATATCATGGTATGGCTTAGACGGAAATAACTGTTTGCCCTAAAGATCTGAGCACTTCAATAATGACAGGGTTATCCTCATAAAAAAGCAGTTGCTGAGAAGTACAAGAAAAACTTTGGCATATTTTTTCAATGTCTCGCCGTACATTGTCTTTACTGCTGTAAATTATTTTTGCAAATGCACATTGTAACTGATAATGCTCTAAAAGAGGTAAAACTCGCTCTTTTTCTGCACTTGTCCATAAAACACAAAATTCTGAACTGTGAGAGTGCAGCACACCATGCAAATGTAAATTGAGCTCTGTTTTATTAATGTGTTTAATGAAATATGCTTGCTTTAACTGAATCAGTTTAGCTTGTTGATGTTTATCCAAAAAAGGATAGTGGTTAAGCACAACCTTTCTTGTTACACGTGAGCAACTAACAATCGGTACCAATCCCAGTTTTGTAAGCGCATAATTATACGAATCATTATTTAATTGATTCGTATATATGAGTGTATTGTCTAAATCAAAAATGTGTATATTTAACATATCAAAAAAGTGTCATTTGTGTTGAATGAAAGAAGGGTGAATTCTTTTCTAACACTGGAATGTTTGTTGATTTAATTTCCTGTATAGAGCTAAGCTGAAGAACTTTTACATTAGCGCTTGTTAAATTAAGCAAATCTTTGTTTAGGCCGAATTGCTTATCATCAATATCAGTGGTTGTGTTATACATTGCATACCTTGGAATTTCAAAGTTCTTTGCCGATTCCATTGCATGCCGTGACCCACTATCACCCTCTCCTTTACGGTAACTCGCTATCAGTATAACTGCTTTTGCAAACATTGCCTGAAGCCTATCTCTTTCAATATAGCGATTTATAGTTTCCTGTTTGCTCAAGCTTTCTTTATAATACTCAGTTAATAACAGACCACCATTTGCTACAATATTGTTTGCCAGGCCCCTGTTTGTCGCTGGGGATATTTTTTGAAGTGTCGTTGGCAAAATCGCTATCGTTTTACCACCTGTTTCTACACACACTCTATGAGCTATTGCATCACAGCCTTTTGCTAATCCACTGACAATAACCAAATCACTCTTGACAAGTTGCTCAACTACTGCGATTTCTCGTTTTTCAACTTCCGGAGTAGGATCAATAAGTCCAATTACGGCAACATTTTTATTCAAATTACTTAATAATGACATATCTCCTTTATAAAATAATAAATATGGCTTGTCACTATTCTTAGCATTTTGATTAATAACAGGAAAATAATCATCATATGCACAAATAAAACCTTCATCGCTGTCGCACAAAGGATATTGTTGGGATAATTGCTCTACAAAATTTAAAATGTTGTTATTGGTTGAAATTAAAGTTTCGAACATCTGTATATTGGGGTAATCTCTCCAAAATTGTGCATTAGTTTTTATGAGGCCACATTCCTTTGCAGCTAATAATTGAAGTGCGGTATTTGAATATTTCATTAGTTTCCTCCTGTGCGGCCAATTGCGTAAAAAATTACTTCTTGAGCGCCATTGTCCAATAATGCTTGAATACAATCTTCATCTATATTAACACCTTTGGTGTATATATCATCAATAAGGATAATCCTTTTTCCAATAATTTTATCTTTTTTTATATAACTGGTTGCTTTGGTTATTCCGGGATAAGGCTTGGCACCATCATTATTTGAAATTCGGCCGTCTAATGTTGCCTTCTCTAAATGGGTTGTGAATGTATTCGTATGTCTTATAACAACATCAGTACCATCAACAAGGCCACTTATTTTATTTGCGACATTGCTAACAGCATCTCTAAGGAATAGTTGATTATCAGTATATGTATTTAAAGATTTTGCTCTTGGTATGCATACACAAATACAGTTTTGGAAATTGTGCCGATTTATTATATTTGGGAGGTCATCCAATAAAATACTTTCAACCTCTTGCCTTGCACTACGCAGTCGAGAGAGCGATTCATTATCAAATGTGTTTTTTAATGTATTCAGGAAATTCGGATTGCCTTCATGACCATATCCTGTGTATGGTCTATTATAATATGCTACAATATCTTTGGCTAAAAAATTATTTTTAATAATTCTAAATCTGCTGGGTGATTGATCGCTTACAATCTTCTGATTTAATAATTCCAATAAAGAACTCATACTTCATTACCCCCTACTAATTCGTTATTTTTAAACATACCACTTTCATTAAAAGCCCTAAACACTTCCACAAAATCAGGCGACTCAACCAATTCTGCAATTAGTTCTGCTTTTGATTTTTTATTAATATTGATTAACTTTTTGGCTCCATAAAACACTCCAAAAGTAGCGGCGTGAAATAAACCTGCTCTAAAAGTATCAACCCCATTTGAAACTTTAAAGGCGGTTCGTGCCTTTTCAAATCTACGTCTATTTTCATCTGATAGGTTGTCTATAAAAACTTTATATTCATCGCAATGCGTGTAGGCATAAGCATAAACGTCTGGATTTATCACATAAGCTTCTAATATTTTCTGTAAATTCTTTTCAAGAGACATTTTAAATCTCCTTTTCTTTCGTATAATTTTCTATTACTTTCTCCATCTGATAGGCATATTTGCATTCCCTTAAATCAGATAAAAATGATGATTGCGTTGCTTCTGTAAGCTTGTCCACTAACCCATGAGCGGCGTTAAGCACTTCAATCTTTCGTATTTCTTCATTAATTGAGCTTTCAAGTTGTCCAACAATGGCAAGCCGTATCAATCGATTTTCTGTAGAGTAAACCTTTGATGCTATCTTTTTCTTAATATCTGGATCGTCGATAATCTCTAAGATAGCATCTAAATGAGTTTTGATGTAATTATCGTTTTCTTCTATTGACCAAAGTCCTGTGTTCTCTTTTAGCTCAATTCGGTAGTTATAATATTTAAAAATAGCAAAGCCACATAATGCCGGAATGCCTATCAGTAAATATTCATTGAGCTTGTCTTGATAATACATCCGTCCATCTTCAAGATATACGTAGTTAAAAAACCAAGATAAAAGCCCTGAACCCGCCAGCAATCCGCTAATAATCATGGGAACCTTTGCCCAGTTATCGTAATACTTAAATCTCATTGGTAGTTTCATTGCTTACTCCTCCTAAAATGGGTCGGTCTCATCGAAAACCTCAGGTTCTGAGACCTTTTCACCTTGTGCAATTCTCTCTTTTATAGAAATTTGATCAAAATTGACTGCAAACTGATCATCAAAGATATCCCTTATTACATACTCTTTAGAATTTAACCAATCTTCTTTGCTGCCATAAAAAACATTATCTATCTTCATCATAATAGCCCTCTTCATCCCAATCTTCGGCATACTCGCTATAGTCATCTAAAATGTCACCGGCGTATTCTCTGTATGTTTCAGCCAATTCTTCTACACATTCGTTCTCATAAGCTTCGTATTCTTCATCATATTCAAAAGAATCATCAGTACTAAAATCTGAATCCTCATAAGCAGAATAATCATTATCATAGTATCCAAGTCTTCGATCTGCTTTATATTTTTGGAATTCATCCTTAGTCAAAAACTTGCCAATTAGTCGCTGTGCTGAAAACCGAAGCTCATCATTGGCGTCTACGTCACATTGTAAAACTGTCCAACCGTGATAATACTTATCCCCATTCTGCTTGGAATCAAATTTTACATCCCTAATATCCACAAAATATTTATCCATCTTTAACTGGTATCTATCTTTATGTGGTTGAACCTGCGTGCCAGTAAAATTCACCATAAAGTAGCTCCGTGAATTTTTATGCTCAGAACAAAACGCAAACACCTCAGCAAAGTTATGAATGAAGTTTGGTATCTTAGGATAATGCTGTTCATATTTTTCTTTTAACTTTGGAACATTGCCTTTTCCTAAAATACGGATCGGACTAACAATTCGCAGAGTATTAAGATGAAATTCGCTTTTAACTGTTTTGAATTCAGCTTGAATAACCGTTTGCTCTTTGAGTTGTGCAAACTCATTATGATAACTATGTAAGCCGTATTCGCTACCGTTGGTGTCAACAACATTTACAACCTTACCAGTAAAAACATCAATGCCAATTATCCGTAAAAATGGCTTGTTTCCTCTTTTGATTTTCTGGCAGAGTATAATAACAGTATTTCTTTTCGTGACCCCGTCAAAACTGTCAAACAACATTCTTTCATCAATGGTAGGCAAATTAAAAACATTAATTAAATCTTCGTTAGTCGAAACGGCTTCTACGATGACGTCTGTAGACTCTACAGTTATTGGCTCTGGTAGATACTTGCTATATTTATCTTTAATCTTTTGCTTGTCAGGATCTTTAAAATCTTCGATTGACAAAAACAATATAGTTCCCCACACAGAATTAGAAATTTTCTTTTCACCAACATTATGAAAATTGATTAAGACATAATCATCGAATTTCTCAATAACCGAACCAATTCCAAAAACTTTATGCCATACATCTTTTAAAGTCATTATTATATTTTCCTCACTTACCTCTTATAATATTGAGACCACAAATCATCATGGGGATGTTCATTTCTTACATCTACTGGCATGCCGAAAATTCTTATATGATCCCCAAAGCTGTTTCGTTTCAGCCCAAGCTTATTAGTATCTAAATCATCACATGTATGCGCTTGTCTACACATTTTACAACGCTTGGGAGGGGCAAATCCTTTTTTCTTATAAAACTCAACTTCATGTTCAGTCATCTCAAATTTATTGCCACATTCTCTGCAAGTTATTTTTATAGTACACACATTGATTATCCTCCTTATTGCAAAATTAGACTGGTAACACCTTGATTTAAACTTAAGAATTTGCGTTTAACTCTTGGGTTATAAAATTCTTTCCTCACCATATTCATCAGAGCAGTTCCATTATGGTATCCATGAATTACTATAATTTCTTTAATATCACGAGGAGCGGTGGCTACTTTATTATTCAAATAAATTGCAGCCTCCCAAACTTTCATTTTGTGTAAGTCGATTTTCATAATTTCAGTTTCTTTAAAGCTATAATCTAACATTTTCATTCTCCTTTAATTTTAAAATGAATAAAATTAAAGGACACCTATAAAAAAAGATCTAATCCTTGAGAACACAACCAACTAAAGCTTATAGAAATATCCTATAAACTAAAGTGCTTTGCTGCGCTAACAACAAAAGCAGAGTTGTGTCAATCAAAATTAAATCACTTTTTATAAGTGTCCACTATCATAATAAGTCGATATGAAAATTTTGTCAATACTTTTGTTTTAAAAATTGAATTGTTTTATCCGATATGTTAAAATATGGTTATTAATTAAGACATTATGGAAAGGAGCTTTATATGGGAAATAAGTACTTTGATTGGACAAATTTGTTTCCAAATCATGTAGTGGTAAGAAAAGAAGGCTATTATTATAGTGCACGAAACGAAAGTGCCCAGGTACTACATGAAATTTTAGGATATAAATTAGGAACCATTGGAACCAACACTTTAATTACAGGGTGTCCAATTGTTGAGCCTATTGTTGAAGCGTTGGTTTGTAACAAGATAAACTTTATAATAATAGAAAACAATGAAATTACTGACAAACAAGAATTTGAGGAAAGCAATTTCGAATCCTTATATGTAAAATGCGAACTTGAACATAAAAAAGCTGCAACTTTTATCAGCAACTCAGATAACAGGTCAGAGCTGCTTGAGTTTCTAAATACACTGCTACTTGGAATCGATCCAAATACAGGTGAGATTTTTGACGATAACCATATCATGTCATGTGAATATATGAAACAAATTCTTCTGCTGGCTCATAAAAATATAAGCAAAAAACTTAACACTTCAAAGCCTACATCCGGTGGAAACAAGTGGACGGCTGAGGAAGATATACAGCTAAAAGAAGAGTATGAATCGCATATCTCTATTAAAGAGATTGCACAAATTCATGAACGCTCAACAGGTGCAATAAATTCACGCATAATAAAGCTATATCCAGAAATGTTAAACTTGATAAGCAATGAAGATACATGCTCTCCGACGTGGTGCGCGGGCTGATCGGCGTCCTGCGCGGCGACAACAGCGCCGTGTATTTCCAGATGCTGTCCCATGATTTCAAGGCGCTGGAGCTTCAGCGCTTAAAAGGCCGGGCACAGAAAATCCCGCCGAAAATCCGCGTGTTTTCCTTCGTGATGCTGATGTGCTTTCTTTTGACCTATATGGTCATCATCGCGGTGCAGATCATGGATTCTCTTGGCACCATGTTTTAACTAGGAGGGTTTTATATGGATCAAAATGAAAAACAATTGGAGAAAAAACTGCGTGACCGGATCGAGGCCAACTACCGCTCCTATATCCAGCAGCTCCAAAGCAGGCCCGCTCCCGACCTGATCGAACAGGCGGCGGAAATCGCCTCGGTAAAGCTGGTGTATGACGAGCTCATGGACTGCTGCAGTGCCGACGACGCAGAATACCTGCTCCGGTTTGAAAACCCGCTGCGGCTGGTGAGTGACCAGTGGCTGGCTGAGCAGAACGTGTCGCACAGCGACGAGCTCGGGCATGTGCTCTGGAGCATCACCGACAAGGGGCTTGGCGAGGGCGAATACGCCATGCTGGAACCGGCGCGGGACGGCCCGGAAGAGGCCGGGCTTGATCAGGGGGTACGGCTATGAGCGTGGAGGACATTAACCGCTTTACGAAAGATGATGTGGTGTGCGCCCTGGAGATGTTCAACGAGGACTATGTGACATTCCCCAGGGACGATATTGCGAAGATCTCTGGGTTGACGATGCCGGTTAATAAAAGGAACTGGCGAAAGCAAGAAGTACATCTTCAGGGCGCCAGGGCGATTCAGGAGATTAACAACAGGGCGAACGGGACAAACTGGCGTGAAAAAAATGGTAGACCACTTGGAAGCGGAACAGCACAAGATAGAGTTGTTGAGTGGCGTCAGCAGCATCCGGAAGGCCGTAAAATGGATTGCCATAGAGACACGGGACTTGACCCGAAAACAATTCGGAAGTGGTGGTGGGACTAACTATTGATGCAATTTCAAATTGCTCCTATGTAACCAAAAGTTTACACTTAAAATGCACACGAATTACTTGCAATGCACATAAAAAGAGCGTAATATAATATATAAGGAGGTGTGTCTTATGGCGAATAAAGGAAACATGACGCTCCGTGTGGAGCCAGAACTAAAGGAACAGGCTGCAGCACTTTTTAAGTCGTTAGGCATGGATCTTAGTACAGCAACAGGCATCTTCTATCGTCAGGCACTCCGGTATCATGGACTGCCCTTCGATGTGAGAGTCGATGAACCTAATGAAACAACCTACGCTGCAATGGAAGAGGCGGAACAGATGCTGAAAGACCCAAATACGAAGAAGTTCTCCAGCGTAGAGGAGTTGTTTGCGGAGCTTGATGCAGGATGAAATACGAAATTGAGAGAACCACACAGTTTAAGAAAGACTATAAACTGGCTTTAAAACGAGGCTGCAATAAAGCGGAGCTTCAGAAAGTTGTGGCCATGTTGGCTAATGGTGATCCGCTCCCAGAAAAGTATAGGGATCATGATCTGACGAATTCCAGAAATTATAAAAACATGAGAGAGTGTCATATTGAACCGGATTGGCTTTTAGTCTATAAGATCACGGAGAGCATTTTGGTATTGTCCTTGAACCGAACGGGGACGCACAGCGATCTTTTTTGAAAGAAGGATAAAGCTATGAGTTGGGATAAAGAGAAAATTTCACAGCTGCAGCTTCCAGATCCGTCTGATCGTGACCCGCATCCCCGCCTGCTTCTGGACGGCTGGGGCATTCATGCCGGTAGTTGCTACACGGCGCTGTTCCCGGATGGCTGGCATGATATTACGCTGGAGGTCAGAGGTGAGCCGTATGGCCCCGGCTGCTGGTATATTTCGACGCCGGGGTTTGAAAAGGTATGCCCGGTGGGTCTGTTCGTAAAGGAATAACATACCCGGCCACCTTTTGGTCGCCGGGTATTCTCTTTTTTCTGTATTTCTATATTGCTATAAAAATAGTTATATAGTAAAATATAAGTATAGAAAAATATATTTATAGAAATGGAGTGATATAGATGATTGTAGCAGTAGCAAATCAGAAAGGCGGCGTTGGAAAGACAACCACGGCACAAGCTCTTGCTGCGGGACTGGCGGAGAAAGGCTTTAAGGTACTGGGGATTGACCTCGACCCACAGGGAAACTTCTCTACGGCCTGCGGTGCGGAGAATTACAATGTCCAGACTGTCTATGAAGTGATGAAGGGCGGCAGCGACGTCCGGGAGGCCATCCAGCACACGAAGGGCGGTTATGATATTGTGCCGGCAAATATCATGCTGGCGGGAGCCGAGCAGGAACTGTCCCAGACAGGGAAGGAGCACCGGCTGAAGGAGGCCGTGGCCCCGGTCACCGGCGAGTATGACTTTATCGTGATTGACACGCCGCCCTCCCTGGGGGTGCTAACGGTGAATGCCTTTACCTGTGCCACGGACATTTTGATCCCAACCACGGCCGGAATCTTTGCCACGGCCGGGATATCCCAGCTCAATGAGACGGTCACCAGCGTCCAGAAGTATTGTAATCCTGGCGTGAAGATCCGGGGTATCCTCTTTACCAGATTTAATCCAAGAGCGAATATTAGCCGACAGATCAAGGAGCTGGCGGAGCAGCTGAGCGAGTATATTTCAGCACCGATTTACAACACATATATTCGGTCTGCGGTGGTCGTAGAGGAAGCCCAGGCAAACCGAACTGATATATTTGACTATGCAGAGAAGTCTACTGTGGCCGAGGACTACAAAGCCTTTATTGAAGAATTTCTGAAAGGAGCGAATGCGTGATGGCAGGAAAAGCCAAGTTTGATCAGGAGGCAGCGTTCAAATCTATTATTGGGTCTGGACGGGAAGCAGAGCAGGCAGCTCCCGAGCTGCCTGTGGCAAAAGAAAAAAATAAGGATCGAGTGCAGCGGTCTTACTTTTTGGATCGAGATATAGAGAAAGCGTTGCGGAGAAAAGCTATGGAAGAAGAAAAAAATCTGACCGAGACAATAAATGTGGTGCTGCGGGCTGGTCTTGCTGAATATGTGCAAGAAGACTAAAGAGTCACGAAACAAAAGAATTCACAAATTTAAGAGTTAGTCGTTTCAAAGACTGCTGTAAATAAGCAGATCGCAAACCTCGGTTTGCAATCAAGTTTGCGTTTTACAGACCACTATTGATACGCTGCAGGGACAGTTAAAAGTAAAGTACAGGCAGATAGAACAGTTGACTGATGCCTTGGTTGCTGCCCAGCAGACGGCGGCAGCGGCGCAAGCTCTGCACGCCAGAACGATGAAGCGGCAGCTCTGCCTAAATAATGCAGAAAAAGAACAACAAGCCGGTCACAATTCAGAAAACGATCCAAAGCAAAGTCTTTTTAAGAAATGATTTGGAAGAAAAAATACAGCAAATAACTGTGCAACATAAATAAAAAAGACCAAATTCAATAAAAAATAGTTGTTAATATTGATATTTTTAGAAGGTGTAAGCAGTCAAGTAAAGTGCACACTTTTTCGCCAGCAAATGCACACTTTTTCAGCGCCAGTTTTTTAGCCGGTAATGGACTGGTGGTGAGCTAAACGGTAGCTGTTACCAGTCATGTTAATAATCTCGCAGTGGTGGATGAGGCGGTCGAGGATGGCCGTCGTAATGGTGGCGTCACCAAGGAAATCAGCCCACTCATCAAAACCCTTGTTGGAGGTAATAATCAGCGAGGTTTTCTCGGACATGGAAGATACAAAGCCAAAGAACAGATTCGCCTCTGCCGGAGTCAAGGGCATGAATCCCACTTCGTCCACCACAACGAGGGCGGCTTTCTGTAAATATTTCAAACGTCGCTTGCTTGCACCTGAGATTTCAGCAGTTTTTAGCACGGACATTAAGCCAGAAAGTGTTTCAAACGCAACGGCATATCCGAGATTGAGCCCTCGCACAGCCAGCGCCAATGCAAGATGCGTTTTGCCAACGCCGGGAGGCCCCAAGAAGCAGATGTTGTAAGCCTGCTCCACCCAAGTCATATCACTCAGTCGGAGCATTTGTTCCCGGGTAACGCTACGCTGGAAGCCGAAATCAAACGTTTCAATCGCCTTTTCAGCGGGGAGTGCGGCTCTCTTGCGGCGCAGCAAGGTTTGCTTCTCAATCCGGAGTCGTTGCTCTTCCATTAGGAACAGCTCCACGCTTTCCAACGGTGTCAGATTGTTTTTGCCGGCATATACGGCATCAAAAACAACTGGCTGGATACGGAGGTCAGACAGAAGGTTCAGCACTCGCTCCTGCGGTGTCAACATCATCTTACCCCCACTTTCGCATAGACATCCAGAGGCCGCTTTTGCGTGGTTACATGGTATTTTGCATCAGCTACAGGAATAATGGATGCAACGGGAGGAATCAACGGTGGAGCGTTCGGATTCTCCTTGGCTTTGTGGGTAAGATAGTCCTTTAAAATATTGGCGCTGTTGAGATTGCTGTACTGGCAGAAATCAACAGCCTCCAGCACTTCAGGAACGCCATGCTGGTCAATCATAGATTGTATGATGCGAAATTGGTCTCTGGAATACCTTGCTTTTTCCGTGCGTATGGCCTGTAAAAACTCTGCGGCTCTGTGCTCTAACCGAGCATCCAAATCATTCTGGAGCTTGTCCAAGGCAGTTGTGCGGTCTCTGGTGTGGTTTTTGCTTTGGATGAGCAGCCCTCTGCCGCTGGAGATGCGGTGCTCACAAATCGCCTCACCAAATATGGTCAGGATGTAAAGGATGCCTTCCTTCGTTTCAATCCGTACCTCCGGCTGCTTGTTGTAGGTACCCAAAGGAACGGAATAACGGTTGCTGTCGTAGATAATGGTGTTGTCCTTTCGGACGGTGCGGCAAACCACAGGAAGTACAGCTTCATCAAAACCAACCAGCGGCCGAAGATGCTCACATTCTTCCTTGAAAACCTCAGCGGGAATACGTTTTGTGGTTCCGTGCACCTTTGCATTGGCGGTACGAGACAGCCACTCCAAACAACTGCCGTTGAGAATCCCGTCATCCACATAAAGGCGATTGCTCAAGAAGTTGCCCTTGATATATTTTACCGTGTTCTCAATTTTCCCTTTGCTTTCGGGGTCTGCGCCACGGCACATGTAGATTGTCATTTTCGTCTCTTGCCGGAACTTTTCAAATTCATAGGTGTAGACAATATCTCCGGCATTTTCGCTGACGCATACAATGCTGTCCTGGTCAAAAACCATTTCACGCGGCATTCCACCGAAATATCTGAAACAGTTGTGGCAAATATTCACCAAGTCTGCTGCTGTGAAAGGTCGGCTTTGCATTTCGGCATACTTGTACCGGGATGCCGAGAGCAGAAATGCTGCTGCATAAACTCTGGTCTGTCCACCGTCAACATTCGGCATCAGGAGCTGTCCAAAGTCCACCTGCATCTGCTGCCCCATCGGGAGCTCGGGTACCGCTTCATAGTCTCTCGGAATAGGAACCTTCTTCAAGCCGTATTCCTCTCGGAGCCGCTTGACATACCGTGAAACGGTGCGTTCCCGGAAGTCTTCGTTATAATGCTCTTTTAGCCAGTCGCAGACCTGTGCGGAGGAAAGTGTTGGATAAGCCCTCAACCAATACAGAATCTGGTCGCGGTAATCATCCACGCTGCTCCCACGCTTCAGGGCCTGCTGCTGCGTTTCATACTCATCTGCCGTCATTGTCCAATACCTGTCCACTGTACGGCGATTGATTTGAAGCTGTGCCGCCACGGCAGCTCGCTTAAAGCCCATGTCTTTTAATTGTTGAATAGAATTGTACACACGATACCCCTTCATTTCTCGCCACCTCCGTTTCGGCTGGCTTCATTTTACCAACTCCTCGGAGGTTGTGCAGTCTTGGCGAAAAACTGTGCACTTTATGTGTCGAAAAACTGTGCAGTTCTATTGGCTGAAAAGTGTGTACTTTATCTTACCATTTACAG
>Ga0183101_1001851_pt1 | contig 17199 bp, 16 predicted proteins | sample Biomet3_FD_127790 | JGI IMG/M metagenome (GOLD analysis project Ga0183101, IMG submission 127790) | Microbial communities from bioreactor (seeded with sewage sludge) at LBNL, California, USA - Biofuel metagenome 3 | ecosystem: Engineered > Bioreactor > Anaerobic > Unclassified ... | reverse complement strand
ACGTGTAAAAACTACCTAAAAAATATTCTCTTTTTTGCGGAAGAAGTTTTTGCCTCATATGCGCCCGTAATCGCCATTTTTAAGAGCGGGCGGCAACTCGCAAAAACCGACAAAAACTTTTTGTAAAGGGCCTGTCGGTTCTTGCTCGGACAAGACCGCCCTATGACCTCTTAAAAATGACAATTACGAAGCGGCGCGAAATCGGCAAGAAACTTCCTGCCGCGGAGGGTTTACGACAACAGCATAATCGGGTTAGGGTTTAAACTTTATTTATTCGCTTCTTAAGGTAAAAGTAAAATGCGGCTGTAAATGATCATATTTTAGGGCAAAACTTAAACGAATTATCAATTAACTTCATTTGTTCGGCAATAAGTAAAAAAACTTCAAGATAAAGGTTATTTATTAAAGGGGGTTGCAAAATTTTAAAAAGTTGTCCATAATTAAAGATATATAGCAAAAAAATCGAGTAAAGTGAGCCGTGACCCAGTAAAATTTTTTTTGACCGGTGATAGGAGGTTTGTTAATGAGTTTCTTAGAAAAAAATGGTTTCAGGGCGGCTATAGTTATAGCCGTCATATTCTTGGCGATTCCTTTTCTGTTTCCCGAAAAGGTGCCTCAAACTGCGGGCAAAAACGGCTCCTCCTATGCCGCGTATCCGCAGAAAAGAAGCTTTGTAAAGAACGTTTTTGACAGAATCGGCGGATTTTACGGGTTTTCTAAAGGCGGCGCTGCCGCACAGGACGGTGTTTTTGCAAAACATATGCCGGAAGGAACTGCTCCTTCTGCGGTTGCTCCCTCTTCCGCTTCTGCGGCAAAGGCTGCGCCCGCAGGCAAAGTTTCCAATGCAACGGCTTCCGCTCCTTCCGCAGATGTAACATCTTTAAAAGGCAGTTCCGTAAATGTTAAATCTTCTTCATCATCAACGGGCTATACGGCGCCTTCGGCTTCTGCTGCAAGATATATCGCGCTGGACGGTAAACAATATAAAGTTTTAAAAGACCCTATGGGCACTGATTATGCCATAACCGCCAACGGACCTATTGTTGCAAGCAGGCTTTTATCTGCAGGCGGCAAATACGTAACAGGAAAGAATTCGGTTTCCCCTTATATTTATTCTTCTTCGCCTTCTGCTGCCGAAGGTATGCTTAACCCGAAAGGTTATTCTTCCGCAGGGCCTTCTTATAAAGGAGGGAAAGGCGGCAAATCTCCAAAAGTCAGCTCATCTGGCAAAATTTCAAGCGGTTTAAGTTTGGGCGGCGTTTCTGCCGCAAAAAGAGGGAAATCAAGCGGCGGAGGAGCATATCCGCGCATGGCCGAAACTTATTCCAACATCAGCAACAAAGTAGCCGATATAAGCAAAGAAAATAAAACTTATTCTTTAAATTACGGAACAAATTCTTCTTACGGCGGCAGCAGTTATTCCGCAAAAGCTGTTGATCCTTCAGGTGAAAAATTAAAAATTTCAAATAACGTATATCTGCAAATCAAAAAAAATATTTTAGGCTCCCCTTTTATAGGCAACAGCGCTAAGGAAGTTTCCGTTAAAGAGGTTGACATGGCAAGCGCGCACACGGCTGCAAAACAAATGGAAGCCGTATCCCCCGCGCAGGCCCCTGCCGCTCCGTCTATCCCTGCTCCTGCGGAAGTAAAAAATACAAGAAATGATTTCCAACCCATACCGACCGTCGGCAAACCGGCCGCGGCTCCTTTATCTTTGGACCTTGATATGGATAATAAAGAAGTTCAGAACATTAAAAACAAGAAACCCGTTGTTCAGGTTACCATAGGCGAAGGCAGCGGCGGCGTTATCCCCCAGAACAGAGATTTGCGCAACAAAATGACTGTGGCTTTGCTTGGTTCTAATGTGGTTTTTAAAGGCAAAGTGGCAAATAAAGAAACCCCCGATCCGTGGATAGTGCCTGATGAGGATATCAAAAATGCCCCCGGTTATGCTTTTTGGTCCGTAAACCAGACTTCTCTGAAAGCCGGCGGCAGCAAATATACATTAGAAGAGTGGTCTGCTTCCGATAAAGAATTTAGGCCCATACAGAAAAATATTGCAAAAATGAGAATAGACGGCATTGCCGCAGATGTTGTAGTTTTGGACGGAGATCAGGTTGCCCCCAAGAAAAATTATTTTGTTCAGACAGGCAAAGCTCTTGCAGGCAGCAACGGTTCCGAGGCAAAAAAGATATATGTGGTTTCAAGCGATGAAGCAAAAAAAGACATAGAAAGCAGGAACAGAAACGTAAAAGTCATTGTGTATCCCAATTATGTAATCACGCCGAAAAATAACACGAACTATTTCCGCAATATAGCTTCGGCTGTTTCTTCTATGAAAGAAAAGAACGGCGCAAAGCCTGAAAAAGAGCAACTTTCCGAAAGGCTGATAGGCAGAATAAAAAGCGATCTTAGCAAATTAAAAAACGACACCCCTTTAAATTGAAATCTGCCCGGGTTATAAAGGACCTATCTGCCAATAGGCCATTTTGCCCTTGTAAACGAGGTAACATTTTATTATCTTTAAGATAAGAAATGTTGTATTCGGAGGTTTTATAATTTATGAAGTTAAATAAATTTTTATTTTGCGTATTTGCCGCCTGCCTGCTTTGCGCGGGGAATTCTTTTGCGGCAATATGCGCCTGGGTTGATAACGGGACGACGTATAAACAGAATATACAAACCAGCATCAAAAGCGGTATGTCGGAAAAATATTTGCTCACGCTTGACGCCTGCTGCAAGGCAGACCCCGGCTTCTGCGGCAAATATGCCACCGATGACGACGGCTATTATAACTTACAGCTTGCCGCAAAGTATAACAGAACCAACACTTTAAAATATTTTCTTAAGTATACCGACTGCGCAGAAACCGTTGACCGCTTCAGAGCCGCATCTGAAGACGAAGATCCGGGGGAATTTAACGCTTTAATGTTTGCAATAAAAAATGAAAATCCGGAAATGGTAATGTGGCTTTTGCATTACGGAGCTTCGCCTACTGCCAAAAATTACAAAGGCAGAGACGCTAAATTTTACGTTGAACAACTTGACCAGACAAAAGATTCAGAAATAGTCAGATTGGTAAAAGCCGCCTGGAATAAAGCCATGGGATATTCCCAGAATTTAATAAACGCCAAGAAGAAAAACCTTAAAGAATCCCTCAGCGGGGAAAAGTTAAGGCAGATGCTTGACGGGCTGAAAGCCAAATATAATCCGTTTTTCGGCTGATATAAAACGGGTACGGTTTTGGGGGAAAGTTTATGAAGAAAAAATCTTATTTCAAAAAAATTTCGCTTGCCGCTTCAATAGTTATTGTCGCTTTCCTTATTTTGCCGGTAATCTTTCCCCAAGACGCAAAAATGATATCAAGAAAACTTGCGGCTAAAGACGCTTCTGCTTCTGCACAGCAGGGGCTTCCGTCGCTGCCTGTTGTTTTCAGCGATAACCCGCTTACAAAGTATTTTAAGAAACTTGCAAAATTTTATCATTTCAACAAAAATACCAACAAACCCAATTTTGAGCAAAATCCCCTTTACGCTTATAATGATGATGACTCCGCAACCGATGGCAGCAATGAGGTTCAGGGAGTGTTTTCCGTTGACACGTCTTCTAAAAGCGGGCCGGTTTATACTTCCGTTTATACAACAAGCGACGGCATCATAGTAAAGCCCGAAACCGAAGGTTATTATTACGGCGGAAAATATTATAAAAACGGAACGTATCCGTCGTCAAAATTAAAAAATTCAATAGAAAGCGTTATCGCTTCTTATCACGAAAATAAAGCTGCCGAAAAGGGTCTTAAAGCCTTATATTTTAAAGACCCGGACGGTTCAATGAAAGTTAAATATGTTTCCCAAAAAGATTATGACGGCTATTTTAACCGCATGGCAAACGGCGGCTCGGACGCGGGTTATGCTTCTGCCGACGGCTCTTACGGCGGCGGTTCTTTAGGGTCTTCGGGCCGTTATTCCGGCGCGCAGATACTGGGCAACGAAAGCGCTTCAAATGATTCTAAATCGGCAGCAGGCAAATCTTCCGTTAAATACGGGGCAACGCTTGGCGATTTAGGCCGCCAGTTCGCAAATTTATCTGCAGGCCTTGCAATGGATAAAGACAGAACAGCAAAGCAGACTGCGGCTGATTCCCAGAAGAAAAAAGAAGAAGAAAAAAGAAAAGAGTTTGAATTTTTGCTTTCGGCAAGAAAGTTTATGAATTATATATTTGTTGAACCTTCGCGCTGGGAGCATGCCCGCTATGATGAGGCAAAATTCGGCGATAAACCTTTGGTTATGGATTCTTCGCTTTTTAACCGTTTCTTTAAATTCGGTTTCGGCTTAAAAGAAGAAGATTTTCCGGGTCTTAAAACTGCGGTTCTCAGCAGAAGCTCAAAAAATCCTAACCCTGATTATTACCAAAATCTCAAACAGGTTGTGGGCAATGACCCGTCTTTCAGAGTTCTTGGCGGCGTTGACAGCGCAGAAGTTTATCACAATTTGAAAAAGAATTTTCCCGATATGAAAGACAATGTGTTTTTTGACCGTCTTGTTACGCCTGAAAACGATCCTTCTTTGGCTATCGGCCACAGAAAAGCTTTTACTCAGGCTTTCGTTGACGAAACAGGCATAAGAAACGTTTTGAAAGCTTCCGGCGTAAGCGAAACTAAGATAAAAGAAATAGAAGAAAAATATAAAACTCTGGATACGACTGCGGGCGTCATAAAGAAAGAAATCAAAAAAACTTTGGACTCTAAACCGGTTTTGCGCGGGCTCAGGACTTCGGCCACTTTTATGCTTGGCAAAGACGATAACGGGGACATAGTCGTCGCAAGCCCCAAATCTTTCCTTTATGTTTATTCGCCGGCTCCTCCTCCCGATTGGATTGTAAACAAATATGCCACAGATCCTAAAAAACCTGCGTATTTGCACGTTAATCCTTCGGAAGGTATAGGGCATATAAAAGATAACGGTAACGTTTTGGTTCTCAGCACTAAACCGGAAATTTCTGCCGCGCAGGATTTGGGCGCGGGAACGGTTGCTTTTATACCTGCTTTGGCCTGCTATACGCCCTCTTGCCTTTACCAGAATATTAAGACTCTGGGCGAAGGCGTCTATGCCGAAACAAGAAGAGTAGCCAACAATGCCCAGAAAGCTACCATGGACAGCAGCGTCAACGAAGTTTACGGCAGAGTTGAGAAGAATTTGTCAAAAGAAACGCAGGCAAGCATTGATAATATAAAGAACTATAAAATAGAACGTATACCCGTAGGCAACGCTATGCTTGCCGTGCCTGCTGTTGCAACTCCCGAAAGTATGCCGTCTTCTCTTGCGGGCGCAAAGCAAAATTAAGTGCGCTGCGGGACTGCGTGATGTTGTAATGCGGATTAAAATATATAACAATTTAAATATATCCGCGCGAGGCGATTATGAAAAAGTATCTTTTAAAAATTATTATTGCGGCTTTGGTTGTTTTCTTCTCTCTCCCTCTTATTTTTAATACCGATGCCGAAAAAGTCCAAGCCGTCAAAGCAAGCGGCGCGCAAGCTTCTTCCGAAGCCAAACCCGATATGCTGCCGATTGTGTCATCAAAGGCTTTGCCTTTACAGGCAAATAATGTTCTTGCCAGATACGCAAGCAAACTTAAAAGATTTTACATAGGTTCTTCAAAAGATAAGCAACAAATAAGACAAGAAATTTTGCAATCGGAAAACGGTAAGGCAGCAAACCCGGACGGCGGAGTTTTGTATGCCTCGTCAAATGTCCGCAATTCCCCTGATGTTTCTGGGTATCAAACCGCATCTTCGGGCGGAGAAGCAAACGGCTCATATTCCGCGGCAAATTTTTCTGCGCCTGCCGCCATACCTTACGGTGCTGCGGCAACAAAACAACTGATTAACGATGATGCCCCCGTTAAAGGTCTTTACGAAAGTTCCGCCACGGATTCTTATGAGTCCCGCTTCAATGCCGATAAGGTTTATTCCGGCGTTATGAATAAAGTTGACAGGCTCACAGCCAAAGTTCCGGTTTTGGGCGGCGGCAAAATTTCTCTTACTCCTTCTTTGTCCGTATCCCCCTCAGAAACTTATGCTTCTTCATCTTTTGCGCGCGCAAATCAAGGCTATTCCGCAGGTTCTGACAGTAAAGTTTTTGCAAAAACAGGCGGCAGAGGCTCAAGCTACGGCGGCGGAAGGATTATATCCCCTTCTTCTTTATCGGGCAGCAGCAACGGAAATTTTGAAAATCAGGTTTATGAAACCGGCGTCAAAACATCGGCGGCTTCCGGTGAACATTTGGTAAGACAATATGTCGGCGGCGTTTCCGGTTCGTACGGCGCTAACGGGGCGGCGGCTTATGGCGGAGCGGGGCAGGTAGGACCGCAAATTTCCCAGCCAGGTAACACATATATAAACGCTCCCGGTTTAAATAATTTAAACGGTAATAATAAACCTCAGGAAGAAAAAGATACTTTTAACCCAGATAAGTGGACGCTCAAATATACCCAGGCAAAATTTTGCAGTATATCAGACGACGATGCTGGGCCTATGCCTGTTGCTGCCGCGAAAACAGCAAGCGGGCAAACAGAAAATACTTCAGCTCCGTCTGCAGGCGGTGCAAGCGGCAAACCCAAAGAAGAAGGTTCCTCAAAACCTGATAAAGACAGAGAAAGACTTGAACCGAGTTGCCTCATCGGTAGCAAATCATTGCCCTCAATAAACCAGAAAATATTGGATAAATATAAACTCGTTTTTGTAATGGGCACTCAAAAAGGGAAATATGTAGTTCCGGGTAAAAATTCTTTTACGGGATATGTTTTTGACCAAGACTATGCCGCAAAATATTATTCTCCTTCAGGTACAAAATTGGCGGATACTGATTATTATCTTGTCCCTAAAGCGGAACTTAACAAAGTTATGAGGCAAAAAGATGCAATAGTTATTACCTCCGATAATAATATTGAAGGGGTTCACATTAAAAGCGGAGATACCGAATATTGGGACGGTATAAAAAAGATTGCCAAAGATTTGAACAATTACGAAGTAAATAAAGTCGCAAGAGAAAAAGCCAAAAAAGCAAACGAACTTGCCCAACAGAAGAGCGACAAAAAAGTTTTGAAGGAGAATTTGGATAAATATAAAAAGCAAAATGAAGCCAAAAAATAATTTTAAAAATTTTGAAGAGTTTTTGCCGCCGCAACTGACCGCTTTAGAGAGAGCGAAGGCAAAAACTCTTTTTTTGAAGGAAATTGCTCTTAAAATGCACAAATTTTACGGCGGCAAGATGTCTGTCATGCCGCATTCCTGGGCGGATTCCGATGATTGGTTTAATATTTGGTACACCCCCGGGGTTTCGGCAGTTTCAACGGCAATAAGAGATGATAATTTTGCTTCTTTTGAATTGACTAACCGCGCAAACCGCGTTGCAATAGTAAGCGACGGCACGCGCGTTTTGGGCGACGGTGATTGCACTCCTTCTGGCGGGCTGGGCGTTATGGAAGGCAAAGCTATGCTGATGAAATCTCTCGGCGGCATTGACGCCGACGCTCTTTGCATAGACAGCCGCGGCGCCGACGGTAAGCCTTCCGCACAAAAAATAATTGATTTTGTAAAAATGATAAGCCCGTCTTACGGCGCGGTTAACCTTGAAGATATCAGCCAGCCTAATTGTTATTTTGCGCTTGACGCTTTGCGCAAAGAATGCCAAATACCCGTTTGGCACGACGATGCGCAAGGCACTGCGTGTGTCAGCGCGGCGGCTTTGATAAACGCGCTTTTGCTTGCCGGTAAAGATATAAGGAATGTAAAAATAGTTTTATACGGGGCAGGAGCCGCTAACTCAACGGTGGCGCAATTTATAATTAAACTCGGCGCGGACCCGCGCAAAATAATAATGTTTGACGCTTTCGGCGCGCTGGGGCGCGGCAGGAGCGATTTGGAAAAGAATAAATCTTTTTATAAACAGTGGGAGCTTTGCAAAATTACCAATCCCGCTTGTGTTTCGCGCAAAGATGAAGCTTTTAAAAATGCCGATGTTCTGATAGCTCTTTCCAAACCGGGCCCGGGGACTATAAAACCCGAACTTATAAAACTTATGGCGCATAAGGCAATCGTTTTTGCCTGCGCAAATCCCGTGCCCGAAATTTACCCCGACCAGGCAAAAGAAGCGGGCGCTTTTATCACGGCAACAGGCAGGGGAGATTTTGAAAATCAGGTTAATAATTCGCTTTGTTTCCCGGGCATACTCAAAGGCGCGCTTTTGTGCAGGGCAAATGCAATAAGTGATTCAATGGCTCTTGCCGCGGCGCGCGCAATTGCGCTATATACGCAAAAAACAGGTTTAAAAGAAAACAGAATTTTGCCTTTGATGAGTGAAAGCGAAGTCTTTGCGCTTCAGGCCGAAGCAGTTGCCGCGGCCGCAATAAGTGAAGGCCTTGCGCGCGTTGAAATTGCAAAAGGATTTGCTTATGAAAAGGCAAAAGAAGATATTGCTGCCTCACAGGCGCTTAACAAAGAACTTATGAAGAGCGGATTTATAAAAGAACCCCCGCGGAAACTTATTGAAGAAGCTTTAGAGGAAACTTTAAAAGAGATATGAAAAAGATTTCGTCCGCGCAAATAATAAAAACCGTAAAAGAAATGTGCATAAGCGCGGCGCATAATCTGCCTGCCGATGTCTTGAAAACTCTCAAAAGTTCTGCAAGGAAAGAAAACGGAAGAGCCGCAAAAATTTTAAAACTCTGTCTTAAAAATGCCGAAATTGCATCAAAAGAAATGATTCCGCTTTGCCAGGATACCGGAACTGCCGTTATTTTTGCCGAAATTGGCGAAGGCTTGCATTTTAAAGGCAATTTGGAAGATGCTTTACAAGAAGGCGTAAGGCAAGGCTACAGAGAAGGATATCTCAGAAAATCAACAGTTGCAGACCCTTTGTTTGACAGAGTTAATACGCAGGATAATTGCCCCGCGGTAATTCATATCTGTTTTTCAAAAGGCGATAAATTAAAACTTACTCTTTTGCTTAAGGGCGCAGGTGCGGAAAACACAAGCGCTTTAAAAATGTTCAACCCGTGCAGCGCCGCTGACGAGATAAAAAATTTTATAATTGATACGGCAAAAAAAGCTTCGTCTAAAGCTTGTCCTCCGTTTGTAATCGGCGTCGGAATAGGCGGCAACTTTGAGCAATGCGCTTTGCTTGCCAAAAAAGCTTTGGCAAGAACCTGCGGAATTTATAATAAAGACAAAAGATATGCCGCTTTGGAAAAAGAACTTCTCAAAAGAGTTAATGCTCTTAATATCGGCCCGCAGGGTTTAGGCGGCAAAACGACTGCGCTTTCCGTAAATATAGAATTTGCTCCGTGTCATATGGCTTCGCTTCCCGTTGCCGTAAATATGGGCTGCCACAGCAGCCGCCACATAACGAGGGTTTTATGAAAACTCTCAAAACTCCTATTACTCTTGAAAAATTATCAGACCTAAAAGCGGGCCAGGACATACTTTTGAGCGGAACGGTTTATGCAATGCGCGATAAAGCCCATGCGCTGCTGCTTAAGGAACAGAAACTTCCCTTTGAGTTAAAGGGGCAGGTTATTTACTATATGGGGCCGACGCCTGCGCGCCCCGGCCGCCCTATAGGCAGCTGCGGGCCGACGACAAGCGCCCGTATGGATAAATTTACGCCGAAAATTATTAAAAAAACGGGTATAATTTGTATTATAGGCAAAGGAGCCCGCAGCGTACGCGTTTGCAGAAGCATGCGCGGGCGCGTCGTATATTTGATTGCGTATTCGGGCCTTGGGGCTTTGATTTCCAAATGCGTCAAAAGCAGCAGCGTAGTTTGCTATCCGCAGCTGGGCGCAGAGGCGGTTTTTAAATTGGAAGTTTGCCGCATGCCTTTGACCGTCGCGCAGGATATAAAAGGCGCAAACATTTACGGAGGGATTAAATGAAAAGATTTTTAACCGTTTTTGCAGTTTTATCTTTGGCAGTTATTTCTTCGGGCTGTTTTAAAGCCCAAACCGTCGGCACTGAGGAAGAACCTTATAACAGGTCCAGAAAAGCAGGCTACGAGAACCAACTGAGATATTCTGTTCTTGCTCCGTTTATGTACGAAGGCGCTTTTTATGCTTATTATGCCGTCGCCCGCAAGATAAACGGTCCTGACAAAGACGGATTTTATAATGTGCAGTTTAAAAACGGCCCCAAGGTCGGGCAACTGATTAAAACCAAAGACGTAATACTCAAAACCGTACCTGCTCAGGCCTCTGACCTCAAAAAAGGCCTTGCCGTTTTGGTAAACCACTGGGATCCTAAAAAGCATGATGAAAATACGCCCACGGATATGTGGCGCAAAGGCGTTGTTTACGGTCTTGATCGCATAAAGGACGGTTTGGTAGTGATAGAGTTCCCGCACGATAAAAATGATTTTCTTGCTACTAAAGAAGCTTACAGGCTTGATAATATCAGGCTGATATTAAGCCCGAAAGTCAAAGACCCGCGCGTCTTTTTGGACTGATGAATGAATAAAAAAATAGTTGCATTTTTGGCCGCAGTAACTTTGATGCCCTGTTTTGCTTTTGCAATGAGGGAAGATACTTCTTTGATTGATACTCCTACTGCGGAAATAGCCCCAGTCAGAACTTTTGCGGTAAACACAAGATTATTCCCCGGCGGCGGTGTTCTTTCTTATTTTGATTTTACGGTTTTGGACAGGCTCAGCATAGGCACGGCTTTTACTTTGGAGCATTTGATAGGCACTAATGACGAAAAGATGAAAATTCTTGTGCCTGCTTTACAGTTGAAATTCAGATTTTACGACGGCGACGAATATTTGCCCGCGTTTGCAACGGGTTTTGACAATCAGGGATTTCATTATAATCATCACACAAACAAATATGAGCAGGCAGGCAAAGGTTTTTATGTCGCGGGCACTAAAGAAGTTTTGTTCCCCGGTTTTGTGGTGAACCCCGGGCTTAACGTTACTGCAAATAATTTTGAATTTTATAAACTTTCCGGCTTCGTGGGCGCGGAATACAACATCAAAGATATGGTGGCTTTTCTGGCGGAATGGGACGATATGCGCACCATAAGGGGTTCGCGCCTGAACGGCGGGTTAAGGATATATTTGTCCGATGCTTTCGGAATAGACGTGATGATGAGAGATTTTAATCATAAGGCGGAGCGTATTGCTCAGCTTAAATATACCTGCAGCTTATAAAAGCGGCTGCTCGGCGGGCGGTTATGGATAAAGAAAATAATAAGGCGAAGTTCCAAAGAAAAATAATTTTTGTAAAAAGAAATTTACAGCTTAAGTTTGTAGCTTTTGTGCTGCTTTCGGTGCTTTTCGGAATGGTTTTGATGATTTACGAGTTTCTTACCCTTCTTGAAAATATTTTTTATGCACACCCTGTTTTGTTACAGGTATTTTTTGAGGAAGGTTCATCTTTGTTGTTTGTGTTCGTCATAAAAGTTGCAATATGCTTTGCCATACTTGCGCTGCTTACCGCCGTAATTTCAAACAAAATAGCAGGGCCGATTTACAGATTTGAAAGTGCCTGCCGCAACGTTGCAAAAGGCGATTTTTCAACCAGAGTCAAACTCAGAGACGGCGATTCAATGAAAGAATTGGAACAAGAATTTAACCAGATGATGGATAAAGTGCAAGACAAGTTAAAAGAAGAAAAAGGGGAAAAGAAAAATGATTAAAAAATTTTCCGCCGTTTTGTGTCTTTTTTTGCTTTGCGCGGCGGCGCTGCCTGCGCAGACTTACAGAATCAAATATTCTGCCGACGATAAAGACCCTATATCTCTTGAGAACGCAATAAGGCTTGCCTTGGAAAACGATTATGATTTGCTGCTGACAGAGCAGGATGTCGTAATAGCCGAACAGCGCCTTAAAGAAGCAAAATTTTTATATCTTCCGCAGATAAGCGTAAATGCGGGCGCGACTTCTTACGACCTTGATTACCCGACGGTATTGCCTGAAAATTTGGGCCTAAGGCTTATCAGCCCCAAAACTCCTAACCAAAACGACAGCGATTTGTTTTACGGCGTCGGGGTGTTGGCAATGCAGTATCTTTATACCGGCGGCCGCACTTCAAGCACCGTAAGCATGGCAAATGCAGCTTTAAAAGAAGCCATGAGCCGCTATGAGGGCGTCAAATCTTCCATAATTTATAAAGTTAAAGAATCGTTTTTTAACTATATGTTTTTGCAGCATAAGAAAGAATTGATAGACAATGTTGTTGCGCGCGCGCAAAAAATAACTGCGGGCGGTAACACCAGCAGACTTGATAATATTATAGAGCAAACCCAGCTTGCATATTTTACCAGCGAACAGAACGAAACCGGAGAAGATTTTACTTCGGCAAGGCTTAAGCTTTTAAAAACTTTAAATAAAGAATTGAACGCAAAAGTGGTTGTTGAAGATGATTTTGAATTTAAGCCGATAGATGTTGATTTGTCTAAAGTAACGCTTTGGTCCATGGAATACAGGCCCGAGCTTAAAAGTGCTTTGTATAAATTGGAAATGGACACCATTGCCGTTAAACTTTCTCTTGCAAAAAGATACCCCGATATTATGTTGGGTGCGTCTTACGATAAAGTTGGCACGGATAATTTGAAAGACAAAAATTTTCAGGCCACTCTTGCTTTAAAACTGCCCATAGGTTATGACTATAACACCCAGGTTAAACAGAAACGCGCGGAACAGCGTCAGACGGTTTTGAAGCGTGCCGCGATAGAAGACGGCATTCGCATGCAGGTTACCGAGGCTTATGACAACCTTATGTTCTGGCAGAAAGAAACCGCTGCCAGAGTGCAGACTTGGGATTCCGTAAATAAAGAATTTAAAGCTTTGGACTTCCAAAAACTCAGCAAAGAAGAAAAACTTAAAGCCCTGGAATATTATTATAAAGCGGGGGTAGGATATCTTGAAGGCATAAAGCAGCATATGCTTGCCGTGGCCCAGCTTGAACTCGCCGTCGGCCAGGATATTCGCTAACTCTACATGAAGTTTAAAACTGCTGTAATTTTATTTTTATTGTTGGTTTGTTTTATGCCCGTGCGCGCCCTTACGCCGCAGCAGGAAGATACCGTTTTGCGCGATTTTATGTGGAGCCAGTTTATATCAATGCCCAAAGACAAACGCCCCAAAATAGGCGTAACTCTTTCGGCCGGAGGAGCAAGGGGATTTTCTCATATTGGTGCACTGGAAGTGCTTAGGACAAGCGGTTTGCCGATAGATTATATGTCAGGTACGTCTATGGGCTGCATAGTAGGCTCTTTGTATGCTTCCGGAATGCCGCAGGATAAGCTTACGCAGATTGCGGCAAATCCGCGCCTTTCTTATATCTCAAAAGATTTAACTTTGTTGGGATTTTTTAAATATGTGTTCGGCAATAAATTATTTTCTTCCCAAAGTTTTGAAGATTTTATTTCCGAGCAGATCGGATCTGCTTCTTTTAAAGATTTAAAAATTCCTTTTGCCTGTGTGGCATCAGATATAAAAACCGGTGAAAAAGTTGTTTTTAATCAGGGTCCTGTCGCCATAGGCGTGCGCGCCAGCATGAACCTGCCGGGTATTTTTGAACCCGTACAGTACCGCCAGCGTTATCTTGTTGACGGCGGAGTGGTGGATTATTTGCCCGTGGATGTCGTAAAAGATATGGGTGCGGATTGGGTGCTTGCCGTTTTCGCTCTTCCTGATTATTCAAAACAGGTACCGACTACAATTTTGGGCTATATTGTCAGAAGCGGAGATTTGCGCGGTGCGTTTTTAACTGAAAACTCCGAAAGGAATGCTAACTTCTTGATAGCTTCTCGCGTCGGTGAAATTAACACGATGGACCCTTCCCAGTCTTTGACGGCGGTGGAAATCGGCGCAAAAGCGGCTTATAAATCTTTGGACGATATGAAGGAAAATTTGCTTTTATTCGGCGTGGATTATGTCTTTAAATAAAATATTTACTTTCATTCTTGTTATTTCTTTTGCGGCTCCGGCAAACGCGTTTTGGCTGTTTGAGCAGCGCGCGCAGAAGCAGATGCTTTCCGACGCCAAAAGCGCTTATGCAAAAGGAGACTATCACAGTACGGTTTATATAACGCAGGAGTTTCTGCTTAAGAATTCCGGCCGCCGCGGCGCAAAAGAAGCTTATATTATGCTTGGCAATGCTTACAAAGCCATGGGCCAGTATGATAAAGCTATGCTGAAATATACTGAAGCAATAGAATTCTACCCTAAAGACGAAGATTTAACGCTCGCTCTTGCAGATATTTATTATTTGGGCGGGCTTACCGATAAAGCTATAGAAATTTACAAAAAAGCTTTGGTTCTTGACCCCCAAAACGGCTCTGCCGAACTGGGGCTTGCAAGAAGCTACCTTTCAGAAGGTTTTTTTGAGCGCGCCTCAAAGTATTTTGAACTTTTTGTGAAAAACAAAAAAACAGTTGACCCTAAGGTTTATTACGAATACGCTTTAAGCCGTCTCTATGCCAACGACTATGACCAGGCGCTTTCTTTAGCGGAGAAATCTTTAAAGTACAAAACAGACGCCAAAACAACTTTTCTGCTGGCAAAAATTTATAAAGGCCGCGGAGAAAAGGCCAAAAGCTTTGAAACTATTGCTTTGGCTTTGAAGCAGGATCCTTCTGATGATGAGATATTTTTGACCCGCGCTCTCTGGTTAGCTTTTGACAAAGAAACCGCTTCGCAGGGGCTTTCGGAAGCGGAAACCTATCTTGCCGCTCACCCGGACGATCGTCTTGCCCTTTTTATTAAGTCTTTAGCGCTTTACAGAAGCGGGGATAAAAAAGCCGCTTTCGGCAATTTAAAAACCGTCGCCGAAAGCAACGGTGACGGTTTTATCAACAAAATTTCTTTGCAAATATTAAACAAACAAAAATAATTACTGCGCTTTATTACCTAAGTTCCTGAAAGCTCTGAACATTGCCATCAGTACGCCTACAAGCGCGTACAGGCTGAATATTATAAAAACTACGTCCTGAGGATATTTTATCAGCAGAGCTATCAAAATTACCAGCAGCACAAGCATGGCAACCGATGTTTTTCTGCTGACTTTTTTGAACCCGCCTTTAAATGCGGCATAAGGTATGTTTGAAACCATAAGCAAAGAAAGCGCTATGGTTATAAAAGCTATCAAACTGTAGATGTGGGGCAGATAAACCTGCAGGAAAGGCAGCACTCTTCCGTTTGCGTCCAATGCAAAAATGCTGTAAGAAATTGCAAAAGACACCAAAACGGCCGCCGCGGCAGGGGTGGGAAGACCGCAGAAGTATTGCTTTGAGCCTTTGCCTTCCTGTGCCATAACGTTAAACTTTGCAAGCCTTATAGCGCCGAAAAGCAAATACATAAAAGCTATCGGTGCGCCGAAGACGGTTGTCTGCTTAAGAACCAGGAAATAGATTAAAAAAGCGGGTGCGGCGCAGAAAGAAATAATATCCGCCAGCGAATCCATTTCAACTCCGAAAGCCGATTCGGCTTTGAGCAGCCTTGCAACTCTGCCGTCAAATGCGTCAAAAATCATTGCCAAAAAAATAAGCCAGCCCGCGCGCGAATAATTTCCGCCGAAAGCCGACAGTATAGAGAAAAACCCGCAGCCCATATTGCCCATGGTAAACAAAGAAGGAATGGTAATAAGTCCCGTGTGCTTTATCTTTTGTATGTCCATTTTCGTTATCTCCAAAGTCCCAAAACTGTAAGCCCGCCCTGTACGCTTTGGCCTTCTTTTACCGTAACCGTAAATTTATCTTTTGGCAGGTAAACTGCAACCTGCGAGCCAAAGTATATTAAGCCGACTTTCTGACCTGCTTTCACTGCTTCGCCCGGTTTTACCCAAGCTTCAATCCTGCGGGCTATTGCGCCTGTTATCTGTTCTACGTGCGCGAACTTATTCCCGTCGGAAATTTGTATCAGGTTGCGTTCGTTTTTGTCTTCAGCCTTTGGGTTATTGGCAAAAAAGAATGATCCTTTAGTGTAGACTACTTTGCCCACCGTACCGTCAATGGTGGCGCGCTGTATGTGCACATTAAAGATTGAAAGGAATATACGGATAACCAAAACATCGGGGTCTTTTTCCGTTTTTATTGAAAGTATTTTGCCGTCTGCGGGGCATGCTATTTCATTTGAGGCAAAAGAACTGTTGCGGACAGGGTTTCTGAAAAAGAAAAGGACGAATAAAGCGATTATTGTATAGATATAGAAGATTACCAACTGCACTCTTACGCCTGTGGCATAAAATACCAAAAGAGAGATTACGGCTAAGCCGAATATAGCCGATGCGTTTTTGATTCCTATCGGCAGGATATGTTCTGCCCACCCGAAAACTTCTTTTAAAGTTCTTTTGATATCATCAATCATATAACCCCCGTTACGGAAGCTTATATATTCCGCAGGATAATGGGCAGGGGGGGACTCGAACCCCCACAATCTTGCGATTAACAGATTTTAAGTCTGTCGCGTCTACCAATTCCGCCACCAGCCCTTAATACACGGTTATATTTTACAAATTTTAGATATAAAAATCATTAAAGAATTTGGAACAACCCAGCGTTTTTATGCCGCGGGTTCTGAGTTTTGAGGTAAGTTCCAGGTCAGAGGAAACAACTATAACGCGGTTATTCGTTTCGTGCAGGTACAGCGCCTGTTCAAATATTACTTCGTCCGCCGTGATGTCTTCTGTGAATTTAACATACACGTTTTGGGCGTTTCTTTGGCCTAAATTTCTGAAGCTTCCGTCCAAAATCAGTCTGAAGTCGCTTCCCGCAAGAGTTCCGCGGCTTAAATCGTCCAGCCAAAAGACAAGTTCTGAGGTCAGGGCTTCTTCGTCCGCGCCTTGGCGGTTAAGGTAGCTTCTTACAAAATTAAGGCCGTCTATTATGTAAACGGCGGGTTTTCTGGTTGATTGCACAGATAAAGTATATAAAATTAGGATACAAGGCGGCGGTTTCAGACGTATTTTGACGGGGAAAAGGGCTTTTTTAATTGCAATGGCCAGACGGATATAGTATAATAATAATGCGGGGTGGAGAAGCCCGGTATCTCGCAAGGCCCATAACCTTGAGACCGCAGGTTCAAATCCTGCCCCCGCAATAGATTTGATAATTTAGCCCCGTGAAAACGGGGTTTTTTGTTGCCCGCGGGGAGCAGGCAAACTGCTTTGCCTGCGCGCAGGATTTGAAAGGCGGAGCGTTGT
>Ga0183101_1001849_pt1 | contig 17217 bp, 27 predicted proteins | sample Biomet3_FD_127790 | JGI IMG/M metagenome (GOLD analysis project Ga0183101, IMG submission 127790) | Microbial communities from bioreactor (seeded with sewage sludge) at LBNL, California, USA - Biofuel metagenome 3 | ecosystem: Engineered > Bioreactor > Anaerobic > Unclassified ... | reverse complement strand
ATAATAATGTAAAGAACCTATTTTAATTATGTTTACTTTTTGCACTGTTGGCTGTATTAATCATTATTTTTATAAAACCAAATGCTACTGCTCCCATTGCAATTAACCCACCTATGGTAATTATAGCTATTCCTGTACTTTCAGACATCTTACACAACTCCTTGAAAAAGTCTTTTTTATATAAATTAATTATCATTTCAATTATGCTCATATATTGAATAATATATTCTTAGTGTGGTATAATAGAAAAAAGGATACATGGTCAGAGTGCTTTGTATTAATGATAAGGGTTTTTTGTCTAAGGAGCTATCGGGTAAATAGCTCTTTTTTTATTGTTTAGATTTTGATTTAGTTGCTTTATCTACTTCTGTCTGAGTTTTATATGTGCTTTTAGTCAAGTTTGTTTCTGATGTATGTTTGATTTTAGGAAACTCCCGAAGATACATACATAATAAGAACACTGCAAACATTCCCAACGCAAGCAAAACAGCAAAACAGAAAATCAATTCCATTGCTAATTCTGTCATAGTGGCACTCCTCCTCTGTTTATCATTTTATAAGGATTAGTTTTGCACTCCAACCATATACCCATTGGCTGTAAACCTATATTTTTAAGAGTACCACTACAACTATTATCTACCCATACAGGGGAATAATAACATGTTTACCTTTTCATTATACCATAAATTGTTATGCGTGTGGATGTATATAATATAAAAAAAGTAAAATAGGTAAGTGTTTTTATACACTTTAAAGGAGGCAGGGGATATGGATAAGAAAGGTAAAGGGATTGTTGGAATTATAGGTGTAATCATACTGGTGTCAGTAGTAGTGTGGTTGTACTGTGGTTCGCCAAGCAAAACAGGCGGAATGATAACAGACGCAAAGAACGGTATAGAGGGGAAAACATCTAATACAATACCAAGCAAGTAACAGATAGAAGGGCATCAAAGAAGAGAGCTAATTTCAATTGGCTCTTTTTTCTTGTTGAAAATTTTACAAAAGTAAAAAAAACTATGTTTACAAAAGTAAAAATGGGTTATAATTACAATAGGAGGTATGGTATGAAATTTAAATTAGATAATCCAGGTGAATTTTTAAAAGATAAAAGAAAAAACTTAAAGAAAACCCTTAGTGATGTTTCAGGGGATACGGGGTTAAGTATTGGATATATAAGTAGAATTGAAAATGGTTCATCTTCACCTTCTTTAGAAGCTCTATACAAGTTGTCAGCTATACTTATGTTTAAGGTTGAAGATATTTGTATCTTTGAAGATATTTCACCAGATACAAAAGAGCCAATACCTATAGAAGATTTATTAAAGGCGTTTCAAGTAAAAATTGGAGAGGACATAATTGGTGATTTGGAGAAGGTTCGCATGGCAAAGCTCTTACGTGTAATCCATGAAGCGAACTGGAATAGTGAACTGAATAAAATGACAAGTATACATGATATATTGTCAATTGTAGAAGATATAAAGGAGAGTGTAGTAAAAAATGATAATGGAAAAATTGATTAGCTTAAAGGAAGAGGAGAGGGAGGTATTATTAACTGTCGATATTGTAAATGAGGGACAGAAGGGCAAATTATTCTCTATACAAGCGATAATGAATATAGAGTACCAGATGATACTTGCTCCATTCGTAGAGAGGATTATGAATACCATACAATCGTCTTTAAAGGTAGTGGATTTAACTAAGATTATGATTAAGCCAGGAGAAACAGTTCCTTATTCTATAATAGATTTATTCTTAGATGAAGATGGTGTTAATATTGTAAGTAGGTTTTGTCAGATCGATGAAAAAGATTTGTTCAGCAAAGGGGAGAGTTTTTATAAGGAGCTAAACGATACGCTTATTGAAATGGTTAAATATACAAATAACCTATTAAATGACTATGCAGAGCTTAAAGATAGTGAAAAGATTTATTCTCCTAAAGAATTTTCATTTATGTACATGAATAGAGATGGCAAATGGATTTATGATGGATTTCAAAGACTTGATAGAGATATACCTGAGCAAAAGAGAGAAGTACATGAACTGTGTTTGAGAGGAATACATGATAAATTGCTACAAATGGTAAACGCTAAAAGCTATTTAGACAAAAATGATTTACTTATAAAATTTGTTTCAGATGGCTTTTCTGTAGATGACATACAAGTAGCTACACATAATTTTGGCTTTAGATAAACAATAAGAGGGTAGTTCAGCTATCTTCTTTTTTTATTGCAACATGAACTGGTGAGGGGAGGGTTATAAGCCATAACACAAAATTAATCTCATTGTTAGTGAGAAAAATCAAAAGTAAAGAATAATAATCTGGTTTAAATATTTTTAATTCCAGAAATCAATAACAATAATATAAGAGGAAACCATGTCAACAATAGTCAATGAAAATCACACTTATTCCGAAAAAGAGAATTTGCACTATAAATAGTTGGAAAAAATTGTTGACTGTAATTGATAAAGGGGAGAGACAAACTTTTGATTATTGGTAAAAAAAAAGGACTTACATAAGTAAATCCTATCTCTTAACTTTTCAATTGTGTTTCTGAGTATGGTTTGCAATCTTTATACTTTTGAAATAATTGCTCTAAAACACTTTCATAGTCTTCATCACTACAATCTATTGATAAATCATAGTCTTCTTTAGTTATTTCCACAACCTCGTCCATTTCAGCAAGAGAACCATGACCATCATCGACCTCTGCTAATAATGCTACTTGTGTTGGCGATTTTTTAACCTTAAAAAATACATTTTCAACATATGTACATCTAAGATAGTCACCTTTAACTATAATAAAGTATCTTAATCCTCTTTTTTTTATAATTTCTTCTCTACTTGCCATAATAAAATCCCCCTCGAATTCATTCCTTTTATAATAAATTTTATAAATCAAATACCTTTTTTCTATTTTTAATTACTGTATTATAGTTATATGTTAACAACTTCATTCTTCTAAAAGTCCATAAAACAGGGGATACAAAAAGACCCACAAATGTAGGTCTTTAAGGTATTTTTTTTAAAGCTGTTATTATTGGTGACTTTACAAGATTTTTAATAACTTTATCAACTTGAATTGACTTATGTACTCCTGTTTTGCACCATATAGCAAAGTGTTCGCAGTTGTTAAATGGTAGATTATATTGGTTTTCACCTAATTTAGACTTAGCTCTTTCAACTGTTTCTTCAGGAGTGTAGACCATTAACATACTATCGCTGAAAAATTCTTTATTTTCATCTGACCCACAATCAAAAACAAAGTATTCAGAGTTATTATGAATAAATCTACTAAGACTATCTTCACGAATGGTTGAACTCTTAATATTTCTAAAATCAAAATCTGCATTTTCTCCTGAATAATGAATAACTCTATCATTACCTATATAGATACCGAAGTGTAAATATAGACCTCTGTCTACACATAGAATATCTCCATATTCAGCAGAAGCTCTTATCCCAGGGGCTTTCTTTGCAAAAACAACCTTAGCTCTATCCCTCATAGAAGAGCCTTTATATTCCTCCAAACCAAATATAGCGTTGAAAGTCTCTTCTTTTTCATCTAACTTTTTAAATCCTTTTTGCATACGTCTGTCAGCTAAATCAATTACTTCTTCCGCCTTATCACCAAGATAGAGTACACAATCAGACACAACATCCTCAGCCTTATCTTTTATTTCAGACACGACACCACCAGTTCTATCTTTGATCTCATATACAATATCTTCTGTCTTATCTTTTATCTCAGACATAACGTCCTCAGCTTTATCTTTAAGTTTATCTAATATTGACATATAAACAACAATCCTTCCTAAGTATGTATTTTTGCGTATTCAGCAGGGAATAACTCTTCAAATAACTTCATATATCTCTTAAATCCCATGTCATTAAGAGGGGCAATGAGAGTAGTTTTACTCCATAACATTAATTCTTCTTCTGGTATAACCCATTCATTTTTAGGTAATATTTCGCACCCATTATTTATAATTTCAGGACTTCCCATTATAAGACCTATATCTTTTAATGTTTCAGCTTCCTTTATATGTGGAAGCTTCTTAGATACTAATACTTCATCCTTTACTAAATCCATACCGCCACAACCCAACGCATGTTTTCTGCTTACGTTAAGCAATGAAGTTACAGCATTTATCTTAGCTTCTTTTAGCTTTGATTTAGAAGCGGGTACAGATGTATTGGCAAGCTCTAATATATAATTTTCTAATTGATTTTGAAGTTTTTTACTAATATCAGGCTGAATTTTAAGGCTCATAGCAACATCTCCTTATATATAAATTATCTTATTTACATTATACAACATTTTTTCAAATTCGTAAATTATAATTGACTATTTTAAATAAAATATGGCAATACTATATATAGTAAACTGTTTCAGTAATTGTTGAAGATAATAAAAAAGACCAGTACAAATTAATATACTGGTATCCTAATGTTAATAAGTTTACTGAACATATTTTAGAACCATCTAAATTTAACCTTAAACGCTAATTTTAGAGTGTTCGACAGGGAAGAGGTATCTAAACATCATTTAAATCATTCACTGATTAGAGTGGCTATAAAGGATGTTTTAGAACACAGTATTACTTATTCATCAGTAACTATATATTTATGCTATTGTTTAGTTAGTAATTCTTCTGGAAAGCCATTCATTATAAGGGTTGGCATGGTGAAATCTCTATTAACATCGCCTGGGGTTATATTTAAGAACCTTGATATGACGTTACAATAGCTAATTTCAGATTTTTGACTTGGGACTGGATCAGTAATCATTAATTTGTATGTACAATCAGGATTTAAGCCTTCGATTGTAACTAATGAGCCTTTTTTAGCTACAGAACTTTTGCCATTACAGTCTTTAAACCTTGTGTTTTTACATAAAATCGCTGTATCTTTATATCTTTTCATAATAAAAACTCCTCATGCTTAATAATAACGTATATATATTGAAGGTATGTTAAAGTACAGTACCTTTATGAATTAAAACATCATCAATTTTAATATCACCATTAGAGCATAAAGTAAATGTTCTTGTGCTACGTCTTAATATTTTTGGTTGCCCATTCTTATCTTTAGGTACTTCTAATTTTGGTTTACCCATACTTTCAAGAGTATCATTGAGTGCTTGTAAAAATCTTTCACTGCTAACGTACATAAAAAAACCTCCTAAATAGTATTAATTTACTATAGTTGCCCTCTCGGAAATCGTTAAATTTAGGAGGGGAGACTTCATATATTAATTATAACATGCTTCTGCTATTTTTTGAATCCTATTTATGGAGAAAACTTTCCTTTTCGGAATAAATACAGATAACTATAAGTAGACCTCACCATTATTAATTATGTCCTCTCTCTCGATACTTTATACAAAATTAAGTAAAAATAATAAGCCCAATTAATTGAGCTTATTTTGATTAAACTAATAAATCTCTTATGTGGTTAAGATTTATATGTTCAAATATAATATTGTCATAACTTTTTCCATTGTATTCATAAGATACTTTTAGCGTTGTATCTATGTTGCTGAACTTTTGTATTTCGGAACTCTTTAATAACTTATACATGCTAAATTTATCAGAAACAATTTTAATATTAGTCAATACATAAAGCTCTGATAAATGATTGTTTTGAATGTTATATAAATAAGTTTTTATATTATATACCGTTCTGAGACCACACATAATGTTTACAGTATAACAAAATACTCACTCCCCTTTTAAATAAAAAAGGGGTGGTTTTACCACACCCTTCAAGATAACCCTGCTATTCGTAAATCCCTGCTCCACTTTCCCGTTGTCCATATAAAATATAACTTATATATCGTACATCTGAAATAGTTAACAAACCCTTGAATTACTTAATTCTTCTGTATTCTAAGCAAAGAAAAAAACACATGATAGTTACCATATGTTTAAGTGAGACTTAGCTATTTAATTTAGTATCCTTTTGAGCTTTTACATTAACTATATACTTTTTAAGTTCTTTATTTTCTGCTTTTATTTTTTCTATTTCGGCAAGCACAGACCATTTATATAAAAATGTCTTGATAATCAATACAAGCAAAGTGCCTAAAGCTACTGCATTTTCAATAACAAAATATAGTAAAGCTCTTTGCGGTGTAGTGCTACCATCAAACAAAGACATTAAAAGAACTAAAGTTAATATAAAATAAGCACACCCTATTCCAAGAGATATGATTACAAAATTATCAAGTTTCAACATTAGTTTCTTCATATTTTCCTCCTACTAACAATCAGGTTAATTATAAATATATGTATATAATAGCCCAAATTATAAGGTGTAGTCTATATTAGATGTGCGTTACAATGCCTTACCATAAATCCAAAATAGATACTGTTAAATTTATAGCTTTAGTAAATAAAAAAAAGGTGCGGTCAAACCACACCCTTCAAGATAACCCTGCTATTCATAAATCCTTGCTCCACTATCCCGTTGTCCATATAAATCTATATTAGATTTACATTTATAAAGTGTACATCTAAAATAATCAACAAACCCATGAATTATTTCATTCTTCTGTATTACCTCAGCTTCACAGTTTCTTATTTTACAAAATCTTGTTGAACCTGCAATTGCTCCTTTGTATCCAGTAAACAATTTGCTTGTATCTTGTAAATCATCATCAACTGTCATAGAAACTTTACAGTTCTCAGCAATACCTCCATCAAGCCAACCAAATAGTCCTCCTACTTCATGTAGGTTAGCATTGGGCAGATGAAAGCCTTTCAATGTAATGTTTTTACATTTAAGTTCACTGCAATAATTTCCAATCAACCCAAAATCAACTTTATTATTTGATTTTATATTCAATTTTACATTATCAAAGTTGATATTGCTAATATCTGCACCAAATATCTTACCAAACAATGAAAACTGGTCATGGTCTCCTATCGTATGTACCTTATCAAGTGTAAGGTTTTTAATAGTAAACCCGTTACCATTAACTGTCCCTGCATAACCGAAGCTACCATAATATTCAGGTTTAATATTAATTCCTGATAAATCAATATCATTCATAAATTCATATTTTCCCCAAGTCATTTCAGTCATATGCTTGAAATCCTCAGCAGTTACAATCTGAATAGTTTCTCCTTTCTTTAACCTAATTCTCCATTCTTCAAAAACACTTCCCATTTTTAAACATCTCCTTTTAATAAATTTAAAATCCCAACGGATCACCTGTTTTAATAATTAAACATATTGAATTATACTCTGGGAAAATTTTATTCATAAAAAAATAAGCCCACATAATTGAGCTTATCAGTTATTTTTTTATAGTATTATATACGAACACAAATACAAATATATAAAAATATAACTGACTATCCCCTTTTATCTACATATAATTAAGCTTATATTTGCACAAATAACACCTAATATTGCTCCAATAATTACATCAGAAGGATAGTGAACACATAGATATACTCTTGAAAAGCTAATAAGAAATGCTAATAAGAAAACAACAATCGCTATTTGACTAAAATATATAGCCAATATAGACGCAACCGCAACTGAGGAAGCTGTATGCCCCGAAGGAAAAGAATAACTTCTTGGTTTGTTTATAAGTATCTTTAAATCAGTATTAATTATAAATGGTCTTACTCTTTTAATTGTATATTTAAGTATTCCTTCACCCAAAAGAATACATAAACATAAAGCGGTAACAGCTTTAAAGCCAATGCTTTGATATTCTTTTGAGATTATTAATACAATTGATATTGCGTTCCAAATTAGTCCAAAATCACCTAACCTTGTCACCTTTGACATAATGAAATCCAAATATTTATTCTTAATATTGTTATTTATAAAACTCACTATTTTCCAATCAATATTGCTGATAATGTTCATTATATCACCTCATTTTTTTAGATATTTGATATATTCTATTATATAATATATGTTGACTGTGGTCAATGAATATTGCATAGTTGATTACCACTTTTAAGGAATATATAGAAACATTAGGAGGTAATGACAATAGAATTTAAATGACAATAATATAGTCCTCGTCCTCTTTTATAAGATAAAAAAGTAGTATCCTATGGTGTAGGATACTACTTTTGTCTTTTGATATTTATTTACTAATCATCGCTATCACAACCATCATCATAATTATCAAAATCCATCCAATTTTCTTCCGAAAAATCAATTCCTTTATAAAATACTGAACCGTGGTGATTATACCCGTTGTTTGTATAAAATGTACATAGTTTATTTATTACTTCGGTGCGGTAGTCTTCATTTACTATAAATTCATGTATATATTCTAAAGCACTCGCAAGTAACACAAAGGCACAGTTGGTATTTAGATGTTCAATTTCTTTTAGGACTATTGAACCCATACCCTTTCCCCTATATTCATTTTTAAAAAACAATTCATCAATATACACTATTTCCGCACTGCCCATATTTTCATACAGCAAATTACATATATTCTCTTTGATTTTTGTATCCTCATACATATAGAAAGCATAATCTTCTTCTATGAAGTTATCTATTTTTTCTTTAGTAAAAGTATAGGTTTTAGTATGGCCTACAACTGTTCCAGAGAACAAAATGCTATATTGCTTACAAATCGCCCATTCCATATCAAATTCTGAGATTAGTAGAACCTCGATATTTTTATTCATTAAATAAACACTCCTCTTTAAATAAATTAATTTTTAATTACCTGTTTTATAAATTGAATATATTTTATTATACAATGCGTAGAGCTGTTTAATAAAAGTTAAAAAAATAAGCCCATGTGGTTGAGCTTATTTAAATATTGTATTTTATGCTAAGGTATTAAAGTAAGTTCGACAATACATACCCAAGAGGCTCTACCATTTACAGATATTTTTATAGCGTCATAATGACCTGGGGTTACTGAAATTGGTGATAGTATATTTACGTTTCCTCCTGTCGCTAATTGTGTACTGCTTCCGATCTGTTTCCACGTACCATTTTGCAATCCCGCTATAGTATAGTCTTCATTTGTTGTAGGGTAAGAACCGACAGCTAATTGGATAGCAGAAATTGACTGACTTGTTGGAAAATTAACTTGGGCTACACCTGAGTAACCGCCTGAGTTCCAATTAGTTGACAAATCACCATCTATCATTGCAGTAGGACCTGTTGTACCTTTAGGTACTTGATAACCTTGCATACCTGTTGGAGCGGTTTTTAATGTTATACCCGCCTCTAAGCCAAACTCGAATATATAATTAGCTGTTAGAGTTTTTTCATTAGTAATTGCTCTACCTACTTTTATCGTAGGTGTCAGCAGTACAGATGATTTTGTTCTTATTGCACCAATATGTACACTACTTGAATTAATATTTGAACTCCAAACATTAGGGCTTTGAATATCGCTTAACCAGTTACTACCACTTATTGCCGATATTCCAAGAGCTAAATTACTCTTTGTTTGACTTGAAGTAAGATTATTCCAACCACTATCTGTATAAGCAGTAGGTGAAACAAGACTTGGTATCCATTCAGACGTAGGCGATACAGATATATCATTAACTGCAACATATACTGGGGCGTTTGTATTGTTAATCACCTCAATATTTTGAGTATCAAATTCATTTGTATTAGGATTGTATGTAAATGAATTAATAGCAGGTACACTCACATCTATAGTAGTAGTGTTAAATATGCCACTTACTACTGAGGTTTGGTTACTGGTACTTGCATATACTTTTGAATTACTTACACCTGAAATGACCATGGTTAGCATACTTATGATAGCTAAAATTTTATTTGTTGGTCTTTTTAAGTTTATTTTCATATTATCTTTCCTCATAGTTTATTTATTTTCATACACTATGATATTAGTATGAATTATTAATTATGCTCGCTATATATAAGGATAATGTTTAAAATACAACAATATCCCCCTCTTTACTACATAATCTCATAAAAAAGAAGTATTTTTCGATACCGCTTCCTCTCATTTCTTAAACAGACTTATTAACTCCATAAAACAACAGTCTATCATCTCTCTTTATTTATATATGATAAATCTCTTATAGTTTTTGTATAATATAAAAATTAATTAAAACAGGTATTTTGAAAATAAATGTATTTTGAAAGGATGATTTTTTATGAAAAAGGCTTTAATTATTGTGGATGTACAAACTTGTTATGGAGAATATTACTCATATTCTTATTTAAAGAAACTGTACTCTTTTATTAGGAATAATGCTAAGGATTACGAAAAGGTATATTCTTTATATCAACCATTAGTTGATAGAAACTTAAACTTTTCTAAAGATTCTGTGGTATCTTTTGTTTCCGAAAACTCAATACCAATATGTAAACTATATGATGATGATTACTCATTCAGTCTCATAAATAAAGGTAAGGGAAATGATAATGTTCATTCTTCAATCTTTGTAGACAGAGAGAAATTAGCAGAAGCGGTAGCGTTATTCAATAGTTTAAATACAAACACTATTCAGGTAAGTAATGGTGAATTACTTATGAGAAAATTAGATGGTTGTATGATTCCTGGTAGAGAATACAGAATTGAATTTATATCTAAACAAATGTTGGATATGATAAAAGACTTACAAGAGAATGGATATGAGGTTGACCTTATTGGAGGTGGACGTACAAAATGCGTTGAGATCACAGATGACATATTACATGCTAAAGGTATAAATACAACTATACTTGATGACCTTTGCTATGAAATAAGGTTCGTTAATAGTAATAGGCATACAAATATATTCAAAAAGAACCCTTCAAAATCTATGTTTAGAAAAGATTTACTTAATATAGATGGTTCATTGAGAGTAACTGAAATGCCAATAGAAATTTAAAGTGTTGAAAGGGAGCGGTAATTAATGAAATTTAATACAGATAATTTTATAGAGGAATTAAAATGTAAATTAACAGGTGTTAATACAGGTTCATATGAGGCTGATGATTGTGGCGAAGATTATTTTGATGATGTTGAAAATTTAGATGAAATAATTGAGTATGCTACAGAACATTGTGTCCAATACAATGATGGAAAGATAACTTATGAAGAGCTATTGAATAAGTTAAGTAATATACAAACTGAATGGGATACATCGCCATTCAAAGGATTTCACTCTTTTAAAGAAGATATAGAACCATTAGGAGATACATTATATAGCTTTAAAGACTTCTTAGATGAATGTTTAGATAAATAAATTAATGTATTATATAAAACTAAGACACAGGAGCAATCTTGTGTCTTTTTATTTTTATAGTGATTTATTAATACATCTTTTAACGTAATCATATATAAAAAAAGTCTTTCGGGTAGAGATAACTATAATAACGGTTATTATAAAGATACTAAATGATAGTTCATACTTTATATGATTTTAAAACAAAAAATAAGCCCATATAATTGAGCTTATTTAGGTTCATCCTTATTCTTCTGTGTTATGTTCACAACCCTTGCAACAATTTTCTTTCTCACAATTCTCGCAATAATCTTCCTCAGAACCATCATCATAATTATCATATTCAATCCAATTTTCTTCTGAAAAATCAATTCCTTTGTAAAATAATGTACCATGGTGATTATACCCGTTGTTTTCATAAAAATTTAATAGCTTACTTGTTAGTTCATTACGGTAGTCTTCATTTTTCCAAAATTCGTGTATCTTTTCTAAAGCACCCGCAAGAAGCATAAAAGCACAGTTAGTATTTAAGTTCTCTATTTCCTTTAGGACTATTGAACCTATTCCCTTCCCTCTATATTCCTCTTCTAAAAAAAATTCATCAATATATGTTATCTTTGCGTCACCCATATGTTCATACATTAAATTACATATATCTTCTCTGATGTGGCTTCCTTCATTCATATAGAAAGCATAGTCTTCTTCCATACAACCATCTATTCTTTCTTTGGTGAAAGTAAATGTTTTAACGTACCCAACAACTGAACCAGAAAAAATAATAAAATACTGTTTGTAAGTTAACCAGTCTGTATCACATTCAGCAACTACCGAAATCTCTATATTTTTATCCATTAAATAAACACTCCTCTTTAAATAAATTAAGTTCTAATTACCTGTTTTTTTATAAGTTTCTATATTATATGCTTTTTATATTATATAATAAGTGTTTATTATGAATATTAATTGAATAAGTTAAGTAATATACAAACTGAATGGGATATATCGCCATTCAAAGGATTTCACTCTTTTAAAAAAAGATATAGAGCCATTAGGAGATATATTATATAGCTTTAAAGACTTCTTAGATGAATGTTTAGATAAATAAATGTATCATATAAAACAAGAAACACAGGGTCATCCCTGTGTTTTTATATAGTATAAGCTGAATTCAATTAGTCTGGTAAAACTTTTCTATCTCCACACCTTGAACATGTAGATATATCTGCATAATATCCACCTTCACCATCTTCATCATTACCTAAATGTTTATATTCAGTTTTTACTACACCACCACATTTTTTACATATGCTGTCACTTACTCCCAATCCTTTTTCTTTTTCATTTGATACCTTAAATTTTGAAATATCACAATCTTTATTTATGACCATAACATTATCAGGCTCTCTTGGTGATAAATCTCGTCCATATTCATCTTTAAGTATAATTTTTGAATTTAATACAGTACCAGTTTTTTTAGAATAAGTTGTTAGTATATCACTAACTATGTAATCACTTTCAGATAAAACAAGAGGTTCACTTAGAAGTATTATCTTGGCTTTATCATTTAATTTAGCTGTACAAATATTTAAAATATCATTTTTGTGATTTATATATTCTGCATGAACAATTGGTCTATTGTATTCAAACACTTCTTCTGGAAATACTTCGCTATTACATTCTTTACAAGTGGATGTTTTACCTATAATTTCTATTACTATATCATCTATTTTTTCAGTTACTTTCTGTCCTTCGGAAACTATATATTCAACCGTTTTATCACAATTTTCACAATATACAGTAGATATATTATTATTCATATTTTCTTCACTCCTTACGTTAGTATTATGTATTAATATTCACCCTCTGACTTTGCCATCCAACAGATACCACATTGTCCATTAACACCAATTCTTATACATTTTCCATTAATGTTATGACAGCAAGCATTGTCTTTACACTTCATAATTGACACTCCCTTTACTTAGCAGAATAAAAATTGTGTTTATGTTCATCACTAAATTTATTAATTATATTGAAATTGATGGAGCTGTGGTCAAACAATCTCATTAATTCAATATGTTTATTCATGTAGTTCTTTAATTCACCCATAATTCTTTTGAACTTTCTAATATCTCTTTCATTGTTATATTTGTAAATATAACAAGATACTTGTTTGAAGCTATTTAACCTACTTTGTAATCTTTCATATTTAATTCTTATCCTATTTTGTATTAAGTAGTGACCTAAACATTTTACAACATCGTCAATATTGTAATTATTTTTTTCTACATATATACTTGTAGAAAGCATACACCCCTTATTTTGCCTAATAAAATCAGTATATTTAATCATACTATCAATTTCTTGTTGTTCTACCTTTATACTATTAGAATAGATAATATGACCGCTTTCCCAAACATTAAACGTATATTCACTATAATGTTTTTTATTGTGATGGTTGATTTTTCTTATTTTTATCTCCTTCATGTAAAACAACTTCCTTTCTTGCAATGCACATATTTATATCTCTATAAAATCAGGAAAATTCTCTTTAAGAATTCTCTTTATCTCTATACATACAGCTTTGAATTCATATTCGTAATCCTGAGTAATTTTCTTATCCAAGTACCATAACCAGTTATCTAATGACATGGATACTGTAAAACTCAGAGCCTTAGTAAATAAGTTGAACTTATTACCTCTCTCAATATCATCCCTGGTTAATTTCTCAGGTGCAGTACCTCTTCTATCTTTAAGGTATAGTTTACGAAGTCCTATAAATTCCTTTATATACTCCTTATCAAGACTGTCTTCTACTATATAAAGTGTATCTTCATTAGCCTTAGTCCTTGAAGTAGTAAGTCTGTCAATATTTGCGTTACTGCTGACAAATTCCAATAACGTCTCCCCGCTCACTCCTGCCACCAAGAAGCCTACATGGAAGTTGTTTGAAATTGAAACATGCTTTTTATTATTATATATCTCCTCTACATACTCTTTACCTTTTTGTGCATTGGTGAGATATGTAATCTTAGAGTTTAATTCTAAGAGCTTATGAGCGTCAGACAGTTCCTTATCTATATTAAATAGGTCTAATATAGCAGAGGGAGTGACGGAGCGTGTCACAGAGTTAAGACACACCCCAGGCTTTATAACAAATAAATCCTCCTCTACCTGTCCTCCTGCCAACTGGATTAATTGAGAATGAAATAACCTATAATCCATAGCACTCTCCCCTTATCTTAAACTATCAAACAATTCTTTTGAATAGCTCTTTAGCGTATCTGGAGCTACTACGTCTGCATTGTAAGAGATAAAATAAGAGTCAAAGTGAGGATATACTTCATTGAATACTCTCTTATCATCATCTGATATTTTCTTATATTCATGCAAGCTATTTACAAATGCTTGATAAATAGTTTCAGCTTCATCATACTTCCCATCTCTGAAAGCTACAAAGTAATCTACAAATTCTTGTGTATCTTCTGCCTCAAAATCAAAGAAAATACGTCCTTGGAAAACATAGAATATTCTTTTAGCTTTAATTTTTCTTTCATCTGGTGTTAGCATGTCAACTTTATTGAAGTTAGGTTTTAGAATTTTATGGTACATGAAATTAAATATCTTTTCAGTCATTTGCATTATACTATCATTTTGAGATATACCTGCCATACTTACAATTGCTCCTGTTGTATTAAGGTCAGAAACTTCATTAACTAAGTAAGAATTAAACCAACTTAGCCACTTAGAGTAAGTATCATATTTACTGCTAATATTAGAAATGTTGTTTAAAGTCCATTTTAGGTCAGAAATGTATACAGGTCTGAACCATTCAAGGTACTTTTCTACATCCTCATGGATAGGTTGTTCAATACCTTCAAAGCTTGATGAAAACAAACTCTTCTCACCTGTTACTGCATAAATAGCATTTGCTTTTAGGTTAGTGTAAAGCTCCCTGTCTTTTATGTGAGGAAATGCCTGATATATATTTTTAGCTTTGAAGTCGTAATCAACTCTTTTAGATAGAGCGTCTACAAAGTACATATCTGCAAGTATTAAGCATATACCCTCTCCAAGAACCCTGTGAATAATATAAACAATCTTATTTAAATCATCATTCTTTGATAGTTGTAAGTCTGGTATTAGGTTGTGTAGAAGATCATGTACCAGGAAAGTAGTTTCGTGTACATCGTCCCCTCTTGGTACTGCGGGAATTCCTGCATTACTTAATGGTTGCCAGTAGTTAAATGACCTACGTGTAGAAGCATTTCTAAAAAATATTCCTTTGTTAAGGGCATTATATATCATGTTATATAGATTAGGGTCAACATCCTTGATTGCTTGGATATGTTCATTTCTATTTATATAATCAACTGGATCAGTTTCAAAATCAATTGCTAAATCATTCCCTCTTTCTATATGATTAGTAGTTATAAGGTTTTCTTTAAGAGTTCTTACAACTGCTTTACCTGCCTTTATAGCGTCATCGTTATTTTCATCTATAATATCTTTAATATCACAGCCACCTTCTTTATAATCAACAAGACTGCAATGAAGCTTAAATCCTTTAGCTATTTCTCTTTTTAAACTATTACTATTTGGTATTGGGAATAAACTATTGTTATCCATGTATAACCACGCTCCTTTAAATTACTGATAAATTAATGATATACCATAATTATCCTACAGTCAATGATTAAATAATTTATTTTATGTAGTCGATGAAAGTGATTCCATTTTTTAATATTTTGTGATACATTATTCTATATTGATATAAAAAAATGAGTAATTGGAAGGATGATTACATGAACATAGATTTTAATTTAAAAGAGGCTCTTGCTCAATTAGAGGACACAACAACACATAAATGTTACCTATTAAAATCTTGCTCTAAGATGGCTAAATATTTTTTAGAGCAGGGAGATAAGGATTTAGCCCTTAATCTTATGTTAAGAGCTTCTGTTCACGATATTTCTAAGTTTAAGCATAATGAATTTGACGCTTTATCTAAAATATCTAATGACATGACCTGCATGACTGACGCAGGACAGGCACTAAGTAAGGCTAAAGAAGAGGCTATTAAGCTTCATTGGGCAAATAACCCACATCACCCTGAGTATTGGCAAGATTATAGACAAATGTCTGAACTTGAAATTATCGAGATGGTTTGTGATTGGCACGCACGATCTGTTCAGTTTGGTACAGACCTACTTGTGTTTGTTAAGGAAAGACAAGAGAAGAGGTTCAAGTTCCCACAAGATATTTATGAAAAAATCTTATTCTACTGCAATATACTTCTTAAAGAAGATTAATAAAGTGTATCTATTTAGATACATAGTAAAAGGACAAGAAATTCTTGTCCTTTTATTAATTACGGATATATAATACTATATTCTCTATCTCCATGTGAGTTTCACCAGAGAGCTTATGCAACTTATCACAATACTTTTTATACAAACGGTCTTTATGACTTGGATGGCAAGTTTTATACTGCTTCCTTAAATCACTTAACTCGTCTATTGCTTTTTCAAATTCTTCATTACTCATATTTTCCTTTGTATCCATAACACACATCCTCCTAAAAATAAAATCTTTAATTTACCTTCTTTATAAAATCAATTTATATATTATAGTTTTATATCTACTGAATAATAAAAGAAGCTCTGAATTTAATCAAAGCTTCCTGGTTTATATTTTATTGTACTTTAAAGTTACCAACCTTATACTGATATTGACCAAGCGAAGTCATTAGGTCACTCCGAAAGGAGTCAGTATGGCTAAAATATGTAAACCCTACCACAAGTATGATAATAAAACATAAATAGAGTAGACCCTTTATACTAACTTTATCTTCTGTGTTAATAAACCAACGTATCCATGAAACAAATAGATAGATTGACGCTAACCATGCTATTATAGAGGCAATTACATATGTGATTATATATGTTCTTTTTAATATATTAGGGGCATATGGATTAATAGATATAATACCTTTGCTATACAAAAAAATTCTTACAATAACCATTACTACTG
>Ga0183101_1001847_pt1 | contig 17229 bp, 17 predicted proteins | sample Biomet3_FD_127790 | JGI IMG/M metagenome (GOLD analysis project Ga0183101, IMG submission 127790) | Microbial communities from bioreactor (seeded with sewage sludge) at LBNL, California, USA - Biofuel metagenome 3 | ecosystem: Engineered > Bioreactor > Anaerobic > Unclassified ... | reverse complement strand
CTCAAACACGGAAGTGCCGGAGCCACCGCTAGGCGGAGTCTCATTGTTACCTAGAATCGCATTACTCTCAAACCTCAGAATTTAGCCTGAGAAAATGCAGATTCCCGCCATTACACGCGGTTTTTAGGCAAAACAATGATATTACAGGTCACCCAATTAGGCAAAGGTCAGAATCGACGGTTAAACTTTGAATGTTTTCTTTCGATAGATCCACATGATTTGTGGAAACATTGAGCAAGGAAATTCCTAAGTAAGAAATTTCAGTTTTAAAAAGAGCAATCTCCTCGCTTTTTAAAAGGGGAAATAAGTTCAAAGTGACCACCAGGCGTAAGTCGATGGCTTCCCGCCAAGCCTTAATGTAGGAAACCAAAGAAGTTAGAAAACTGCTATCGTCAAAATCAAACTTAAAGTCAATCAGTCCCAGCACTTGAGGCAGGGCTAAAGAGTCATTGAAAGATATTCCACCTTCAAAGTCGGAAGCGATCTCAGTCATCAAGGCCGAAATTTTCCGATTGATTTCGTCAAATTCAGCTTGCCGTTCAACACTGAGGTGACTGCGTTCTATTTTCTTATAAATGGCGGACAAAACCTTTTTGTTATTGGGATCAAGATTAAATAGGTCAGTGATGACTATGGCATTCTTTTCAAGGCTCAAAACCTTGTCCCCTTCAAATAAACTGATTTTTTCGGATTCGTCGTCGATAAGGCTTTTGACAAATTCGTAATAAAAGGTGGGATTTTCGATCGTGAGATCCCAAATATCGCCAGGGGCAAAAGCAAAAGAATTCTGAATATCCGCGTGATGGAACTCCATCAGATAATCACCAGCCTTTCATCGTCAGCAATGACATCGCTATCGGGTTCGCCTAGAAGATATTGAATGGAGGCAAACTGTTTCTCCGTCACCATTAACACAGCAATATAGCCATCTTTAGGCAGAATCTCTTTAACTTGTTTAACTGAAGATTCCGCTGCCCGCTGGTCCATATTGAGTTTGATGTAAACAGAATATTGCAGCATATAGAAGCCTTGTCGCTTAAGGGCTTTGAGAAAATGAGTGTAGGCCCGTTTGTCACGGTCGCTGACTACCGGAAGATCGAAGAACAGGATTAAGCGCATAACTCTAAGCGAGTTCATACGAAATGAATTCCCCGAGCTCCGAGTTGTGCTCGTTCAGTGCCCCTAAAAGGGATTGAACGTAGAGATGAAGGGCATTATCGAGGAAAACTTCAGCGCCTTTAAAATGCACTTTTCGGGAAAGGATCGCCGGGGCCTTCACTTTAAAGTTTTCTGGAGTGATCTGCTGATTCAAAATGAGAAAATCAACGTAAGGCCGCAACGGCTCCATCAAGTCGCAAGAGAGGTTAAACGGATTCGTTTCCCCGATATGGTGAACTCCGAACTCGGTGAGATAGCCATCCGCTTTGATTTCACGATTGATTGCCGAAAGAATGATGGAATAGCCATAATTTAGGCAAGCATTGATTGGATTTTTGGCATCGTCTCGCGAAAAGCCATCCCCAAAGCAGGCGGGGAAATAGACCTTGGCCGCGTGGCCTTCTCGATTCGATGGGTCGTTAGGAAGCAAACCTTTTGAATACTCTAAAAGGAGCTTGGCCTCTTCTTTTTTCAGAAACTGGAGGTTACGGGCTTGGTTACAAATTTTTTGGTCAATGATCTTGGCCCAAAGACAATCCTTCGTTTCACCGTCCCAGTTGAGTTGGGCTTTGATTTTATTATAGGTACTGAAGTTACCATAATAAGCGACGAGTTCTCCTTGAGGGTTCGATTGAGGATCGCAGAGGATAACTTTCACTTTGCTTTCTAAGAGTTTAGACAAAAGGGCCGCCGTAATGGCGACCCCGGTATTCTGAATGATGATGGTGCTGATTTCGTCAATGGCGATTCGTTTCTCTTCGTCGTCCCGGCAAACAAGAAAATTCAGGGAGTATTCTAGCTTGCAGCGGCTGCTAATGAGAACGGTCCGAAAACCCATGATTACTTTTGCTTCGTTGGGAAAATCGTTTTCTCATAGAAGCCCGTCACGGATTGGGCAAGGACTTGGCAAGAACCGATTTTTTGCCAAGAAAGCAACCGCTTGCTTTGCTCCGCAGGACCATTAAGAAGTTTTAAGTTGGCTCGCTCAGCCGAGTTGGCCGAAGTTTCTTTAAGAATTTCGGAGAGAACAAGTGCTTTCTTCCCGATGCTCAGCGACTCAAACAAAGCGCGCTTTTGAGGATCGGCCATGAGGGCGGCGGTGTCGGAAGGCCCACCCGTCTCTTCGAAAAAGGGCGAACTGAGTTTTTTAAGCAGAGTATCATAGAGCTCCAGTTCTTCTTTGGAAGTAAGACAAATGGCTTTATTGCGCTGATCATTAGCCGCGGGGCTAATCACCAGTTCGTCAGCGCTAAGTGGAGAGCCAAGGAGCGAAGCAAGCTTTTCGTCAAAGTCTTCGCGGTCTGGACTAAAGTCCTTCGTCCGTTTTAGCTTGATGATTTCGCATAGCTTTGAAACGGATCGGATCACTCGGATCTCTTCTTGGGAGAAAATCATTTCTGTCAGGGTCTTGCAACTAGCTGAATTGAGATGGTCTTTCCCAGAAAGAAGGAAAACTACCTTTCCTTTTTTAATCACCGAGTTGATTCTTAGGCAAGGCACAAGAAGCTTGCCCACTTTTTGACCGGTAATTCCAGAACAATAATGAAGAATCTTGTCTTCTTCATCAGGCCGAGCGGAAATATTGAGAACGGGGATTAATGTTGGAATAGGCTTCCCCTTCTTGTCAAAAAGTTCAACGATGGTAAAGAAGCCATTATTGAGCCCATAATAACCTCCATATTTGGCTGGGTCGCGGTTGTTCTTGATTGGAAAGAGATTGCCGTCTCGCCACGCGGTCTTCTTCAAGAGAGTCGCTTTTCCGAAAAGACCCGGTTGAATAAATTGACGAACGGTGACCATGATGTCGAAACGGTGATAGATGTCACGCTTAATTTGTTCAAGAGAAGGTTCAAAGGCCCAGCAAATATTGCCTTGGGAATCTTTAATGGGGGCTTTGACGTGGCCTTTGGCTTGGGCTTCTTTAGAGTTTTGATCGAAAATATTGCTCGGATTCGTACTGAGTTTGCTACGGTGCATGGCCTCAAACCAGCCGCGCCCATTCATATAACGAAAATACTCATGGTTTGCCCGGCCCACCACAACATTCAGATAGGCGTCATGGGCATGATGAAAGTCGTTGGCATCACGAGACTTTAGAATATCAAACTTCTGGCGGAAGTCTGAAACGAGACCGGCCTTAGAGAAAATGACCTCGGGTTCCTTGCCCTTAACCTTTTCAAAGGTAGTAAGGATGGTAATAAGCCCTTTAACCGCTTGGTTCGTCGAAACGAGTTGACGGTTGGTGAAACCAACGAGTTCTTCGTCCTTTAAGGGTTCGGCGGAGGAACGCAACAAGGCACCCAGTTTCTTTTCACCGATCAAGCCAATTTTGGAAAGATAACGGTAGAAACTAGCCGCTCCTGGAGCCAAAAAGCCAGAAGGAAGAGGATAGACATCCGCCTTTTTGCGATTGTAGTCTTGGTAGACTAAAACCCGGTTTTCTAGAGAGTCATCTTTAACAAGAGACTGCGGAACAATGTGATCGATGTCGTATTGCTGGGCGTCAGCAAACAAGTCTTCTAGGTGGATTGGCTTTAGCGAGTACATGCAGCGGCCAAGTTGGGTGTAATAGAAGAAAAGCTTGTCGCTGCGGAAGCACATGTCGTTGTGGCGATTGGCTTGATCCTTCAGTTCGGAAAAGCAACGATCAAGGCTATCGCCGTTTTCAAGAATTTGTTTCTTCATCTCCTGGTCAAAATAACTCGGGTTTTCTTTCTTTTCTAGTTCCTTGAGGAGTTTCACAGAATCGGTTTTAGCCCGACCATAGATTCGGAGTAAGTCTTCCAAACGAGAAGGCTTTTTCTTTCCCTTTTCTTTCGGGTTAGAACCACGGGTGCATTCCACATAATATTCGTCAATCGGATGGCCAACGATTTTTTGAAGTTCGTCAACCACTTCATAGGCTTGAAGAAGCGGGCGTTTCAGTGAAGGAGAAACATAAAGTTCGTCCACCACCGCTTTCACTTGCTCCAGCTTGCTTGCCCCCTGTTTCACGACATAGCTGGCTTCTTTTTGGCGAGCGGCAACTTGAGCCCCAAACGAATAACGAGAATCGGCCAAAATCTCCATTAGATTTTCTCCGCTTTCGTACATCGAATCGATTAGCGTCTGCTTCCGAATTTCGCCGGTTGAAAGATCGGGAACATCAGAGGTCAGTTCCAGCAGTTCTTTGGAAAGACGGCCAAATTTAGAATAGTTAAGGGCTTTAATTTGTCGGATTACTTTTTCGTTGGTAAAGCCGTATTTGTTCCGAAGCCGCCGTTCAACGATGTCCCGGTCGGTAAATATAGACAAATCATTGATGATGCTTTCAATCAAATCCAGATGCTGTTCAACATAGGACTGGCCGAAAATTCCAACAAAATCGGCGTAGCTTTTCATTGAAGCATCGATGGAATCGATCTCTTTTCCCGTCCTCGTCGTCAAAAGTTCAGGATCAAAGTGCCCAAAATGGTTCTTCAAGAAAGCCGTGAGCCCTTTGACCGTTAAGGTTCCTTTCAAACAGAACTGGGACATAAGAAGATCCTTGCTTACCTCACCTTCGACGGTGGAATGGGCGGGAATCGGCCGGCCATTGATGGCAATGTTGTTCAAAAAAGAAATGACTTCGAAGCGAGAATAGAGTAACGAGCACTTGGGGAGGCAATAGCAATTGGGGAGATAGGTACATTTGTTCAACATCCGGCGAATGAAGTTTTCAGCAGACTGATCAAAGTCGATGATGCCGCCCTTTTGAAAATTCCAAGGCATTATCTTCTTTCCCGTCCGAACGACCCAAGCAAACTTTCCGTGTTCGTCACCTTCCTTTTGTTGAACGAGAGGTCCAACGTAATAAGGAATGTGATAGGTCAGAATGGAGATAATTTTTTCATCCGTAGAATAACCTTCTTCATCCTTCACTTTTAGGAATGGATAAAACTTGGCCTGCTTGTCCAAGATGCATTTCAGTTCGGTCAAATTTAACTGATAAGGGAAGACGCCGTTATCGGTTGAATTCTGACGGGGAAGATAATCGCCGTTATCCATCTGGGCCACGATGCCTTGAACAAAGGGATCAGTGACCTCAACATTCTTTGCAATTTTGAAGACCTCCGTTTTAACGAAATCATAGAATTCTTCACGGTGGCAGTGCTCAACCCGTAGACGTTTGCCTTTAATGCGGGTCATGCCAACGTAACGAACGTAATTGTTAACTTTCGGATCGTAAGTTCTAAAGACACGATCGTAGAGTTCAGGGCAGTGGGAGCGGACGTAACTCTTGAGTTCTTTTAACTGCGTCTTGTGAAGGTTAAACCGAGCAACCATGGCATCAGAAAGCGAGTTAGAAGATCCTAGAATTCTCCGGAGCAAGATAAAATCGGAAATCGTCTTAGCCGCTTTGATAATCGCGGTTTCTGGCCGATCGGAAAAGGTGAAGTTCAGCTTCGAAAAGTCGTCTTCAAACGTCGAAGAACGGACCGAGATATTTTTGGGATCAGGCTCGTCATCCTCGTCAAGGTCATACAGCTTAGATACCGCAACTTTGCCGCCAGCAAGAAGAGGGCAAATCCCGTTTTTAATGAACGAATCATCCTGCTTTAAAAACTCATAATAAGCCCGTTTCGAATCGTTGATGCCGAAACTGTTCAAAGCCAGTTTTAGGAAAGAAGAGATTCGCTCTTCGCTCAAGGCCAAAGGCTTCTTTGCCATCTTCTCTAAAGCAACATCAATTTCGTGAAACGCTTCAATGATTTCTTGATCGGATTTTAGATTGATTTCTTCCCCATAATGAAGAAAATTCCCCCGGTATTTGACCATATGGTGACAGACAAGATAAAGGTAGCGAATATCGGCTTTTTCTTCGCCTTTTAGCAAAGAATCCCGCAGGTGGTAAATGGTCGGGAATTTGTCGTAGAAAGCTTTATCGTTAATTCCACCAACGCCAGCAAAGAGGGTTCCATCTTTGCCCTTGGCAGCGGTTTCTTTATCTTCCTCGAGCAAAGCGGAGTTGTTCATGCGAACGAAGAAAGTCGGATCGACTTTGGCCATTTCGGGAGCAAAGAGGCTTTGGAGGAGGTCAACGCGTTCAGCTCGACGCTGCGTGCGGCGACGGGATTCACGGCTCATCCGGCGAGACGAGCAGTCTTCAGCCTCTTCAAACAGGCGAACGCCCCACAAGGACTTTCCGCCTTTCTTGATGATGTGATTGGACTCGTCCATCAAACACCAGCCGACCGAATCCGTTCCTAAATCAAGCCCTAATAAATATTTCTTAGCCATTTGACATTCCCTTCTCTTGTGGTACTATGATTTTGCAGTTTACCTAGAACTGCATTACGAGTTCAAATAAGGATTATCCGAACCCTCAGGCTCATTGGAGCCACAAGAAGCGCGTTAAGCGCTTTTTTTGTTTACCATAATGATAAACGAAAAATAGGTTGAACGAAGCCAAAAGTTAAGACTGGAAAGAAAAGTTCCGTTGCCAACGAGACTAAAAATGAAAAGAGGGAGCTATCTTTGAAGGGCTAAATTTGTAAACCGCCAAACTTTTCAATTTTCTAAAAAAAGGAAACGGATTGTTTTATAATTTTATTTATGCTGATTTATCACAGGACCGTCAACGAGTTTATCGAAGCAACTCTTTATGGCGAAATCGCCGATCAGTTGGAGGAACTCTTTAAGGAACATCACCTTTCGCACAATAATCCCGCGGAACATGCCGCCTGGCAGAATTCTCTTTCCATCGTCAAAGACGTTCTTGAAATTGCCAAAGTTCCCGGTGATGTCAACGTGGCCATCGAATATCAAATCCCCCTCACGGCTAAACGCGTTGATTTTCTGCTTTCTGGCCTCGATGAAAACGACAAAGAAAACGTCGTCATCATTGAACTCAAGCAATGGAGCGACTGCCAGTCCACCGCCAAAGACGATCTTGTTGTGGCTTATGTTGCCGGGGACAACCGTTTATTAGCTCACCCTTCGTATCAAGCTCTTTCGTACGCTCAGACCATTCAAAACTTTAATGAATCCGTGCGGCAAAAAGACATTCGGCTTCATCCCTGTGCCTTTTGTCACAACTTCTCCGAGGCCAATCGCTCTCACATCGACAATTCTTTCTATTCGAACGTGATTCACCAAGCTCCGCTCTTTCTAGGGTGTCCCGATGACCGCAAAGGACTGGCCAGTTTCATCAACCGCTATATTCGCAAAGCGGATCAGGAAAAAGCGCTCTTCGAAATCGATTTTGGCAATATTCGTCCCTCCAAAGCCCTTCAAGACGTTGTGGGTTCAATGCTTAAAGGCAACTCGGAATTTATCCTTCTGGATGATCAAAAAGTCGCCTATCAAAACGTCATTGCTCTCGTTGAGGAATCCATTAAAGACTCTAAGAAAAGGACGATCGTTATTCAAGGCGGCCCTGGTACGGGCAAGTCCGTCATTGCCATTAACTTATTGGCCTCGCTCATCAAAGCGAAACTCAACGCCTTCTATGTTTCTAAAAACGCGGCACCCCGCAACGTGTATTTCGAAGAAATTCGCCGGGGAAAGCAAGAGATCGGATATGTGAAAAATCTCTTTAAGTCCAGCGGATCCTTCGTGAATTCCAAAGCGAACGAATTTGATGTCTTGCTTGTTGACGAAGCCCACCGCTTGAATGAACACTCTGGCTTCTATGGCACCGATGGCGTTAACCAGATCAAAGAAATCATCCATGCCTCCCTCGTTTCGGTTTTCTTCCTCGATGAAGACCAAAAAGTTACCCTCAAGGATTTCGGCAGTTTCGAGGAGATTCAAGTTCAAGCCAAAGCTGAAGGAAGCCTGCTTTATTCAGGAAAAGACTATAAACTCTCGAGTCAATTCCGTTGCAACGGATCCGATGCCTATATCGCCTTCCTTAATCAGGCATTGGGAATCGAAGATACCGCTCACCCCACCCTCGAAGGCCTCAACTTTGATTTTGAAGTCTTCGATGATCCTGAAGTCATGAAAGAAGCCTTAGCCAAAAAGAACAATCACAACAAGGCTCGTATGGTCGCTGGTTATTGTTATGACTGGGTCAGCCGTAAGGATCCAACCTTGATGGACATTCGCTTGCCTGGCGGCTTCTCTGCCCAATGGAACTTTAATAACACATCCACGTGGGCCATCGACTTGAACTCGTTTGATCAAGTCGGCTGCATTCATACCTGCCAAGGGCTCGAGTTCGACTACGTGGGTGTCATCATTGGGCACGATATGGCTTATGACCCCATCACCAAGAAAGTCATCACCGACTACCAGAAGAGAAGCAAAGATGACAAGTCCCTTAATGGCCTTGGCAAACTCTCTGACAAATCCATCGCGGACAAAATCATCCGAGATACGTATAAGGTTTTGCTCACCCGGGGTCAAAAAGGATGCTACGTTTATTGCGAAGACAAAGCTCTCGCTAGTTATTTCAAGGGACTCATGTCCCGAGGAGAATAAACTTATGGATTCATTAAAGGAACTTCAATCTGAAATCGAACAGTTTAATAAAGACAGGGATTGGGATCAGTTCCACTCCCCTGCTAATTTAGCGAAGTCTATCTCTATTGAATCTGGTGAACTTCTCGAATGCTTTCAATGGGACGAGAACAAATACGACAAAGAAGAAGTAAATGAAGAACTCGCTGATGTTATTAACTACTGTCTACAAATGGCTACCGTTCTAGGGGTCGATGTCAAAACCATCGTTGAAGCCAAGTTAGCCAAGAACGCCAAGAAATACCCGGTCGAAAAGGCCAAGGGTGTGTCGACAAAATATACCAAATTGTAATCATTGTTTTAAAAACAAACTCTAAAAATATGACTGATCAAGATAAACTTATCGCTTATATCGAAAAGAAAACTGGCCGCCAGTTGAATGAGCGGGGTAAGACGACCGTAAAGGTTTGGCTTTCAAAATACTCTTATGAACTACTTGAGAAAAGCGTAGACATTTCCTATCTGAAATACTTTTTTGAGTATAAAGGCGACGAAGCCGAAACCCATAAATCCTTTGAAGCTTTCTTTAACAAGATTGGGGGGATTGCTTTTAATACTTCCCAGACGCCATTGCAAAACGAAATTACTCACATTGTCAACTATGGCGATACCAAATTTGATTATTGGAATAAAGGCATGGCTCGAACCATTTTAATTAATTATCTCGTGGCACTAAAAGATTACGGTTACAACGAAGCCAAACTTTTGACCGATTTGGAAGATGAAGTTTTCCCCTTGTTTAAAAGCGAAAGGTCCTGGACCGATTGGCGTGAGCAAATGGAAAAATGGACTTCCGATATCGAGGGATGGAAAAGCCAAACTCAGATTAAGGCCGGCGAATCAATTATCCCCAAAAGTTTATTCGAACGGGCTTCAACAAACATCGCCACTTTGTGCTCGGAAATTAACGCCAGTTACGAGAATAACCTCTTTGATTGCTGCGCGGTCATGATGCGCCGGCTGGTTGAGATTTTGCTGATATTGACATTTGAAAAAGCTGGACGGGCGGACGAAATCAAAGATTCTAATGGACGTTATCCGAATTTTGACCGTCTAATTGATGTCGTCGGAAAAGAAAAAGGTATTGCCTTTACCCCTGCCACCAAAAAAGACTTGCAACTAGTCAAAAACATCGGTAACAATTCGGCTCATAAAATCTGGTATGTCTGCACAAAAACGGACTTGGACGAAATTCGAGCCCCTTTTCGGCTATTAATTCAGGAATTTTTAATCTTGTCCGGCCAGCAATAGCTAGTCTCTGCAGTCCAAAGGCAGTTTGGAAAGCAGCAGCAAAGCCAGTTGAAGGTCATTTTTGACTTCGGCTGCAATCGCAGCAAAGGAATGGTCTTGGAGAAAATGGTACTGGTAAACAAACCGGTAGGGATAATCCGCACGACCATCGTATTTGCCAAAGATTTTGCTCATCGAAGTCTGCTGATCTTTCCAAGTTTTATGCTCAAGGTCAGGGGTTAAGAACCAGCCCTTCTCTTTGAACTCATCAAAGACCTTTTGAGTTAAGTCCGCTTGCCGGCCGCAACGCTGGGCAATCCGCCGGTACTGATCCCCTTGAATTTGAAGACCAATCGCGATGTTCATCTTGGGCTTTTTGGAAAGCGATTTTTCAAAGCGAATATCGACAATGCCCCTTTTATCGGAAAAGCCAGAACCGCACCACAATAAATAACCCCACTTTCGGGCTTCCTGTTGGTAAAGCGAATACCAAGGTTCTTTTTGAAGATATTGGGCGAGTTGATCAGCTTTAAATTTGTGGACGATGTCGCTCAAACGAATCTCTTCTAGAGGTAAGACCTCCTCCCAGGTTGGCATCTTAGGGCCAAGGTTAACATCATAGGCAGCCAAAAGGTCGCAAAGAGTTTTGGACTCGGCGCAGTAACGCAAGGTCAAAGCCTTGTCCTCGCTAGAAAGCTCCGATTCTGGGACGAAGGAAGCAATGTGATCAATGACTTGGCCAAAGGGCAGATAAGACCAGCCCTGGGGAAGAGCGAAAGAAGGCGGGACCACGCTGACGAGGAGGTCTCCTCCAAAATGAACCTTTTTGGGGTTATCGCCCAGTTCTTCGGCGTAACCTTATAGCTGCTCTTCTCGTGGCAAAGACTTCAGTTTATTTTCCACCACTAAAGCATCCAGACCTTCTCGGGAACGAATCGTAAGGTCGCGGTTGCCTTGCTCGCGGAAAACGGCCAATGGCCGCTGAAGGTTAACCAAGGGGAAGAAGACTTTTAGAAAGCCATCATCCTGTTCGAGGAGCCACGCCCAAAAATTGGTATGGAATAATTCCTTTGAGCCTAAAGACATGGCATAAAGTACCGAGTTTTTAAGTTCCTTGATCAGCTCTTGTGAGTCCAAATTACTTGCCATTTTTATCCCCTTTCTTCGGTTTCCATCCTCGTTTGATGCCATTGATCTCGGCGATATAAGCGATGTTCATGATGTCGGGATGAGGAATCCCAGCCGCATCATCCCGTTCAATCAGTTTCTTTAGATATTCATTGGAAGGAATCTTGTTTCCTTTGGAGGAGTTGCAGGTTGGACAAGCAAAGACAAAGTTCCAGAGTTGATCCTTCTTGATGAAGTCCCAGGGGATCACGTGATCAAGAGGGGCAGACTCAACGAGGTGTTTTCCGCAATAGAAGCACGTTTCTTTTCTTGCGAGTTCATTAAGCTCTTCCTTGAAGAAAGAGAGATCGGCCCGCTTGGTGATGCCTTCAAGGACGGTGGAGACATTATCGTAGTGGGAATGACTGGCCTTAAGAGCCTTTTCTACGGCCTTCAGCCATTCGTAATAGTTCACTTGGTCCAATAACACCTTATTGGTGGAAAGGAAGCCAAAAGACTTTGAATTGAGCCAAACGGCTTTCTCTTTCTTGGAGAAACCAAAAAGATGGCCTGAGGTATCTTGGTAGAAGGCTCCAAGAACATATTTATCAAAGACCTTGGAAATAGCCTCAACTAGTTCTTGCTGGAAGGAGTCCGCTAAGGAATCAAACTCAACTCCATCGGATTCAGGATGCTTAGCAATGAAGTCAGAGACCACTACTTCAACCCCACTGCCGCGCACGGTCTTGTTATTGGCCATCTGAGGCAAATGATGAACCGCGATCAGGTTCCAATAGATTGAAGCAAAGGTATGGTTCAGATCAGCAAAAGAGATTTTAAAGGCACTGTCCGCTAAAAAGAGGTTATCAAGTAGGCACTTCAGGAAGGCGTACTTATAGGTCGTCGTATGCTTGCCTGAGAATAACGAAAAGCTGATATCAGAGAAAAGATTGCAGTCCGAGTTATCGACTAACGGACCTTCTTTTTCGTCCAACTGGGATGATTTGAATTCGCCATGTTTCTTAAGATAGATTATAGAACTTTTCTTCCCCTTTCTATTGAATGATTTCGGCTAGGCCGAAAAATGCGCTTTGTGACGTCAGGAACCCAGAAATCAGTTCAACACTTTCTTGGACTTTGTGCTTGCTCAGTTTGCCTTGACTCTTCAAACGATTATAGAGCTTAACCATCTAGAATTTATGGCCTTAAAGAATAGGTTCAGCTTGTTACACGGAAAAATGAGAAAAGCCCCGTCCCCTAGGAGGTATTTGGGGAAGAGACGGGGCAGAATAGATCGCTTAGTGACCAGCGTATTCGTCGTTATTGGGATTGCACTGGTCGGCGTGGTTATCGAGATCGTCTTGGTTGGCGTCGTTGTTGGGGTTATTTTGATTGGCGTAATCGTCTAACTGTTCCTGGGTATAATCGTCAGGATTCATATTCCTTCTGCTCCTTTCATGCCCTCATTGTTGAGGAAACAACCCTACTTTCCTAGGTACGCTACGGGCCAAAAAAAACGACCCGACCCTCTATTCAAGGATCAGGTCGATAACGCTGGACCCGAGACATTCGGCGATTTCTTCCACCAGACGGTAATCGTAGACACCATTATGAATCCATTTCCTTACGGTTCTTTCATCATAACCAATGTCTTCGGCGAACTCCGCTTGAGCGAGGGGCCGTTTCTGAATGTAACGTTTGATCTTCTCGCCGTTAAACGACAAGCAGACGCGTGCCATAAGCATTTCCTCCTTCGCTGAGCTTTCGCAAAGCTCGGGAGCGAACCTATGGACAAATTTAGACTACACCAACAGGGCGAGAAAACAAGGCAGAATCCTTTAGAGATTCAATAGACGATACAAGGCCGAATAATCGACCCGAGGAGTATGGCCGCGATTGAGGTCACGATACATCTTGATGCTGCGCCGGGCTTTTTCCAAAGAAGAGAATCCCAAAATCTCATCGATGCGGTTCATCGAGGCGAGCGTTGCCCTGAATGCGGCGACTTCTTGATTTACCACAGAGGGCGTTACGGTGCTTTCTATGGATGCCATAGTTTTCCACGTTGCGATTATACGGAGCCTTATAAAAAAAGCCGATAGTAGACTTTATTTGTAATTGGGAAGCCCATTTTCAGGAAGTGGGAATGCATGGAACGTATCGCCGCTTCTAAATCATTAAGAACAAATAAAGGCCGTGATATAGTAAAAACAATGATAAACGAAATAGACCAGCGGATGGCAATTGAAACGGCTGAACCCGATGAAGCATCGGTTTCGGATTGGATAAAGGAATTAAAGAAACGAAAGATTGTGACTTTTGAAATCCCGGCCCCTTATCGGCATAGCACTAGGCTGGTCGTCGCAGAGCGCAACGCTGGTTTCCGCCGTATTTTGGAATGCGGGTTCGATGTGGGCTTGTAGGACCACGAAGGCCCGCCTGGCGTCATCGTTATCAGTGTACTTGTCCATGTCATCAAGGAAAAGAATGGAGGGAGCGTTCTGCCGGGCTTCCTCGACTTTGAGGGCAAGCTCCTTTAAGAACGTCTCGCCACCGCTAGTGTGGCTCACGGCAAACGACTTCCGACCGCTTTCGCTGATGAAGGCTTGAGCCAAAACGGTTTTGCCCACCCCGGGTCTTCCATAAAGAAGCATGCCTTCGGGCAGATGAGCTCCTAGAGCTTTAAACGGCGCGGGATTCTGGAGAGCGGAGAGCCTTTCAAAGAGGTATTCCTTGGTTTTGCGATAACCGATGATGGCATCAAAAGTGTTCATGATTTTGGTTTTCCTTTCACGATGGGCCAGCCCCGGAACTCTCTAATGGAGAAATGGAGTTTTGTGGAATAGCGCTAGCAGTATAGTCAACGGCAATGCCAAAAAGGAAAAGTGGCCTTCAAGAGAGGAATCTCACTCTTTAAGGCGAGATAAGATTTATTGTTTAGGGTGATTTAGGGTATAAATCGCATTCAAAAAGCGGCGTTTCATTTCATTCTCGTAGTAGCAGTCGGTTTCCTGAGCTTGATAGGACAGCCCCTCGAGGAAGTCTCCAAGAAGCAGAGTTTCTTTGTTCGTAAGATCGTAATCCTCTGGCCGATTGGCAATAACCTGAAAAGCATCTTTCAAATCTGAATAAAAGACGATCCAATACTTTCTCCCGAAAAGATAATGTGAGAGTTTTTCCTTATTGAGGAAGAAGCGCTGATAGTCTGGGACGAACAGAAGATAAAGGACATCTTCTTTTGAAAAGCCCTTCTGAGAGGCGAGGAGCTGGCCATAGGCGTAATATTTGCTGAGTTGGCTCACTTCATGGCCAGAATCTGATTTTTCCTCTGCCTCTAAGTCGTCAATTAACGAGTCAGAATCTTTGCTGGAGAAAATCTTGTCAAGTTGGTCCTGAAAGCTCTTGTCGCGGCCGTTCAAGTCCGAAAGGATCTTGTTTTCGATCAGAATGAGATGTTGCTGACCTTTGCAAAGAATATCGACGTTCTCCTTCTCACGGAAGATCGTGTAGGTGTCTCCTGCAAAATCAAGTATCTTAAGGGGAGCTAACACACGTTTCAGTACCTTTGGCTTCCGGAAATAATAGGCAAAGGTATTAGAGTATGTGAGCTCAAGATTTAAGATCCCTGATAGCGATAAATAATTTATCGGTGCGGGTTGAAGCGCGTTAGGAGAATCGACGGTCTCAAGGCTGGAGGGTTGATCCGGCCAGCAATCTGTTCTCTTCAGCAAAGAATTTAGGGCATCAAAACCATACTTGTCCTCGCGTTTTTTGGTATCAAAGAACATCCGCAAACTGGTCTTGGAGAGATCTTTTTGATCCAAAGAATCTTCTAACTCCCCACAGCGGCCTCCATCGTTGCCTACGATCGGAGGATTGGCAACTTTTGGCCCAACGATTTCGATATAAAAAGGAGCAACGACGCCACTATGCGAGCCGGCGGGCTTTGCCCCTTTCTTGGTCTGGGTGGGCGTCTTGAGATGCATGTAGACGCGATAACCCGCTTTGACTTGATAAACCGCTTGAGTGGAAAAAGTCGCAATGAGGTCCTTTTCGTTGCCGGAGGCATCCTGCGCCCCGTTGAGGGATTTGTTGCTGGTAAAGATCGAAAGCAAAGATGCCCCGCCATACTGAAGGCTTGCTAAGGCCGAGTCCTTGGTTTGATCTAAATGCCGGTCATTCGAGTTTTTCTTTTCGGCCCCGGGAAGTAAGGTTAACCCTTCGGCTTTGGCGAGGACTTCCCAAACGTTTTGATGATGAAAAGACACCATGAGCATCGCCGTGGATTCCCCCTCAGTAAAACGTCCTGAATCGAGATGACCCTTGGAGTTCAGCCACAGGTAACTGAGATTGTCCTAAGCATTATCGGGTTTGAGGAGATTGATGATCTCATGGCCGATATTTTGCGACTTATCGAGATAAGAACCGATGTACATCCGGTTCACGAGAATATGTTTGGCCTCAAAGTTTGCCATCGTTTTCTCTCACCAATTCTTAGGAACAATCATGAAGGCTTTTGTCTAGAAAAACAACCGCAAGTCTAGGGCTGATCCTATTTCAAATTGGTCGACGAGTAAAGAAAGAAGGATCTCTTGGGCTGAGACCGTTCGTAGGAATGGAGAGTTGAAGCTCGTGATGTTTGACGAGAAGAACCTTGCCTCGCTTTCTTGGCCTCTATCCCTAGGCCGATTGCGACGCTGAGACACCCCACCAAAAGAAGCGCGCTTCCCCCTAGGCTAAGCCTATCTCGCTCCATCACGAATCTTTAATCCTAAGTAAACCAGGTTGGCCGCAATGAGCCCCAACAAGTCCCATTTCAAAGTTTGGCCTAGGAACAACAAAAGAGGTTTTCAATTCGAAAAGCCACTATTGCCCCGTATAAACAGGACTTGAATGGGGATTGTTTCCCCCGAAATGAAGAAAATCCGCTAAAGGATCAAAAAATGGTCTTTCCAATAGAATGAAGAAAGGTATGATAAGAGAGCCTATTTCCGTAAAGGCAACTTTGCGGTGAGATTAAAGCGAGAACGGATAGGGCCGCTCTCGCTTTTTTATGCGCTCGTTGCAAACCCTCATCTAAAGAAAGGTCGGGCCAAGCAACCTTGGGCCAGAGATATCTATCCCCCTAATGACCCGATATGAAGAATCCGTCATTTCTTTGTGGGGATTCAAAGACTCGATCGAGAAGTGTTGTCCCTTTTATTGGTAGAGATCATTCCCACTATAAAGGAGGTCTCCATCCCTTTTGCCAATAAAGCCATGAAAGGCAAACGCACCATAGTGCGAGAGCTTTAAGTTGGGTAAAGCCTGAAACGATGCTTCTTCGGGGTCAAGCGTCGAAACGGCGATTGGCTTCTGGGCATAATAGACGCCAAATAAACTGAAGCCTTCTTTGTCTTTTAAGGCGAGGGAGTAGAGTTGACTCGTTTTGCTCTTAGGATCTTCATAAAGATAAGGTCCGACATCCAATGCGCCTAGGGCTTTCAAGTTTCGTTTCAGATAATCGAGGCAGATTCTCGTAAAGCCACGAGTGAGGTAATCGTTCAAGCCCGGTTGGATCTTTTCTTTATAGAAGGCCTTCTCGCCCCCTTTGGCGATGGCGTTGGCGTTACCGTAGACGAAGGCGTAATAAAACCTTAAGAGGTTGTCATTTAACGTGTAGAAGGCCTTTTCGGAGCCTTTTGAGGCATTGACGGGGCAGAGCTTGCTAACCAGTCCCATCGTTAATAGAGGTTTGAGCATCCGAGCCAGACTCCCGTTATTTGGAAGCCATAAGGCGTCTTCAAGTTCGGAGTACTTTTTATCCCCTAAAGAAAGCAGGCGAAGAATCCGGTCGGCGTTGCTGTGATTAGGGAGTTCGGAGAGGGCCAAGCGTTCGGCATAGAAACGGAGAGCCCCGTCCGCGGACAAGAACAACTTCTCGATATTGATCTCTAACGAAGCAAAGGGGTTGAGGGCGAGGTTAACAAAAGGAAGGCCGCCAAAGACGCTATAGAAGGGAATCCGCTCATTGAAGGAGAATTCGGGGCGGAAGGGCAAGACCCCCAAATAATCGAATTCCTTTAACTCGTATACAAGCTCGAACAGCTTATTCCAAGAGGAGCCCTTAGCGAAGTAAGGGACTGAGAGGGTGAGGCTGGAGGAGAGGATGAGCAAAGAGACGTTGGTCGGAAGGTTGGTTAAAAGGGTAGAAAATAGGCCCATTAATTTGCCGGGTTTGCTCTCGGCATTTTGCAAGCCTTCAAACCC
>Ga0183101_1000164_pt3 | contig 17244 bp, 18 predicted proteins | sample Biomet3_FD_127790 | JGI IMG/M metagenome (GOLD analysis project Ga0183101, IMG submission 127790) | Microbial communities from bioreactor (seeded with sewage sludge) at LBNL, California, USA - Biofuel metagenome 3 | ecosystem: Engineered > Bioreactor > Anaerobic > Unclassified ... | reverse complement strand
CGTATATTGACCCGCGCCCGGGCCGCGCCGAACATTGTGTCGCGCGTGCCGCCGCGGGGCGGGACGTCTTTGGCGTCAACAGGGCTGATTTTCGCAACATAGAGCAGGGCCCAGCATGCAGCATTACGATTTGCCATCCTCGACAGCCGCGTCCAGCCCTTCCGCAAGGGCGGGCATGCCCCGGCTGTGCATCTCCGCGCTTTCGGGCGGCGGAGGTAAAACCCTGCTGTCCCTGGGCCTGACCCAGGCGCTGACCGCGCGGGGGCATGTGGTCAAGCCCTTTAAAAAAGGGCCGGATTACATCGACGCCGCATGGCTGACCATGGCGGCGGGCAGGGCCGCCACCAATCTTGACCCGTACATGCTTGAGCCAGGGCAGCTCAGGGCGCTGTTTGCGCACGCCATGCGCAAAACACGGGCGCAAACAGGCGCAGACGAGGTGCTTGGTGTCATCGAGGGCAATCGGGGGCTGTTTGACGGCATGGACGTGAGCGGGTCGTGCTCCACAGCCGAACTTGCGCGTACCCTTGCGTGCCCGGTTGTCTTCAGCCTCAACTGCACCAAAATGACCCGGACGGCGGCGGCGTTGGTACGGGGCATGACGACCTTTGAGCCGGGTCTGCAGTTTGCGGGCGTGGTGCTCAATCAGGTGGGAACTGCGCGGCAGGCAGACCTGCTGCGCAAGGTTATCGAAGAATACACCGACGTGCCCGTGCTGGGCGTGTTGCCGCGTCTGGAAAAGAATCCGCTGCCTGAGCGCCACATGGGCATTGCCTCGTGCGGCGACGCGCTTTCGCCGCAGGCCCGCGCCGTGCTTGAAACGCTGGGCTCATTTGTGGCCGGGCACATTGATCTTGCACGCGTTATGGACGCAGCGCGTGCCTGCGCTGACCTTGAGGCGGCTGACGGCGTAGATCTGCTCGAACCGGCGCCGGTTACGGTTGGGGGCGGCACTGCCGGAGCATCCGAACCCGCGTCTCAAAGCCGCGCAGCCGGGACGCTGGAGCCTGCATCGCTGCAAGGGTTTTGCGTCTGGGGGGGCGAGACCTGCGCAGAGGCTGCCAGCCGGGTTTGCGCCGTCGGGCGTCCGCGCATCGCCTATGTGCGGGACAGCGCCCTGTGGTTTTATTATGAAGAAAATCTTGAAGCCCTTGAGCGTGCAGGAGCCGAGCTTGTGCGGCTCGAAATAGCGGGGCGGGGTGCAGCACAGTGGCCGGAGCTGCGTGGTGCCTCGCCGCAGGGCGGCTGCGGCGAAATCGACGGGTTGTACCTCGGCGGGGGGTTTCCCGAGGATTGCGCGGAGCAATTGAGCGCGTCGCCGCATATGCGCACGCTGGTGGCCTGGGCCGAAGCCGGGTTGCCCATTTATGCGGAATGCGGCGGCTTTATGCTGCTGTCGCAAGGCATAGAGCGCGAGGGCAGGCTGTGGCCCATGAGCGGCATTTTTCCCGTGGTGGCCCAGTTTTGCGGCAAGCCTCAGGGGCTCGGTTACGTGCGGGGAACCGTAACGGCTGAAAATCCTTTTTTCCCGCTGGGCATGGAAATTCTCGGGCACGAGTTCCATTATTCCCGCTGCCGCTGGCAGGGCGCACCGCCCCCGCACGGTTTGCTGCTGCACAAGGGGCAAGGGATGGGCGGTTGTCAGGGGGAGGTCTCCATGCGAGGGCAAAACCTCGACGGGCTTTTGCACCGCAACGTGTGGGCTTCGTACACGCACATTTTTGCCCTGGCCGTTCCGTGTTGGGCCAGCAATTTTGTGGCGGCGGCCAGGCGTTTCGCCAAAGAGGCTGACTGCCAGAGGAAATTGTGATGGTGGAAACTACGCGCGTTTCGGTGATTATTCCTGTCTGGAACCTCTGGGACATGACAGAAACCTGCCTGCGTTCGCTTGCGCAGCATTCCGCCGGTGAACATCTGGAAGTGGTGGTGGTGGACAACCATTCCACCGACGCCACCGCCACAGAACTTGAGCCCCTGGGCAAGGCCCTGTTTGGCGAGTTGTTTGCGGCCGTGCGCATGCCCGAAAATGTGGGCTTTGCCAAAGGCTGCAATGCCGGCGCGCGGGTCGCCAGCGGCGACCTGCTGTTTTTTTTGAACAACGACACCACTCTCACCCCCGGCTGGCTGCCGCCCCTGCGCGAGGCCATGGCCGACGCCAGGGTGGGCGCTGCGGGGCCGCTGCTGCTGTACCCTGACGGAACAGTGCAGCACTGCGGCATCTACATCTCCCCGTTCAATACTGTTGGGCATCTCTACGAGCACCTGCCCGGCACTTTTGCGGCCGCCCGCAAAAACCACCCTCTGCAGGCCATAACCGGGGCGGCCATTATGCTGCGCAAAGGGGAGTTTGCCGATTGCGGCGGATTCCACGAGGAGTACCGCAACGGATTTGAAGACATCGACCTGTGCTTTGCCCTGCGCGCCCGAGGGCTGAAACTGCGCGTTGAGAGCCGCAGCGTCGTGTATCATCATACAAGCAGCACACCAGGGCGCTTTGCGCACGATGTGCAAAACAGCGCAGTGCTCTTGCAGCGCATCGGCAAGGCCATACGGCCGGACGAGCACATCCTGGCGGGCCTTGACGGCTATCGCCTGTGCATTGGCCCTTCGCTGGCAACATGGCTGGAGCTGCCGGAGGAGCGCCAGCAACGTTTTAATGAGGAATTTGGCGGAAGTGCCTTTGACAGCGCGGCCTGCCAGGCCCTGTTGCACAGGGAACCGCTGTGGCTCGACGGCTGGCTGCTGCTGGTCGCGCACCTTGCCTCAGAGGGGAATATTGCGGCGGCCATCAGCACGTTGAACCATTGCCTGCGTATCATGCCCGCCCCCAAGGTTTACGGGCAGATACTGCACCTTGCCCGGGATGCTCATCTTGCGGAGGAAATGCTGGCTGATCTGGAGGCCGAGCGTGTGGGGCGCGATTTGTCAGTGGCGAAAATTCGGGTGCAGCAGGCACGCCGCGCTGCTTACGCCCGCAACGATTCCGCTCTGGCGCAGTTGCTAGGCGACTGGCTTGTGCGGTACGCGTCCTGATCTGGTCGGTTGCGGCTGGCGTGCAGAGTGCGGAAAGCAGGAGGCGGAAAACAGGGTGTGACGGTCGTCAACGCCTCAGCGCATCGAAGGGGCGGCTTGACAAATTTTACCGCGGCGGATTGACGGACAAAATAAAAAAACGCGGCAAGGCCTCAGCCCGGTCGCGCTTTTACATGTTATGTCAGACCGTTCAGAAGCGGGCTGCGATCAGATCTTCAAGGCTGCGCTTGGGCACATGGTGGACGCCCTCGGCATCACGCCAGTAGGTGGTTGCGCCATTTTCAGGCATGGGGGCAACCACGCGTTTTTCTTTGGCGACGCCAAGGCCAAGCACCAGAGCTACCTTCATGTCCTGTGGCACGCCAAGCAGGGCGGGGACGGCCTGGTGGTCGAACGACTGAATCATGCAGCAGCCCCAGCCACGGCTGGTAGCGGCAAGCTGTATGGTCTGGGCGGCAATGCCCACGTCATAGCAGTTCAGCTCCTTGCCGGTCTGGGGCATGAGGATGGCAATAAAGGCGGTGGGACGTTCGCCGGGGTGCGGGCCGCCCCAGTCTTTCAAAGCGCCAGCCCAACGGGTGAGCGCAAAAAGCTTTTGGCATGTTTCACCGTTACCCACGAGCGTAAAACGTAGTTCTTGTCCGTTTTTGCCGCTGGGGGCAAGGCGGGCGCAGTCCACAAGCCATTCCAGATCGCCCATGGCGAGGGGCTGATCTTCAAAAAAACGGCGGCATGTGCGGGCTGCTTTAGCTAGAGCTTTGAAATCCATAGCCAGCTCCTTGGTTTCTCCGGGCTGAACCCGGCTGTTTGCGTCAGGCAGCGCCACTTTACACTGTAAGCAGCAGAAAGCACAACTGGCTCCACTGGATGCACGCGCCGAGAAAGTCGCCGGAAACACCGCCCTGCAGCCGGGCTTTGTCTATAAGGCTGTGCACCAGCGCAAACTGCCCAAGGGCAAGCAGCGGCAGCCGCCAGAAGGGGCAGCCGCCAAACAGAACCAGAACAGCCATGGCTGCCGTAAGCAGAACCTGCCAGCGCGCCAGTTGCGGCGTGCAGCCGGCGCAGGCCAGACCGCCCAGCGAGCGCTGCTGATATGGGGTCGTGTTTGCAGCAAGCCAGATGCATGCCGCGCGGCCCCAAGCAGGAGCAAGCACAAGGGCAATCCACTGCCCCTGGACCAGGTGCCCCACAAGGCTCAGCCACAGGCCGCTGAAGGCCACAAGCATATGCAGTGCGCCAAACGCGCCAAGCCTGCTGTCGCGCAGGATGGTCCAAAAACGTTCACCCTCTGCGCCGCTCCCAACCGCATCGCCCAGATCAGACAGCCCGTCCCAGTGCAGGCCTCTGGTGGACCATATCTCGCAGACCATCCAGGCCCAAGCGGCCAGCGCGGCGGCGACGATGTTGCCCGCAACTCCGTATGTCGGCTTGTCAAAGGCCCACAGCGCGGCAAAGGCCGCTAAGGTGCACAATGCACCAATTACAAGCCCGACCGGGGCAAAAAACGGCATGGCCGCACTGAGGGAGGCTGCGGTGCAAGATGGGCGCGGCGGCGCCAGACGGGTCAAAAAAGCCAGGGCGTCATGAAAACGTCCTGGCCATGCTGCTAAGGTGGTAATGGCCACAGCGTCAGCGGGTTTGGGGATGGTTGAAGGCCAGCGCGTACAGGTGGTGGAAAAAGTCCACGTATTCAACATTGATTCTTTCAGGCACCTTGATGCGTGAGGGAGCAAAGTTAAGGATGGAGGTAATGCCCGCATCCATCAGGTGCTGCGCTGCCCTCTGCGCCCTTTCGGGCGGTGTGGTGATGATGCCGATTTCAATGTTGAGGTCGGTCACCATGTCCTTGAGGTCGCGTGTGCAGTGCACCTCGAGCCCGTGGACAATCTCGCCGATCTTGAAGGGGTCGCAGTCAAAAATACCCACAATGTTGAATCCGCGAGAGCGAAATTCGCCATGGTTTAGAATGGCCTTGCCCAGGTTGCCGACGCCGATAAGCGCCATGCGCCATTCGCGGTCGACGCCAAGTGACGAGGTGATCGCGGCAATAAGCGATTTGACATGATAACCTACGCCACGGATGCCAAATTCACCGAAATACGCCAGATCCTTGCGAACCTGAGAGCCGTTGACGCCGCATGCGTCCGCAAGGGGGTTCGAGGAGATTACCTCAACATTGTCGCGCGAAAAATTTTCAAGCACCTGCACATAGGTCGCAAGGCGCTGGATGGTCGCTCTGGGGATATGTTTGCTTTTCGGTGGGTTAACCATGGTGTACCTTCTGGATGCGCAGCGGGTCGTATTGTTACAAGCTTTGTGAAATTGATTTTATAGCAGAAATATTGCTCGGCGCAAGCTTTGTGAATCTGGTGCTCTTTGGCCAGATAACTAGCCAAAATCGTAGGAACTAGTGTTGTTCTGCCGGGTTTTGCGTGATAGACAAAACCCTTGATTTTGCCTGCCCCAAACAAATTTATGCCTACATCTATTGATAAAATTTATTTCACGACTTTTCAAGTTTTGCGCATCTGCGTTGGGTTTGTGCGTGGTCTGTTGTTTCAGTAGGTTATGCAAATGAACTGCTGTAGGAGATTATTGCTACCACAAAAGTTAACAAAGGTTAAGCGTATAGATTACTTGTCTTAGCTGGTTGGCGAATGAGTAAATTTTTTGGCGTGCATGGTCGCGCAGTATTTTGCATGGCGCGGGTTGCTGCCCTACCTGCGGGCAGGTCCGATGCCCTGGCAAGTGCATGCCTCGGTACCGTGAGGGGAGGCGTACTCCTGCAGGCTGCACGTGTTGGTTGTGCATCTTGCGCCGCGCCTGGGCCGCGCCGTAGCTATTTCGTGAGGCAGGCAGGTTTAGGAGAAACCCTGGCTTGTGTGTATGGCAGTGTGGGGCAAGGTTGCTGCGGCGTAAACCCTTGGGGGGCCATGAACAGCCCGCAGTTGCGCCTGCGGAATAAAACAAAAAGGGCGACCCTGGGGCCGCCCTTTTTGTAAATCAGACGATTCGAACTTACGCGTAGGGGTTGGCGTACAGCAGGATGAAGCTGATAACCAGGGCGTAAATGGCCAGCGATTCGATGAAGGCGAAGGCCAGAATCATGGTACCGGTGATCTTGCCGCTCACGTCAGGATTGCGGGCAACGCCTTCGCAGGCGCCCTTCAGACCAAGACCCATGCCGATGCCGCAACCGAAAGCGGCAATGCCGATGCCAAGGGCGGCGGCCAGGCAGGTGTAGCCCAGAGCCGAGGCGTCGAGCTGGTTGGCAGCAAAAGCCATGGTGGCCATGCCGAGAAGGGCCACGGTGTTCAGGGCGATCATCAGAAACTTACGCATGAGACACTCCTTGCACTGTTGTATTGTTGGGTCGTTATCGACCATTCCCCACTATGTGTCGTGTGTAACGTCCCGCATTCGCCGCTAGTCGGCCGGCTGCAGGCAGCCCAGGCCTAGCGGCCTAATGCTCGGGTGCTTCAAGCGCGCCCTTGATGTAAAACATGGTCAGCATGAAGAACACGAAGGCCTGCATGGTCTTGCCCAAGAGGAACAGGGCGTAGATGGGCAGGGTTCCGAGTATGGGAGCCATCACGAAGAACAGCACCATAACGATTTCTTCACCACGGATGTTGCCGAAAAGACGGAGCGAGAGAGAAACCGGGCGCGACAGGTGCGAAACCACTTCAAGCGGAAGCATAAGTGGGATAAGCACCTTGGAAGGGCCGGTAAAGTGATGGATGTAGTGCGCCTTCCAGCGGATCAGACCTATGGCGTTGTAGAACACCAGCACGAACAGAGCCATGCACACGGTGGTGTTAAGGTTGGCCGTAGGGGCGTCAAGGCCGGGTACCAGACCCATGAGGTTCATGCCAAAAATGTAGATGAACATGCCAGTCAGCAGGCCGACGAACTTACGCCCGTTTTCGCCCATGGTGGCTAGGATGAAGTTCTCGATGGTATCCACCAAGGCTTCAAAAAAGTTTTGCAGGCCTCCGGGAACCATAGTCAGCCGACGGCGCATAATCAACGCGACGGTGAACAAAATGGCCATACAGACCCAGGAGTAGAACACATGCTTGAATTCCACCATCTGTCCACCGATGGTGATCTCGTCCATGCCCATAAATGTGGAGAGCAATACCGGATGCGGCAAACCACCTGCCATGAGCCATGCCTCCTGGTGAATACGCGCCAAAGCGCTGCGTTAATGTTAGACCCCTGCGGGCCATCCCCCAAAATTTGCGGCCGTGGGCTCACGCCCTGCCGGTGTACGACCGGGTTGTTCCAGTCGGTTTTGCTTTAGTCCGCAGGGCGTCGCGGGCTGCGCGCTGCCAGTGCGTAACTTGCCAGAGCGCATGCTCCGGCGGCGGCCATGCCGCCCACTATGGCAAAAACAGGAGCTCTGTAGGTGATCAGCGATACATAAAGAACTGCGCCAACCAAAACAAGCCTGCCTATCCAGCGCACCAGTACGATACGCAAAAAGGCCGTACTGTAATCGCCCAGGCCCTTGCGCAAAAAAAAGCGCGCCAGCCCCCAAAACGTCCAGGCCATTATGGTCAGGCCCACTCCAAACCAAAAAATCCAGGTCGTGGCCGTAAAGGCCAACCCGCCGACCAGCAAAGTGAATGCGGCGAGCAAAATTTCGTTGCGCAGCAGCACGCGGATAGCCGGGTGGTCTATGCCGCGCCGCCAAAGCCAGGCGTCAAGGCTGTGTATCATCAGTTTCAGTCTGCGCACGGCTGCTTGTCTTGCCTTGCCCTGCTGGGGGCGTTGCGTTTTGCTGTTCCGGCACAAGGCCTTTTCGGCGGGCGTCCTGCACTGCTATTTTGCGCAGCAGGGCCTGGGTATCGCGGTAGACGTTCAAAAAACCTGCCGCAATGCCGATGAACAGAAAAACCAGCTTGCCCCAAGGTGTGGTTCCAAACCAGTGGTCGATGCCGTAACCAATGGCAAACCCGACTGCGGGGCCGCTAACCAGATGCAATCCGATGACCCCAGTGTTGGCCATGGCTTCCATGCCGGTTTGCTGCTGTTTAAGAAAATCCTTGAACGACATGAGGCCTCCGCGCGCATGGCTCTCGGAACCTGTAGCGTCATGGTCCCCTTAACGCTGTTCAAATTATCACAGCCGACCTGACGCGTCAATGACTTTGGGCGGAAACTTGTGATTACGCTGCATTCCTTGCAGCCCAGAGAGCCAGAAAAGCGGCTGTTGATACCAAAAAAGGGGATCAAAAAAATATGAAAAGCCGCACCACCGACAGGCGGTTTTATGTTTTGAGCCAGAGACTCAGCGTCTCAAGATGCGGCGTGTGCGGAAAAAGATCCACCACTGCGAGCCGCTCCAGCCTGTAACGGCAGCGCAACTGGGCCGCGTCGCGCGCCAGGGTTGAAGGGTTGCACGATATATAGAGGATACGCTCTGGCGCTATGTGCAGCAGTGCGTCAAGAGCGCGCGGCGAAAGTCCCGCCCGAGGGGGATCAACCAGTGCGTCTGTGACGCTTGGCAGCGTCGTGCCTGCGTGGGTGTTGGGTTTTGCTGCATCTGCCGCCGCGTCAGCTGCCTCGTTATCCCCCTGTGTGGTTTGACTGTGCGTTGCAGCCCAAATGTTTTGTGCGCCGCACGCTGCAAGACGTTCCAGCCGCAGGGCGGCGTCGCCTGCCTTGTATTGGCAGTGGTGCTGACCGTTGTTTGCCGCATTGATCGTTGCCAGCTTTACGGCCCTGGCGTCCTGCTCCAGCCCAAGCAGGGCTGCGTAATCCGCCGCCAGCAACAGGCCCGGAGCGCCAACGCCGCAGTAGAGATCAAGCAGGCCGCGGCTCTCTGGGGCGGCCTCGGCCTGGGGCGTCAGCATGCTCTGGGCGGTGCGGGCCAGCACCTGCGCCGCGGCGGTGTTGACCTGAAAAAACGAGGCCGCATCCAGGGCAAAATAAGCACCATTGAGAGGCTGAAACAGCCGGGCCGCTGCGGGATTGTCCATTCCCGTTGCATCCAGAGTCTGCACGCGCTTTTCGCCAAAGGCAAAGGCGTCTGCCGTGCTGCGTTCCTCATGGATAAAAGCGTATAGTTGTGGAAAAGCCGCCAGTACTTCGCGCCCAAGGGCGCGCACAGCGGCCCGTTGCTGTGCATCGCCGGGGCTTGTGATGCACAGTGCCCACCAGCGCGGCGTACGCAGGTCTGCGGCCAGCCCCCGGCGCAAAACAAAAAAACGCCAGAAGCCAGGATCGGCCGTGTCTTGCTGCACTGTATAATAATGACTGGGTACTCGGCGGGCCGGTTCATGGCGGTTGCCGCGAGCCGTTTGTTTGCACTGGTTGGCCTTGCGGCGGGAAGCTGGCATTGTGACCGAACGGGAGTCGGGCTGGGCGCCGGGCCGCGCATCTGGCGGAACATAGGCGGCAAGGCCGCTCTTGGCTGCCAGATTGCCAACCATGTCGACCATGCGCAGGGCTTCTGCGGGCATGAGAGCGCACTTTGGCACGGCCACCACATCGCGCCCGTTGCGCCTGCGCAGGCCGAGCATGAGCCCGCATTCGCGCGATGCGTCTGGGCCAAAGGCAAATTCCATCTTGTTGCGAAAGCGGATGGCGGCAGGAGAAGGCGCAACCGGCCCGAGCAGGGTTTCAAGTGTGGAGCGGTTCAGCCCGCCTATGCGGCTGAGCGCGTCCAGCGCTATGGTGCGCTTCCAGAAAAGTTGCTGTTCATAGGGCATGGTTTGCAGCGGGCAACAGCCGCAGTCGGCATGGTGCGGGCAGATGGGCTGGGCCGCGTCCGGGGCCTCGCGCAGCAGCTGCAGCGCCTCGGCCTCTATAAAGGAAGACTTGCGGCGCGTGATGCGCGCCAGCACCTTTTGCCCCGGCAGGGCGTTGGTCACAAAGACCACCGCGCCGCGTCCCTGGCCGTCGGCAGACGCAAGGCGAGCGATGCCGCGCCCGTCGTGCGACAGGGCGGTGATGTCAACAGTGATAGCGTCGGTAGGGGCATTCATGGTGCTCCACAGATAGCAGCAGGCAGGCGGGGGCGCAAGGGCGCAGGCCTGGTGGACAAAAGGGATTGCACCCCGACGGCAAGTTATGTATTATCATCGTTCGCGCAAGTCGCGGACTGTTCGGCGGGTTTTGCAAAAAAAATGGCAAAACGCGCTTGACATTTGTCGGCCTGTGGGGCAAATATGCCTTTCTCTTTTTGGAGGTTGATATGTACGCGATTATCGAGACCGGCGGAAAACAGTACCGCGTCGAAGAAGGTTCCAAAGTAGTTGTGGAAAAGCTTGCGGTACAGACCGGAAGCGAAATTTCCCTGGACAAGGTGCTGATGGTCGGCGGCGCAGAATGCAAAGTCGGCGCTCCCTATCTTGCCGGGGCCGCCGTCACGGCGGAAGTGGTGGATCACGGGCGTGGACCCAAGATCAAGGTGTTCAAGCGCTGGCGTCGTAACGACTCGCGCAAGATGCGCGGTCATCGCCAGGATTACACCACCATTCGCGTTAAGAGCATCAACGCCTAGAACCCGGTTCTGTCGAGGTTCGGGCAAGCTGCGGGCAAGGCTTGCCATAGCGGCTCCGCATTCGTGCAGGGGCGAGTTGAGCGATATTTATATTATGCCCCGCCGGTCCATAGGGTCGGCGCCCCAGGGAGGCTACCATGGCACATAAGAAAGCAGGCGGCTCTTCGCGCAATGGCCGCGACAGTGAAGGCCAACGCCGCGGCGTAAAGCGTTTTGGCGGTCAGAAGGTTCTGGCTGGCAATATTCTGGTGCGTCAGCTCGGCACCACCGTTTACCCTGGTGTAAACGTTGGCATGGGCAGGGATTTTACCCTGTTCGCCAAAGTGGCCGGCGTCGTGCGCTTTGAAAAGTATATCCGCAAGCGCCGCGTTCACACGCGCGTGCATGTGGAAGCGGCCGCCGACTAAGCGCGGCCGCGTGGAATTTGCCGATGAGGGAAGGGGCCGCGAGGCTTCTTCCCTCTCGGTGTTTGTGCTGGGGTATGCGTGGCCAGAATGCGCCACTGCCAAATATGCGGCCAAACCGGCGCGGGCACAAGCCCACGCTGGCCTTTGCCGCACAGCTGCTTATGTAAGCGGCTTTTTGGAACGGCAGCCCCATAAAAAAACGGTGAATGCCGCACTGCGGCGCACCGCGCGGACTGACCGCAAGGATACCCCATGCGATTTGTAGATGAAGCTCGAATTCAGGTGCGCGCCGGTAAGGGCGGGCACGGTTGCCTTTCGTTCCGGCGCGAAAAGTTCGTGCCGCGCGGCGGGCCAGACGGCGGCAACGGCGGCGACGGCGGCTCTGTACTGTTAAAGGCCGACGGTCGTCTGCTGTCGTTGTACGACTTTCGCCTCAAGCGTCTGTACGAGGCCCGCAATGGCCGCCCCGGCGAGGGCAGCCAATGTGACGGCAAGAAGGGCGAAGATATGGTGCTGCACCTGCCGGTGGGCACGCTGGTGTTTGCCGAAGGCCCCAACGGCGAGGAACTGCTGGCCGACCTCAGCGACCCCGATACCGAGGTGCTGGTGGCCCGTGGCGGGCGCGGCGGCAAGGGCAACGAGCACTTCAAGTCTGCGACCATGCGCGCCCCGCGCTTTTGCCAGCCCGGCGAACCCGGCGAGGAAAAGAGTCTGCGCCTCGAGCTGAAAATTTTGGCGGACGCCGGTCTGCTGGGTCTGCCCAATGCGGGCAAATCAACGTTTATTTCGCAGGTGTCGGCGGCGCGCCCCAAAATTGCGGCCTATCCCTTCACCACGCTCACGCCCAACCTCGGCGTCATGATTGACGAGGTGGACCCCGACAGACGCATGGTCATTGCCGACATCCCCGGTCTCATCGAAGGCGCGCACGAAGGGCAGGGCCTTGGCCTGCGCTTTCTCAAGCACGTTGAGCGCACGCGGTTTCTGGTGCACATCCTCAGTGTCGAGGATGTGGGCGATGAAGACCCGTGGGCGGGCTTTGACCTTATCAACGAAGAGCTGCGCCGTTTTGACGCAGAACTTGGCGAACGTCACCAGATCGAGGTGGTCAACAAGATCGACCTGATCACGCCCGAGCGGCTGGCGGACCTCAAGGGCCGCGCCAGGGCAGACGGCCGCGACATCTTCTTTATTTCCGCGCGCGACGGTATTGACCTCGAACCGCTGGTGGAAGAACTGTGGCGCATGCGCGATCAAACCGACAGCCACGCGCCCATCCTGCACTTTGCGGAAATAGACGGGGACGAAGATGAGGAGTTCCCCGAAATTGAAGTGATCTATACCCGCGAATAGCGGTCTGTGGAGCATCTATGGCAGCCCCCAAGGAAGACTGGCGGCAGGAACGCGCGCGCGTGCTCACGCAGGCGCGGGTTGTGGTCGTTAAGGTCGGCAGCGCTGTATTGACCGACGCCAACGGACTGTGCGCCCCCGTGCTGGATAATCTGGCCGGGCAGTTGGCCCGGCTGCGCAACCTGTTGCCGGGCGGCGATGCCGTCGATGCGCACCCCCGCAGGCTGGTGCTGGTTTCTTCCGGGGCTGTGGCTGCGGGCAGAGCCGCGCTGACATCGCGCGGGCATGTGGTTGAAACAGCAGGTCTGGCTGCGCGTCAGGCTGCGGCCGCCGTGGGCCAGGGCCAGCTTATGCAGGCCTGGGACAAGGTTTTTTTGGCCCACCGCATGCCCACCGCCCAGGTGCTGCTGACCCGCGACGATCTGCGCGCGCGCCAGCGCTTTCTCAATGCCCGCAACACCTTTGCCGAGCTGCTGGAATGGGGCGTGCTGCCTATTGTCAATGAAAACGACACGGTATCCATCAGCGAGCTGAAGTTCGGCGACAATGACTGCCTGGCGAGCCTGCTGGTCAACCTGACCGGGGCCGAGCTGTTCATCAATCTTACCTCTGCCTCGGGCGTTCTGGCCGCCGATCCGCAAAAAAACCCCGACGCTCCCATTCTGGATCATATCGAGGATGTGGCGGCGCTTGATCTGGGCCTGCTTTGCGGCGGCAAAACCTCTGTGGGCACTGGCGGTATGTATTCCAAGCTTCTGGCTGCCCGTCGTGCCGCGCAGATTGGCGTGCCAACGCTGATTTTGCCAGGGCGCGAGCCAGAAATCATCACGCGGGCCTTTGCTGCCAGCGGCGTCTGCCCTACGCCGGAAGGGCACGAGCCTTTTACCGGCGGCACATGGGTGTGCCCGGCCATGCATGCCATCCCACGGCGCAAGTTCTGGCTGGCCTATCAGTCCGACCCGGCAGGCGGGGTGCATGTGGACGCCGGCGCGGCCAAAGCCCTGCTGCACAAGGGCGGCAGTCTGTTGCCCGGCGGGGTGTTTCGCGTCGAGGGCAGCTTTCAGCAGGGTGCGCTTATCCGCGTGTTGCACGAGGGCCAAAGCCTGGGCGTGGGGCTTTCCAACTACAGCGCCGCCGACCTGAAAAAAATCATGGGCCTGAAACGGCACGAAGTGGCCGCGATACTGGGCGACGCGCACTATCCTGAGGTTATCCACAGGGACAACCTGCTGCTGGATGCGGCGGTGTAAGACGTCAGCTGCTCCTGCCTTGCCCTGCCCCCGCAGGCAGATAAAAAATATTGCATATTCAGACGGCCAGCTTTTTCCGCAATTTCAACGGAGAAAGCTGGCCGCCGTTATTAGTTGTACTGGGTAGTAAAAGCATGTCGACGTGCTGAACCCCCCGTTGTAGCACAGCCTGGCCTGACTGTTGGCAGCATGGCGCAAGCTGGGGGTTTGGCCGGGGAACGCGTGGAATTCACAGCGTAGCGGTGTGAGCGCCTGCCGTTGCCGCCTGCCGGAGCAGACGCTGAGGGCAAAAACACCCGCATCGGGCTGCAATGTTCAGCCCCGGCAGCAGCCATGCCGTTGCCCGCCCCGGGCGGCATGCCTTGGCGTGCGCTTACTTGAGCGCTGCTGCGCCAGCCTTTGAAACGGCGGTGTCTTCAGCAACGCTGCCGCCGCTCACGCCTACGGCCCCGACAATGACTCCGTTGCGGACCAGCAGCTCGCCGCCGCCAAAGATGACGAGGCCTCGGTTGGTGACTTCAATGCCAAAAAGTTCCTTGCCCGGCTGGGCGGCAGCGCCGAGCTGGGCAGTGGACATGTTGAAATAACGGGCTGTTATGGCCTTTTTTTGCGCAATGTCTATGCTGCCAAGGAAAGCCCCGTCCTCGCGGGCAAAGGCTTTGAGGTTGCCCCCGGCATCCACTACGGCGATGTTCATGGGAATGCCCTGCTTGACGGAAAAGGCCAGAGCCGCGTTAACCACAGTCTGCGCTTCGGCCAGGGTAAGATCGCCGGGAAGCTGTTTGATGGGCGGGGAGGCGTAAACGTTGCAGGCAACCAGTAGTAAAACAAGAAAAAACGGCAGGATACGGCGCACGGTGCTACTCCTTAGTTGATGTTAAGGGGATGGGGCGTAAACCGTGTTTGGGCAAACCCGCCTGGGGCGGGCCAGCTGTTGTTTTACGGTATTCTTTTGTGCAAAAAAGCACAAGTGGTCTCGGAGCGCTTGTCTGATGCCGCACCGCGCAGGGGGGTATGCCTGCCGAACGGCTGTCCGCAGAGAGCATAACAAGCACCCCCCAGGCCGTATGCCTTAACAACAGCGCAGGGGCGCTGCGCGTGGCTGGCTGTGAGGCTGCCGCTCTGTGAGGTTGCCGCACCAGGGGCTGGTTGGGGAGGTAAGATGCCGACAACTCGCGTCAGGCCCTGGCCGCACTGTTTGCGACCGGGCCTGCAGACTGGCGGCAGGTTTTAAGCAAAGATTATCAAGGCCCACTGGCCCTGCAGGCTAGCCGCGCGAGCGCGACTTTTTGAAGCGGATAAAAACTTCGCGCAGCTCCTGGCGCGAAAAGCCCATAACCGCAGGCATGCTCAGGCACAGCAGGCCCACAGCGGTCGTGTAGATGACGCCTGACGTCAGAAAGCGCGGCAGGGAGTCGAGATCGCCAATACCCATAAGCAGCGTCGCCTGACGGCAGCCAAAAGCCAGCAGCAACAGCACGGCGAGGCTCCACACCTGGTGGGCCACGTTGCGCCAGAACTTGAGGGGGATAAAGCGCGAAGCCAGCCAAAGGTAGACATTGACGGTGATGATCTGCACGCACACGGTTTTGAGCGCAAGGCCCACCGCACCCAGGCCCAGGCCAAGATATTCCGGCGGTGCAAGCAGAAACCAGGCGGTACTGAACCCGTAGATGCATTCCAGCGCCGCCATGTTGCGCAAAACCTTGGTGCGCCCGGTTGCGTGAAAGACCGATCCCGCCAGCTGCCCGTAGGCCTGGTGCAGGGGGTAGAGCGCCATGATCTGCACGGGCAGGGTGGCTGCGGCAAACTGCGCGCCGCCAAAAAAATTCACCAGGGCGGAGCCCTCCGCCAGCGTAAAGCACGAAAAATAGGCCGCAACCACATACAGCAGGGGCGCAAAGCGCGTGAGCAGCCGCCCCATGGCCTCGCGGTCGTTGTTGCCCCAGGCGATGGAAAGCTCGCGCATGACCAGCGGAGTCATGGCCGAGACAAAAAGAAAGCAGGCCATGCTGACCTTTTGGGACAGGGCAAAAAATCCCTGTTCTACGCTGCCGTCAAACCACTGCAGCAACCAGCGCTCGGCCGAGAGCAGCAAAAACGAGAGCAGCGCCTGCACAAACAGGGGGTGGCTGTAGTTGAAAAATTCCCGCCCGTAGGCGCGGTTTTGGTCCGGCGTAAGGCGAAAGTGCAAGGGGATGCCCGCCTGCCGCCAATAGGAGCGCGTCACCAGCCAGTAGCCCAGTGCCGTGGCCCCCAGCATAAGATACTGCTGGGCAAACAGGGTGTGTATGTTCAGCCAGTCTGCCCAGAACATAACGCCAAGCAGGCCAACCGTGAACAGCGAAACCGCTGTGCGCACCATCTCGGACGAAACCGTCGCGCCAACGGCGTCGTTCATGGAGCGCAGCACGCGCCCCCACCATGTCAAAAAGGCCCACATGGCCGCCAGCGGGGCCAGCCACAGCGGCACGTCGGGCATGAGCAGCTCGCCCGCAAATGGAAACTGCAGCAGGGCGGCGGCCAGCAGAATAATGGCAAAAACCGCCGCGGTAACACGCATGTAAAAGCCAATGAGGCCGGTTTCCGACTGCCTGCGGGAGAGCGAATTGTAAAAGCAGGTGGAGGTTCCCATATCCAGAAAGCCCGAGAGCTGCTGGAACAGGTTGGTGGCAAAGCTGTAGTTGCCGTACATTTGCGGTCCCAGCGCACGCGGCAAAATGGCCTCCATGGCAAGATACACGGGGACAGAGGCGATATTGGCCACAAGCTTGAAAATATAGCGACGGGCCAGGGTGGGAGTTGAGCTTTGCATTCCGGGAAATTAGCTCACTTCGGCGGCGCGCTCAAGAGCGGAAGCCGTGCGTGCAAAAAATACCTGCACCGGGCAGGATTATCCCCGGCAGGGGGCCGCCGGGGCGTGTTTACGGGCGCAAAAATTTGCCGTAACATCCAACACCCCTTGCGGGCGCAAGGGGAATGTCTGTTGTTCATACCACAAGGATACCGCCATGGATGATGAAGCACGCAGCAAAAAAATGAAATCCGGGCTGGAAAAAGCCCCCCACCGCTCCCTGCTCTATGCCCTGGGCCTCACCAGGGAAGAGATGGATCGTCCTCTGGTAGGTATTGTGAATGCCGCCAGCGAGGTCGTGCCCGGGCACATGCACCTGAACAGCCTTGCCGATGCGGTCAAGGCCGGTGTGCGCATGTCGGGCGGCACGCCGTTGCAGTTCCCGGCCATTGCCGTATGCGACGGCCTGGCCATGAACCATGAAGGCATGCGCTTTTCGCTGCCCTCGCGTGAATTCATTGCGGACTCCATTGAAATTATGGCCCGTGCCCACGCCTTTGATGCGCTGGTGTTCATACCCAACTGCGACAAGTGCGTACCCGGCATGCTCATGGCCATGATGCGCCTCAATATTCCCTCGGTGCTCGTTTCCGGCGGCCCCATGCTGCCCGGCGACATCGGTCCCGGCAAGCGCGGCGATCTCATCACCGTGTTTGAGGCAGTGGGCAAGGTGCGCAGCGGCGCCATGACCGAGGAAGAGCTGGAATATATGGCCGAACGCGCCTGCCCCGGCTGCGGCGCGTGTGCGGGCATGTTTACGGCCAATTCCATGAACTGCCTGTCCGAGACCATCGGCGTGGCCCCGCCCGGCCACGGCACCATCCCCCCCCGGGGCGG
>Ga0183101_1001844_pt1 | contig 17245 bp, 15 predicted proteins | sample Biomet3_FD_127790 | JGI IMG/M metagenome (GOLD analysis project Ga0183101, IMG submission 127790) | Microbial communities from bioreactor (seeded with sewage sludge) at LBNL, California, USA - Biofuel metagenome 3 | ecosystem: Engineered > Bioreactor > Anaerobic > Unclassified ... | reverse complement strand
ACTAGCGTTGCGTTATAAATCGAATAATTCCAATTGGTTATAAAAGTCATTAATTTCGGTATTCTTTGAAAAATTTGTAAAAAGCTCATTTAAAGGTGTTTTTTCAAATATAGATACGCTTATAATTTGTAAGATTTGGTATAGAGTTAATGGCGTTTTGAACTGTTTTTTTGCGTATGCTATCAACAAATAAGTGCTGATAGCCATCCAAACTTGGGTCTTTACAGCATTTGAAGAAGTACCCCAAAATATCTTTATTCGTAAATGCTGTTTTATCCATTAAAAAAATAATTCTATTTGCCAACGATGTCTATAGAGTAATGCAACCATCAAAGTATCAATTTTAAAATTGTCTGAAATGAATACTAGTGTTTTTCTGTTTTCTGTGTCGTAGAATTTCACTCTTCTCAATTTCTTTGGATATAATTTCGAACTTTTGTTGTCTTTAAGTTTTATTATCTGGTCGCATCATAAACCGGTTGATTTGTCAACCTTTAAAGCGTTGACACGCCAAAACTAAGGCTAATCCTGGCTCGGATAATAAAAAAAGCTGCGTTCTTTTTTATATTGAATAATCTTTCAAATCAAAGTAACCTTTGTCCATTATATGAAAAACATCTTTTTCAATATCAAATAAATCCAAAGCATAAACGGTGTTTTGCAAATCCAGATCAAAATCGTTTTCATCTTGATATAATGGTCGAACAAGATGAATTAGATAAACAGTAAAGTCGGCATATATACGCCAATCTCTGTTTTCATTAGCTCTTGTTAATGTTGAAAGGGTAACAAGTTTCTTAATTTCAGGATGGTAAACCTTTTTATTCTGCGTTTTCAGATATGTGAAAATATCTCGAATACTTTCTCTTTGGGTAAGTTGATCAAACATCATCGAAAGAAATTGGCTCCAACAATTAAATTCCTGGACTTTATAATCGCCTTGATAACGTAAAACACATTTATCAAATTCATAGCGACGAACCAATGATACCAATTGAGCAAAAACAAACTTTCCTTTATTCACGATTTTTTTTTTGCGAATCTATCGTGAATCGAAATCAAAAAATCAAAGAACGAGTATAACCTACTGAATTTATATTTATTATAAAAATTTCTCTAAAAACAACGCAACACTAGTGATATATTTTTTATAAAATTCAAAAACAATATCATCTTTAAATTCGAATAATTAATGAATTGTTTTAATACAACTAAGTATAAATAAAAGATCATATTAGGAGAAAAATATTTTTCTCCTAATATGACATCTAAAATTGTTTTTTTACTTATATACTCATGACTCTACTTTGAAAACAAAATATTTAGAATAAAATATTTATATAGAAATCATGAAGTGAAAATTTATGTTTATTCAAAAGAAATATTAAAATCATCTACGTAAAACTCAAGTTTTTTAGGATTCCATACATAAACTCTTATTTCATTTTTAAGATCAAGATTGGCAGGTAAATCAAAACTTGCTTTAACCTCCATCCATTCTTTAGCTTTTGTTACAGCATTAAAACCAGCATTTTTCCAGAATATTTGTTGTCCGTTATTATTTATTTCAATTACGATGGAAGCATCAGGATTAGTTGTGAGCGAATAAGCCCATATTGATACATTAACTTTTTTAGGCAATTTTGTTAAAACATCACCCAAGATAGAATTAAATCCATAACTAAAAATATTAGATGTGTCCAATTTGCAGGAATAGACGCCTGAATGGGCTATGCCTTTAACCAGGTTAACAGGGTTGTTCCACATTTTTGCATTATCCAGGTCATTGGTAAATGTAGTCCCGTTGTTTTTTGATTTGTTGTTGCACGCAACTAAAATTGCAGCCATAGCTACAAATAATAATACTTTTTTCATTTTCTTTATTTTATAATTGGTTTAATATAGGAGTTATGTTATTTTATATTAGTAATTTTTTGCAAAAGTAATATTTTTTTAAAAAGAGTTATTGTTTTTTAATTTTTGCGCTCATCGTTGTATTTTTTTTCTAACTCTTTATTCATTATTTCGTCCAGGCTTATCTTTAATTTTTTAGCTTGTTGTTCAAGTAGTTCTTTTTTTGATTGATCATTGAGCATTTGCAACTTGTAATAAGTCATCCACTCCGCTTTAGTATGTTGAGTGGTTTTATTATAATTTTCGGTAAAAGTATATTCAGCATTCCGCCTGGTTTCTTCTTCAAGACTTCTATTGTTTATTTTGGCTTGTGTAACCATATTTTTAAACCATACAATATATAGCCGTATGTCATTTTCATAATCATATATCAAGTCGTCCTTATAATTTGGGTAATAAAGTTTATAAAGATTATCCGAAAAGTTCCAAAAAGCGGTATAAAGAAAACGTTCGGTAATCATCAAGAAAACAACATCACGTTTTTCAACTTCTTCTTTAAGATTTATTTGTTCAACGGTTTTGGGGGAGAAATATGAATCGGGATAAATTTTTGAATTATAATACCAAAAAGAAGCATTATTGAAAACATTATCAGGAATTTTATATCTCATGATGTTGAAATAAAAGCTATCGCCGATCACCAAAACCGAGGGTTTGGTTTGATGAGGCTTGTTAATAAATTTAACTTCAGGATAAGCCATTGGGCTATGAGGCAATTTCCATAAAAGGTTCATGGCGTTCCCCATGTCATAATCTCCCCCCCTGAATTTACGAGAAACATCTATTTTGCTCCAATTTATTTCCGGCAGATCAATATTACGTGTTTTTTCGATGTATTTAATTAAGGAATCGCCTGCCAGTATAGCTCCATATTCGCTCCAGTGAATACCGTATTTAGGAAATAAGGGATATTTTGATGTTTTTTTTAATGATTTAAAATATCGGTTGAAGTCAATATATTTTATGCCTAATTCATTACAACGTTGAGTATAATAATCATAATTGGAAATGGTTTTTTGTTGAGGGTTGTAAGCATCGGGTATGTATTCGGGGTAAAAACTTGCTTTACCCGGTTCAAATACTACAACCAAATCAATGTTTTTTTTGGATTTGAGTTCTTGTTGTAAGAATTTAATTCTTTCGAGTTTTTTGTTTATTGTATTTTTACCGATAAAATGCCTGCCTATATATTCTAAAATATAATCTTCTTCAAATAAATAGCCTTTTTTACCAACAATTGTACCCTCAGCATTGGCCTTATTGTAGATGCAAAATTCGATGGTATTGTGAAGCCGTACAAAAAACTCCCGAAACCCGATGTTTTCTTCAAGGTATTTATTATATTGTTGTTGATATTTTTCAGAAAACCAGTCTGAAATTGAGAACACAGGCTTTTCTATGGGGGTATACGCTCCACCTAATGAGTTTAGTTTTATTATAGGATATATTTTCTGAAGGACAGGAAGAAGTAAAACAATAAAAATCAGTGTAAATAAAAAGAATTTAATTTTTTTCATCCGGCTATTAATATTAAAAACGGAAATAAATAAATGGATTAAATCCCGATGAATTAATGGAACTGATGCTTACAACCAGTAATAATAAAGCGATACCCGTAAAAACAAAATAGGTGGCAACCTTATGCGCTGGTTCATAAATGCGAACCTGCCATTTTTCCATTCCTTTGATAATGCCCCAAAAGGAGAAAAGCACTGCAAAAATTAAAATGAACCAAAATTTTTGGCTTATTTCGATGTCGCTAGTCTGAAAATTAAAACTGAACATTTTACCAAGGAACTTCCATGCTGATGAAAGATTTTCGGAGCGGAAAAATACCCAACCTATCATTGTAATCAGAAAAGTAAATAATGTGGCGGGTAATTTCCCGATTTTTTGAAGTACTTTTAAAAGAAAAACTCTGTCGAGGATAAGAAAAAGGCCATGATAGGCACCCCAAAAAATAAAAGTCCATGCTGCGCCATGCCAAAAACCTGAAATAAGAAAAACGAAGCAGAGATTAAAATACATGCGTTGTTTCGAAACCCTGTTACCACCTAAAGGAATATATAAATAATCTCGCATCCAACGGCTAAGCGTCATATGCCAACGACGCCAGAATTCGGTAATGCTTTGTGAAATATATGGATTGTTAAAGTTTTCGGGGAAAACAAAACCCATCATTCGCGCCATACCTATTGCCATATCGGAATATCCTGAGAAATCAAAATAAATCTGAAAGGTGTAGGCTAAAATTCCAATCCATGAAAGTGATGTGGTAAGTTGTTCGGGAGCAAGTGCAAATACCTGATCGGCAGTTTCGCCCATCACATTGGCAATTAAGACTTTCTTTGCCAACCCGATAATAAAACGGAAAAATCCGACGAGCCGGTTATCAATATTTTCCTTGTTTTCACGACTTAATATTTGATCTGCTATTTCATTAAATCGTATAATGGGACCGGAAATGAGTTGAGGGAAAAATAAAATATACAAGGCATAATCGGTAATGTGTTTTAACGGAGGTTTGTCATTTCGATAAACATCAATCAGATAACTCATTTCATGAAATGTAAAAAAGGATATACCGATAGGCAGAATGACTTTTGTCCATTCAAATGGGCTTATTCCGAATTGAGTTAGGGTATAATTAATATTTTCGATAAAAAAGTTGGCATATTTAAAATAAGCCAGTAACCCAATATTTACCGAAAGAGCAAGTGTAAGAAGCATTTTTTTTCGCTTCCCTGACGATCGAAAAATATATTTTGCGAAAAAGAAATCAGCTATAAGTGAAAAAAGAACAATTAAAACATAAACCGGAGCACCCCAGGTGTAGAAAAACAGGCTGGCAATAACTAACCAAATATTTTTTAGCTTCTTGGGGACAAGGTAGTAAACTAATAGGACAATTGGGAAAAAGTATAGTAGAAAGATGCTGCTGCTAAAAACCATATTAATGATTACAATAAAAAACTAATAATTACGCAATTAATAAGTGCCTGTTATTTAAACTATAGATAAAAATGTGTAAAATTTGTGAGCAAAAATAATGAAATTTATTAATGTTCATGATAATTAATTGGTAATAATGATAGTTTCTTTTTTATGAAATATTGTAAGTGGTTTTTGCTTTTATGAAAAATACGGGGAAGGTAAATGCCTATAATTCCAAGTGCGGTTAACCATATTCCACTTATACAAAGGAGTGTTATAAGCATAAAGATTCAACTTGCAACTTGGAAGATAATCCAATATTAAATTATCAGAACTTATCATTTGCTACAACATTCCTTGTCTTTTGAGTTTCCTCAAACTTACTGCAATCTGTTTCTACCGTAAGTTCGTCATAGGGTCTTTCGAAATCATCCATGGGAACTTTCAATGATTTATCGGCATAAATCTTTTTCATATAAATAGCCCAGATAGGTAAGGCCATGGTAGCTCCTTGCCCTAAAAGTATAGAACGAAAATGAACCGAACGATCTTCATTGCCTACCCAAACGCCTGTTACTAAACTTGGAGTTAAACCCATAAACCAGCCGTCGGAATTATTTTGAGTAGTCCCGGTTTTTCCGGCAATCGGATTAGTCAATCCGTATTTATAACGTATACGGGCACCTGTTCCGCTTTCAACTACACCTTTCATCAATCCAAGCATAAGATAAGCTGTTTGTTCGCTCATGGCTTCTTCTTGTTTGGGAACAAACTTGGAAATCACATTGCCGTTTTTATCTTCAATACGGGTAATGAAGATAGGTTCTGTATAAATACCTTTATTGGCATAAGTAGACATTGCTCCAACCATTTCGGATAACTTAAGATCGGCGGTGCCAAGACAAATGGAATAGACTGGATCGATATGACTTTTAACACCCATTTTTTGAGCTACTTTTATTACTGCTTCGGGCCCATATTGTTTGATAAGGTATGCTGATACCCAGTTGATAGAATTAGCCAAAGCCCATTTAAGAGTTACCATTTCGCCTTCGCGGTCGTGATCTGAATTCTGGGGTGCCCAGGTGCTTCCATCATATAACTCAACGCTTTGTTGTACATTGGGAACCTTGGAGCATGGCGAGTATTCACCTTCCTGCATGGCAACAGTATATACGAAGGGTTTAAAGGTTGAACCCACCTGACGTCGGCCTTGCATCACATGGTCGTACTGAAAATTTGTATAGTCGATGCCCCCGACATAAGCCCTGACGAAACCGGTTTGAGGTTCCATTGACATTAATCCCGATTGTAAGAAGTATTTGTAATATCGTATGGAATCCCATGGCGACATAATGGTGTCGCGATTGCCTCTCCATGTAAAAACACGCATTGGAGTTGGTTTATTAAAGTTTTCCCTGATTTCATCGTTGGACAATCCGGCTTTTTTAAGCAGCCGGTAACGGTCGGTGCGATGCATGGCGTCGGTCATTATTTTATCAATGACTGGTTTGCCTAAACGTGAATCAAAAGGCGCATCTTTTACACCTTTCCAGTGTTTGAAAAAAGCTGGCTGAAGTTCATTCTTTAAGTGTTCGCTAACTGCTTCTTCGGCATATTGCTGCATTTTGGAATTGATGGTAGAATAGAATTTCAGGCCATCTTTATAAATGTCATATTTTGATCCGTCGGGTTTAGGATTTTTATTGATCCATCCGAAAAGAGGATTGGTAGCCCATTGAATTGAATCATAATGATAATCCTGAGCATCCTCATAATCATCCTTATCGGGTTTGGAAGCATACAATATTTTTCGAAGGTATTCGCGGAAATAAGTTGCCAGTCCGGAAGTGTGATCCTCCAGTTGATAATGTCGCATATCCAAAGGGATGACACGTAGGGAATCATATTGTTCCTGTGTAAGAAAATCGTGTTTCATCATTTGATGTAATACAACTTCTCTTCGTTTGATTGCTCTTTCGGGATTACGAACAGGATTGTACCATGAAGGCGCTTTTAAGATTCCGACGAGTAAAGCCGCTTCTTCAACATTGAGCGAATCGGGGGATTTATTAAAATAAGTCTTGGCTGCCGATTTCACACCAAAGGAAAGGCTTCCAAAATCAACAGTATTGAAGTACATGGCAAGGATTTCCTTTTTGGTATAGTTTCGTTCAAGTTTGGTTGCAACTACCCATTCTTTAAGTTTGATAAAAACGGTTTCGAAAAACGTACGATCAGGCTTCCGGGGAAATAAATTTTTTGCAAGCTGTTGCGTAATAGTGCTGCCACCACCTTTATTATCACCAGTAATTAACCCCCAGAATACACGGAAAACGGCTTTGGTATCTACGCCGGAATGACTGTAAAAACGTGAGTCTTCAGTGGCGATCAATGCATTTAATAAGTTGGGCGACAAATCGGAATAATGGGAGTTAGAACGGTTTTCGATATAATATTTGCCTAACAATTCCTGGTCGGAAGAAATAACTTCGGAAGCAAGATTGCTTTTAGGATTTTCCAGTTCCTCGAATGAGGGCATAAATCCCAGCAGGCCATAGGAAATGGCAGTGAATAATAAAGCAATAAAAATTAAAACTACACAATAAGATATCCAAAAACGTTTTTTCCAGTAGCTAAAATCTTTTGTCTTTGTCATGATTAAGAATCAGTGATTTATAAATTATTGTTTTTCTATTCGTAACCCAATATCTTTAATGCCTGTTAAGTTTTTTTGCCGCATTGCCTGCTGAAAACGAAACTTATACACTCCTTTCAATGGAAACCGGACTCCTTTTTTAAAAAGGATGCGATTATCTTTAATTTTTCCCAAGCCCCTTCCGAGCCATTTTCCGTCGGGTGCAGCAAGGATGCATTCTATGGTATCCCTGCTTACCTTTTGGTTGGGATATTCTGTTTCCAGAAAAAATAAGATATTGCTGTATTTATAGTCTGTAGTATTGCGCAGATTTATATACAAATTGTTTAATGAATTTATATCGGAGATGGTAACTGTAAGAACTTTAATGTCGTTGATATCCCAACCTTTTTCTTTTACTGCAACGCTGTCGTCGAAGATACGGTTTGAATCGCAGGACATAAAAGGCACAATTAAAACCAAAAGGATCAATAATTTTATTTTTCTGATTATCATCATATACCGATAAAAATATAAATGTAAGTTATTTATCAAAGCGGTTAAGATCATCCTGTCCGACTCCATTTTCAAATTCTGTTTTTTGTTCTTTTGTCATGGCAAAATCTTCCAGTTTATCAGGCAGAATTCCTTTTGCATTTTTACTTATAATTTCAGCTACTTTGTCGATAGAAATAGCGAGCATATTCGACTGGTCGTTGAGGTATGCATACCACATCATTTTCTTAAAAATGTCTGTTTTTTGATGATTTGCTTCTCCTTTCTTGGTTTTCAGAACAATGTCGCTGTTTGGAAATTCTTTTAATGCATCCTGATAGGTGGCATATTCATAGTTGAGGCAGCATTTAAGTTTTCCGCATTGCCCCGCTAATTTCTGTGGATTTAGCGAAAGTTGTTGAATGCGGGCAGCATTCGTAGTAACAGAATTAAAATTTGTGAGCCAGGTGCAGCAACAAAGTTCTCTTCCGCAAGAGCCTAACCCGCCCAAACGACTGGCTTCCTGTCTTACGCCAATTTGCCGCATTTCTATTCTGGTTTTAAAATCATCGGCCAATAGCTTAATCAATTCTCTGAAATCAATTCTTTCGTCAGCGGTGTAGTAAAAAATGGCTTTGGTATCATCGCCCTGATATTCTACATCGTTGATTTTCATTTTAAGATTTAATTTCGCAGCGATTTCCCTGGCTTTGTACATGGTAGGGTTTTCTTTTTCCACCGATGTTATCCATTTTTCGATGTCGGTTGTCCGGGCTTTGCGATATACTTTTTTAAAATCTTTTGTATTATAATTTATTCCACGACGTTTCAACTGAAAACGAACCACATCGCCTGTGGCGGAAACAATGCCGATATCGTGTCCGGGAGAGGCTTCCACAGCGGCAATATCTCCTACATGTAAATCCATATCAGGTGTTATCCTGAAAAAATCTTTCCGGTTGTTTTTAAACCGAATTTCCACACAGTCGAATAAAGCTTTACTTTCGGGCAATGTAGTGTTTTTCAACCAATCATAAACATCCAACTTGCACATTCCGTGGCTGAAAGCCGATTCATTTTTTTGATAAATTTTAATATGATGGCTACATCCCCTGGATAAAAAGGGATTAGTATCTATATCATCTTGATTCTTGTCCATTTCAATATTCTTTAAGTGCAAAAGTAAACTTTTTTGAGATGGCTTTATTGTTTCCCTCTGCCGATTTTCAATAATTTACTGCAAATAAGCGATAAATCCAGAAAAAGAACCGAAGCGTTGGCATTACGTTCAATGTGAAATATGGCTTTGTTGAATTCATCCGTAAACGGCAAAGCATTGCTCGAATTAATAAAAGCCGAAAATTTTGTGATAAATTCCATCTCTTCGCCTTCGAGTTTGATGGTTGTTGGTGGCGTATATTGATAAAGCAGGCAATGACGGATGGTTCGCAATCCATAGTTGAGAAAAGCTTTTTGTTTTTCCCTGCTAAATTTTGAAATTTCGGATATGATTTCAAGGTTTGGAGCTATTTTATTCTGGAAACAATTTCTCATCCACTGACGAAACAGGATAAAATTTTTCTTTTCTGTCTCGCTGTCATTTAATAAATTAATGGCTTCAATATAATTACCGTTGGCCTGGTTGATTATTTGTTTTAATTCAGCAGGGTCTGATTCATAATGCTGATGTAATTCCTGATATAGGTCATTATTGGCAATTTTGGGGATTTTCACCAATTGCGTCCTCGACAAAATGGTATTGATGATAATGTCCGGATTTTCGGAAATCAGTATAAAAAGTGTTTTCTCGGGTGGTTCTTCCAGAATTTTAAGGATTTTAGGAGCGGCCGAATGAAATAGCTTTTCCACCATCCAGATGATCATAATCTTGTATTCCGATTCAAAGGATTTATAGCTGAGCGTTTTGATGATATTATTGCAATCGTCAGCATTAATAATGCCTTGTTTTTTTTCGATATCAATTTTTTCATACCAGTCGGTGAGATTGATATAGCCGTTGTTTTCGAGAACCAGTTCGCGCCAGGGCTTTAAAAATTCCTTGCTGGTAGGCTTGTCGGACGAATCTTTTGTTTTGGATACAGGGTAAACAAAATGTAAATCCGGATGAATAAGCTTATTAAATTTGATGCAGGATGGACAATGTCCGCAGGAGTCGTCTTCCTGCCGGTTTTGGCAATTAATATACTGAGCATAAGCTAAAGCGAGGGGAAGCTTTCCACTTCCTTCCGGTCCCAAAAACAACTGAGCATGGCTTACCCGCTGACTGCTTACGGTTTGAATTAATCGTTTTTTAACATTTTCCTGACCAATAACCTGCTTGAATAGCATAAAGATAACTTAGAAATAGATTTTTTCCAAAAATAAGGAAAATTTCCAATGGTCTAAGCTCCCTTGAAAGAAACTGTATTTTTATGGGCACAAATTTTTGCAGTGATAAATTCACGATTTAATCGTGCAATATTTGTAATCTTAACCAATTTAGGACATTCTGCTTCGCAGGCATAAGTGTTCGTACAGTTTCCAAAACCTAATTTATCCATAGTATCAACCATGTTCTGAACTCTTTCCATTGCTTCGGGCAATCCCTGAGGCAGGAGGGCGAGGTGGGAAACTTTTGCAGAAACAAACAGCATGGCGGAAGCATTTTTACAGGCGGCAACACAGGCGCCGCAGCCGATACACGCAGCGGCATCCATGGCAAAGTCGGCTTTGTATTTAGGAATAGGAGTGGCGTTGGAATCGGGAGTACTACCGGTATTGACAGATATATAACCACCGGATTGGATTATGCTATCAAAAGCGGTGCGGTCAACTATCAGGTCTTTGATTACCGGAAAGGCTCTGGCTCGCCAGGGTTCCACAACAATGGTAGCTCCATCCTTAAATTTGCGCATATGCAACTGGCAGGTAGTGATGGCATCGTCGGGACCATGCGGGCGTCCGTTGATATACAAACTGCACATTCCGCAAATGCCTTCTCGGCAATCGTGATCGAAAGCGATAGGTTCCTCATTTCTGAGTATCAACTGTTCGTTCAGGATGTCGAGCATTTCGAGAAAGGATGTGCTTGATGAAATATCCGATAATTTATATTTTACAAACTTTCCTTTTGATTTTGCATCTTTCTGTCGCCAGATTTTTAACGTAAAGTTCATGGTTAAATTTATTTATAGTTACGTTGTTTTACTTCAATATTTTCGTAAATCAAAGGTTCTTTGTTCAATAAAGGTTCTTTTCCTTTACCCTGGTATTCCCAGGCGGCGGTGTACATAAAATCATCATCATTGCGAAGGGCTTCACCTTCGGGGGTTTGATATTCTTCGCGAAAATGTCCTCCGCAGCTTTCGTTGCGGTGAAGTGCATCTTTGGCTAATAATTCACCCAGTTCAAGAAAATCGGCAACACGACCGGCTTTTTCCAGTTCAGTGTTTATCGCATTGAGTTCTCCGGGAATTTTAACATCATTCAGGAAAGCTTCCCTGATTTTTATGATTTTTTCGATGCCTTGTTTTAAACCGCTTGCCGTACGTCCCATGCCTACATGTTCCCACATTGCTTTTCCCAATTCTTTATGAAAATGGTCAACGGTGTGGCTTCCACGGATATTTAATAATTTTTCCAGATGGCTTTTAACATCGTTTTCAGCTTCGACAAATTCGGATAAATCTGTTGATAATCGCGGAGTATGTATTTCGTTGGCAAGATAGTTTTGGATGGAATAGGGAAGCACAAAATAGCCGTCGGCAAGTCCCTGCATCAGAGCCGAAGCCCCGAGACGGTTAGCGCCATGATCCGAAAAATTAGCTTCTCCGATAACAAACAGTCCGGTAATATTCGACATCAATTCATAATCGACCCAAAGGCCTCCCATGGTATAATGGACAGCAGGATAAATCATCATCGGGTTGGCATAGGGATTTTCATCTACTATTTTTTCGTACATCTGAAAGAGATTGCCGTAGCGTTCCTCTATCACGTTTTTGCCCAGTCTTTGAATGGATTCTTTAAAATCAAGATAAACAGCAAAGCCTGTTTCACCCACACCATAGCCGGCATCGCAACGTTCCTTGGCTGCCCTCGAAGCTACATCGCGGGGGACGAGGTTGCCATAGGCCGGATATCTTCTTTCGAGATAATAATCACGGTTTTCTTCGGGAATATCATTTGGATTTAATTGTTTTTTACGAATTTGCTCAGCGTCGTTTTTATTTTTCGGAACCCAGATACGTCCGTCGTTACGGAGGCTTTCGCTCATCAGTGTCAGTTTCGACTGCGATTCTCCATGTACGGGTATACAGGTAGGATGTATTTGAGTAAAACAAGGGTTGGCAAAGCATGCTCCTTTTTTATAGGCTTTCCAGATAGCGCTGGTGTTTGATCCCATAGCATTGGTGGAAAGGAAAAAGACGTTTCCGTAACCTCCCGTAGCCAACACCACGGCATGTCCGAAATGGCGTTCCAGTTCACCGGTGATAAGATTTCGGGCAATGATGCCGCGCGCCTTGCCGTCAATCATTACCAATTCCTGCATTTCATGGCGGTTGTACATCGTTACGCTACCTTTATGTATCTGGCGGCTCAAAGCTCCGTAGGCACCTAATAAAAGCTGCTGACCGGTTTGCCCGCGGGCAAAAAATGTTCGCGAAACCAAAGCGCCTCCAAAGGAACGGTTATCGAGCAATCCGCCATAATCGCGGGCAAAAGGGACTCCTTGTGCCACACATTGGTCAATGATATTATTGCTTACTTCGGCGAGCCGGTATACGTTGGCTTCGCGCGAACGATAATCGCCCCCTTTAATGGTGTCGTAAAAAAGCCGGTAGATGCTGTCGCCATCGTTCTGGTAATTTTTTGCAGCATTAATACCTCCCTGGGCAGCAATGCTGTGAGCACGGCGAGGACTATCCTGATAACAAAATACTTTTACATTAAAGCCTAATTCGCCAAGACTTGCCGCTGCCGAAGCTCCGGCAAGACCGGTTCCTACGACAATAATATCTAATTTTCGTTTATTGGCTGGATTTACTAAATTGATGTGCGACTTATAATCAAGCCATTTATCGGTCAATCTGCCGGATGGAATTTTGGGGTTTAGCTCTGCCATTTTAGTTGATAGTTGATAGTTGATTGTTGTTGGTTGATAGGAAAAAATAATAAAATGGTTTATTCTACAGGATAATAAATTTTAGTAAGCCATTTTGCCGGGTCTTTTTCGGTAGCCGGATCAGTGATATATTCTTCCCAGGGAGCGCCTGTTATTTTCAGGCTATTGGCAGTAATGAATTTGTTTGCTGCCTGGTGAGCAATCTCGGTTTCTTCATACGAACCATAATAATCGACCACGACCACTTTACCAGCTTTCAGTTCTCCGGTTTTTATTCTGCCTTCCGGTTTTGTCTTTGTTATGGCAGGTATGCAGGCTTCTATATCGAATACATTCCCCTGCCAGCTATGGTAAATAACGAAAGGCGGCTGAGTGAATGAAATGTTGGATTTTTTCATGAAAGCCATAATTTCACCATACATTTGTCCGATTTTCTGGCTGATGGTTAACATGGAACAAGTGTCGGTTATACTAAAGTATGGAATCGTTTTGATTTTTGAAATTTCAACTTTCAGTGGCGACATGCTTTCGCAAATTGTTTTCATAGCATGCAAACCTTGCTCAAACTGCTTACCAACCATTGTTTTCATTAATAATCCCAGATAACGGTTAATGGGATTGTTCCCTAAATCGCTATTCATCTGCCAGGTTACTTTTGTTCCGCCATCCACTTTGTCGAAAAAGAATTTGGATAATGATTTTTCTTTTTCCATAAAAATCATTTCCATGCAAATGGAATCGTAAGCTGCGCAAGCTGTAATGGTAAGGCTACCCGTACCCACATTCGTATTTTTGCTATCCCATTTATAGCTGGCGCCAACCCCCATTGGATAATTGTTGTAGGTAAGTTTTATAGAAGTATCAATTTTGTGCCATGGCGACCATTTTTCCCAGTTTTTCAGATAATTCACCTGGTTATATGCCATTTCGGGGGAAGCTTTGATGAATAATGAACGCTCGATCCGCATTTTACGCGGAAGCATGAATCCGATAATAGCCAGCAAAACAATGATGCCCGAAATAATAACCAGCACACGTAAAAATGTTTTCATAAATCAGGAGTTTAAAAATTTATCCAAACTTACAAAAAATTATTTTATCCTGATCAAAAAGAATAAAAATGATGTTTTTTGGAGAAAATTATTTTTCCGGAAACAAGCAACACCGAAAGTCCGGAGTTAAAGTTTTATTATCTTTCCAATACTTTAGGCATTCTGTATCTTAATTCACTTTAGCCTCTTTTATTCACAATAAGTGCTTTTCCCTTATGAAAGCCGTAATTCTTTATCTTTGCTCCGAAATTTCTCAAACACGGAGCAATCTCCCGGATTATTGCTTGGAGGCATTGTCTGTTGTTTGATAAAATAATGATATGATGAAAGTTTTCAAGTTTGGCGGGGCAAGCGTTAAAAATGCCGTAGCCGTAAAAAATGTGGTAGAAATACTTAAAAGATACCCCAATCAGCAAATTATGGTGGTGGTTTCGGCTATGGGCAAAACCACCAATGCCCTCGAGGAGCTAACTCGGCTTTATCATGAACGAAACAAGGGCTGGAAAGAAGTTCTGGAAAATATTCGCCGTTTTCATTCCGAAATTATTGACGAACTTTTTCAGGATACTTCGCCTGTCAATCAGGAATTGGATACATGGTTCGACACTTTGGAACAACTTCTTGAAAAAAGACCGTCGAAAAACTATGATTATGAATACGGACGGATAGTGACTTTTGGGGAATTATTTTCTACTTGTATTGTTAATCATTATCTTAATGAAAATCATATTTCTTCACGTTGGTTTGATGCACGTAAAGTTATAAAAACAAATGCTTCATATCGGGAAGGAAAAGTTGACTGGAAGTTGACGGAGAGTTTGGTTAAGACTGAGATTTTTCCTTATTTTCAAAATGAAACAAATGGAAAAATCGGATTGACTCAGGGATTCATCAGCAGTACAGTTCATAACCGAACAACAACTTTAGGGCGTGAAGGTTCCGATTATACGGCGGCTTTGTTTGCCTATTTCCTCGATGCCGAAGAGGTAATTATCTGGAAAGATGTACCTGGCTTGCTCAATGCCGATCCCAAGTATTTTCCCGAAGCCCGGAAACTGGATAGCATTTCATATCGCGATGCCATCGAATTAGCCTATTATGGCGCCAGCATCATTCATCCCAAAACCATTAAACCGCTTCAAAACAAGAAAATCCCTTTACGGATAAAATCGTTTATCGCTCCCGGCGACGAAGGTTCCGTTATTTGCGGCAATATTCAGTCCGAAACCCGCATTCCTTGTTATCTTTTTAAAACAAATCAGTTATTGATTTCTATTTCGCCTAAGGATTTTTCATTTATTGCCGAAGAAAATCTTCATGCTATTTTTGGAATATTCGCTCGTTGTCGGATAAAAATCAATTTGATGCAAAACTCAGCCATTAGTTTTTCCGTTTGTATTGATAATGATCCTAAAATTACTCAATCGGCTATTAAATCTTTGGAACATAATTTTAATGTTCGTTATAATCAGAATTTGGAGTTAATTACGATTCGAAACTATAATCAGGAAACGATTGATAAAGTAGTTCATGGTCGAAAAATTATGCTGGAACAAAAAAGCAGGCTTACGGCTCAGATTATTGTAAGTGTGGAATAAGTGCCTAAAATGCTTAAAGTGATCTAAAGTGCCTAACGTTTTGATCCACTTTTAAAGTACTTTAGGCACTCCAAACGTTAGCTCACTTTAGGCACTTCTTTTTATCACTTTTCCTTCCAGTTCCACCAAAGCAATTTTTCTTTTTCCCGCTGATGGTTCTCTGTTTCTGCATAGTAAACGGCACAGCGGAATACATAAAGCAGACACCGATCCTGCACGGTTCCTGCATATTGATTGGATAACTCGTATAGTTTTTCCGGCGATTTGCCTTTCAAATCGTCAACACTGCGGATATTAATATCCCATAGGTTGTTGGCAATGGATTTACCTACGCCGGGGATTTGCTGCAAATCTTTTAGTTGTTCGTCTTTGGTCATAGAAAACAAAAATAGAAAAATTTTGGTTTGATTGGAAGGGAATAAGTGGAATTGCAAATTTTGCTCAACAGAGAAATCGCCTGGAATTCTCTTTCTGCTGATGTAAAAATAAATAATTCATTTGTTTTTTAAGACAGTACCTCGATTATGGGCTGGGCTTTATAATTGTTTTTTAATTGTCTTTATTAATTCATAAACTGCAAGTCTGTTTTTTTCCAATGAATCAACGACTTTTTGTAAACTTTCAGAATATAAAGGAAATAGTTCTTGTATTTTATTCCTGTAAAAATCTGCTTTATCATTTTCCCCTTTTTCTAAATATGAATTATATATATTTAAACAGATTTGGATTTCATTATCTTTATGTTTTGTTTCAGATAGATTTTCTAAAAAATTAGAAATATCACTCTCATTCCATTTTTCAAGGTCTTCCAATTCAAAGTACAAATGAACGGAGTTAGATTCTGGATAAGTATTTTTCATTAATTCGGTCAAGTTAACACTATGCTGATTTAATACGGTTTGAATAATTGATGGATCAAGGTCACTATCTTCTTTTAAAGTCTTAAGAAAAACTTCAAAAGATTTTTTTATTTCAATAATTGTATTTAGATAAGTTGAATAAAAACCCACTGCTTTTTCCGCTTTATCAAGTTTTCTTTCAAATGTCAGCTTCTTTAAATCTCTATTAAAATCAACTTTTCTGTTAATTTGATTAAATACTTCTCTTATTAGAAGTGTTGAAAGAGAACCTGAAAGTAATCCAATTATTATTTTTAAATCCATAATTAAATTTTTTATTGTCTTTTAGCCTTGCCCATAGCAATTGTATAACCCCCATTATGGCGGTTATTTCGTTATTAATTGTTGCTTTTTCTGTTTACAAATATAAAAATATTTTAAATGATAGAACCTATAAATTGCTGTATGATTAAAATTGAAAATCTTAGGAATAGAATACGGATTTATGGGGATATAGCAGATTGAGGCTGTAAAATAAACTGTGTCAAAGGGAATAAATAATTAAATTTGACACAAGAAATGGGAAAATGTAAATTTGATTTTGAGGCCTACAAGCAGGAAGCGAAAGAGAGGCTTCGCCGGGGAGAACC